>UMJJ01005779.1_pt1 | contig 18465 bp, 16 predicted proteins | sample 1966051 | NCBI WGS metagenome assembly UMJJ01 (sample SAMEA4836147, study PRJEB28245) | human gut metagenome | biome: gut microbiome; material: fecal sample | place: Denmark | collected 2008
TCCACTTTTTTGTATTGAAATTATACTTCCCACAATTATTGCAATTACTACTATAATTATCATAACACTAATAATTAGTTTTTTATTTCCAGAAATTTTTTTCACAATATTTTACCTTCCCTTCTTTTTTATCATAATATTAATATTTTTTCTTATTATATATCTTAGTTTATCGGTTTTGGTAATAATCTTTTCTATTTGCTCTTAAATACTAAAATTGCTTTTGCTGTTCCTGTAATTGACATTGTAACTAATTCATATCCATTTTGTAACATTTCATTTGCTTTTTCTTCGATTTTCTTAGCCATATCATCTGCTTTTGGAGAATACTCTATAACAACAGTTTTATACATTTTTTTACCTCCTTCTATATAATCATTTATTTTTTTCATTTTTTGAAATATATAGTACCAATAATATTATTCCTACTAAATTAATTCCTACGGATAAGCCTAATAGTAACCCTGAACTAAATTCACTAAATGGTGTTATTTCGTCGCTACAAAAGAAAATATAGGCTAAATATAATATATTTCCAGATATTATCATCAATATTCCTGTTTTTCCCTTATTCATTATTAAATCCTCACTTTCAAATTACTATTTATAACTACATATTATTTTTTGTTCAAGTCTTTTGAATAATATATCATATCAGTACAAATTAAATTTCCATCTCTAATTTCTTCATTGTAATTATCTATAAAATAATTTTTTATTGTCTTTTCATATTTATCAAAACCTTGTTTTACATAGAAAGGAATATTATTTTCTGTTGTTCCAACTAACATCTTATCATATTTTTGTTTGTAATTACCACATAAGTGTTTTAATAATCTTTTCGCATACCCTTTATTTCTATATTCTTCTTTTGTTACTAAATTTTTTAATTCTAATGTTTTATTAGAAATAGGCAAAATTACTGCTAAAGAAATAATTTCATCATTTAATTTTAATCCATACACATCAGAATCTTTTAAGTACTTCATAATACTAGCTTTTGATGGGTCCGCTTCTAAAAGTAAGTTTATGTAATCTTCTTTATTTTCTATTCTTTTTACTTGAGGTTTTTCTTCTTGAATAGCCTTTAAATCCATTGGGTAATCTTGTTTTGTTTGATTACGATTACAATATCTTTCTTCTGCTGAAAAAATACATCCACAGTATTTTTGCCTATATAGTCCTAATTCTTTTGCTTTTTCCTGTCCTTTGCGAAATCCTACTCGGAAATCTCTATCTAAAAAGGTTAATCCATAGTAGTTTGCAATTTCTTTTCCTGTTTCAATAATTGCTTCATGGTTTTGGTATGGGCTTACTAGTAAGGTGGTTGTAATATGGTCATAGCCATGTTCTTTCGCATACTTTGCTGTTTGTTCTAAACGAACACGATAGCAATAATTGGTACATCTATGTTCTAAATCTCCTATTACATTTTTGCAAAAAGATTGCAATCCATATTCTTCTTCAAAAATAGCTGTTACTCCGTACAGATGGTGCATATTCTTTTAGAGTATCTCTTCTTAGTTTATACTCTGTATATGGATGAATGTTTGGGTTATACCAATATAAGGTTGGTTCTATTTTTTCTTCTCTTAATGCCTCGATGCAATAAATACTACATGGTGCACAACAAGTATGCATTAATAACTTCATTTCTTTCTACTTCCTTTCTTTTCTATTCCACATAGGATTATTGTAATAATAAAAGCTACTATACTAATACTAATTCCTATGGTAAATCCTTCTGGGGTAAAGGTTAATGTTATCTGGTGTGTTCCTTCTGGAATAGGAACTCCTAAAAATGCTCCTGCTACTGCTTCTATTTCTTGCGTGTTTCCATCTATTTGTGCCTTCCAGCCTTTATCATAGCTAATTGGTAAGAAAAGGTATCCCGCTTCTTTACTAGAAATGGTTCCTGTTATTTCTCTTACTCCTATTTCTTGTATAGAAAACACCTTTGTCTCCCTTGCTTTAGAAATGGTTTGTGTAATTTTAGCATCATCAGAAGCGTATACATAAACTTCTTTGCTATTTGGTGTTACCTCTATTGAAAAAGCATATGTTTCTTCTGGTTTTAAATGTACAATTTGTTGTATACCATTTTCCTCTGAATCTATTCTATGGTAATTTTGAAAACAAGGAACTCCCTCTTTGTACAGTTGCCAAATCGCATCTCCATATAAATAAAGCGTAGTTTCTTTTTTAGCTGTAACAGTATAATTTATTTCTTCTAATTCTCCTTTTTGTTTTGAAGAACGCTTTGTTGTTACTAGTTCATTTTCTTTATTTATATTAGCAAAATATTCTTCCTCTGGTCCTATATTAGAAAGCAGTTCATTTTGTATTTCAAATGCATTTTTATTACTTACAGTTACATTCTTTCTTAAGTATGTTCCGAATGGTAAAAGATTGTTATTTTCGTAAAGATAATACGTATCCCCTATGGTATCTATAAGAGTAAATCCATACTTTTCTTGTTTTTCTTTTGTAAGATAATAGTATACTCTTGCTAGTGAATAATTAAAATAAGTGCCACTGTTAGAAGTCATCCATAATTGTATGTTTTTATGTATGTTATATCCTAAGTTTGACATACTTTGAATCACATTTCTATTTCTACTAGAAGTAAAATAACCAATGCTACTATATCCATATCGTAAAGAAAGATTTTCTCTTGTGTCTTCTTCTACAGCAATTCTATCTGTTACTTTATTTTTTACATTAGGTAAAATTGTTTTTAAAGCTGTATCCTGCTCTTGATATTCTTGTATTGTCTTTGTTCCACCTAAAAAATCCTTTGTTCCATAGATTCCTATCATGCTATCTAGTAGTATGCAAATTAATAAAAGCCCATAGGTTACCTTTTGGTTTTTAGTAGCTGTTATTGTATACAAAAGAAGAACGCCAAACAGTAATACACTAATAGCAGATACTATTACTTCCCAATCTTTTATTCCCATATAAGCCACCAAAAAGTCTGAATAGTTTGCCAGTAGAAATTCTAGTAAAATAATTCCTAATAGAAAAAGTGTACTAAGAAGCACATGTATTTTTTTAATGCCTTTTCTTTCCTGATATGCACGTGCTGCCATAGATACCATAACAAAACTAGTAATAAAGGAATAACGATATGCAAAGCCATTAGGAACACTCATAGCATACCAAAGTTTATCTAAGAAAGGACTAACTACCGGTAGTAGTAGGAATAATAATAAGATGGTATATACTACTTTTTCTTTTTTTGTAATACGTGCATTTGCATAGTAAATAGGTAAAAGTAGCAGAGTTAATGTCCCGCAGAATAAATGTCCTATTCTATCGCTTGCTCCATGGCTATAGGTGTTATAAAAAATATTGGTAAATAAACTAAGTTTTGAAAAGTCTATTTGCAAAAGCGGCGTATTTTGTCCACTTGTAATATTATCTTGTGATTGTATCAAGCTAGGTAGTAAAACCACTGCAGAAATACCAAAGGCAAGTATAATTCCTATCAAGAATTTTGCTAGCTGTTTTGCTCCTGTTTTCCAGTATTCTTTTTTCTCTTCTTTTATAGAATGGGCTAATATCCATTTTGCTATAAAATATAGTCCAGAGAAAAAAGCTACCATAAAACCAGTATAATAATGAATAAGCATGGTAATGGCTAATACTCCTATATACCTTCCTATTTTATTAGTAGCAATATAGCGGTCCACCATCATTAACACTAGTGGTAGCATATACATTGCATCTAGCCACATAATATGAAAATACATAGAAACCGCAAAAGCACAAAATGTATAAGGAAGTGCAAACAGAATACTCTCTTTTTTTGTGCAGTGAAAAACATGGGTTAAATAAAATGTCATACTACAGGCAATAGCAATGCCTTTTAATAGTAAAATACATTGAATACAAAGGTACATGTTTTCTTTAGAAAAGAATAAAACAAGCAAATGAAAAGGGCTGACTAAGTAATAGGCAAACGTAGTAAAAAAGTTATTTCCTAATCCTAAACTCCAAGAAAATAAAATACTTTTTCCTTGTTCTAGGCAATCTTTATAATAACAAAAAAAATTCACATATTGGGTAAACATATCGTTTTTTAATATGGTATTTTCGCCAAATGGTACTATTTTAAATAGTACCATTGTGCTAATGCTAATTAGAAATGTTAGTATACTTACTAATGTATAACGGCTTTTTATAATAGCCATTATTTTTTCTTTTTTATTTTTCTTTTCTTTCATTGGTTATTCCTCTGCATATCCTATAAAATAGTCTCCTACTTGCTCTATGGTAAATTGATTATCTTTTAATTCTTGCAACATACTTTCTAATGGGTGTAATAATATATAAACAGTATCTTTGTTGTATTCAGTAATATGATAAAAAGTGTATTTATCATAGGCATAAATGGTTTGATTACTATCTTTTTTCATCGTTTTCGAAAAATCTTCTGGAGTAATGTTACTAGCTAGTAGGGTATAAATATATGGTTCTTTTTTATAATAACCAGAATTCCAAGTTCGTAATTCGAAATGTATTTTTTTGTTTTGATATTTTTCTTCTTGGTTTACATACTTTGTAATTTCTGTAATACTATCATCAAAATAAGCATCATAAATTAAATCTGTATTATTTTTAAAGTCGGTAAAATAATACTGTTCAAAAATAGCAAAGTGTACAATATATACCAAAACAGTAGCTAGTAAAAACGATGGCAATTCCTTGGCAAAATAGAAAATACCCAGCATGGTAAAATATAACATTGGTATAAAAATTGCATTGGCCTTATTTATTTTAGGCTCTGCAATGAGTAACATACAAACATAGGTAGCAATCCACTGAAAGAGCATAATGCTACTAAATTCCATTTGTTTGTTACGAATACTTTTTCCTGTTTTTATAACCGCTTCTACTAGTCCAATAATGGCAAAAGGAATAGAGATAATATATAAACTTCCAAATCCTTCTGGAACATTATACATCATATCGTCGCCAAAGAATAGGATAATTGGCAAATTAAACCAATTCTTTTGTATATTGTTCCATCCTAGTTCTCCTCCACGATAAATAGGAAGTTCTGGTATGCTTACGATAGGAAAGTCTACTTTAGGAAGTATATGGTTATTTAGTAATAACATATACATTAATGGAAGTGCTAATAGAAAAATAGGAATTCCTAAAAGGATAACATTTTTCCATGTTATTTTTCGTATCCAAAGTAAATACAAAATAGTAAGACCCAAGAAAATAGGAACAATTACGTAAGATAACACATAAGTGTATAAGGTAAGACCTATCACAATTCCTGCTCCCACATAGCCAAGCGGTCTTTTTGCTTTACTAAGTGCTAATATCGAAAACACAAGCATAGAAGATAATAAATTACAGTCTAGGCCCCACCTTGCTTGCATAATATGCCATGGGCAAGTAGCCATTAAAAAAAGAAGTAACAGGGCCATTTTTGTGTTTTTCCATTTTGTTACTACTACATACATTGCTACCATTGCCATAATAGAAATAAAAACAATTGGTAGTCGAACAGACCACGCATTAATACCAAATATTCCTACAAAAGGACTAACAAGATAGGTACATAAAGCACTTTGCCCTTGTCCAAAATTGGTAAAATACAAAGGGTAGGAATTTCCATATCGATCCGTTCCATATTTCCAAATACAAGAAGCATCATACGCCATTCCTGCTTCGTCAATATGTAGTCCTTGAGGAATACTACCTAATCCTATTATCCTTGCCAGAATACCTACTAACAAAATTGTCCCCAATATTATCTTTTTATGTGCTTCTATCCATGTATCTAGTTTTTCTTCTCTTACTTTCTCCTTGTTTTTTTGCTTAACAAAGAAACCTATTACAATCACAACAACCAGTATTAGCATAGAAACAACAGAAACTATTTCTATCATTGTTATTACCCCTATCCTTTATGATTTATCATACGAATACCCTAAATGCTGATACGCATCAGGAAGTGCAATTCTTCCCCTTGGAGTACGGGAAATAAAGCCAATTTGCATTAAGTACGGCTCGTATACATCTTCTATGGTTTCTAGCTCTTCTCCAGTACTAGCAGAAAGTGCTTCTATTCCTACCGGTCCTCCATTATATTTTTCTATCATGGTACTAATTAGTCTTCTATCGGTTTCATCTAACCCTAATTCATCAATTTCTAGTTTATGAAGCGCAATTTTGGCAATTTCTAAAGTAATGTTTCCATCGGCTAATACTAAAGCATAATCACGTACTCTTTTTAAAATACGATTGGCAATTCTAGGTGTTCCACGAGAACGCTTTGCTATTTCTTTGGCAGCATCTGGTGCAATACAAATACCTAAAATATTGCTAGAACGATTTACTATTTTTTCTAGGTCTTCTGGTGAATATAGCTCTAAACGTTCTACAATTCCAAAACGGTCACGAAGCGGAGTTGTTAAAGAACCTGCTTTGGTAGTAGCACCTATTAAAGTAAATTTCGGTAAATCTAAACGAATGGATCTTGCACTAGGTCCTTTTCCTATAATAATATCTAGTGTATAGTCCTCTAATGCAGGGTATAGTATTTCTTCTACCGCTTTACTCAGACGATGAATTTCATCAATAAATAGTACGTCAAATGGTGCTAAATTGGTAAGTAGTGCTGCTAAGTCTCCTGGCTTTTCTATAGCCGGTCCTGATGTAATTTTAATATTGGAATTCATTTCATTGGAAATGATATTAGAAAGGGTTGTTTTTCCAAGTCCTGGAGGTCCATATAGCAAAACATGGTCCAGTGGTTCCCCTCTCTTTTTTGCCGCTTCTATATATACTTTCATATTTTCTTTTACTTTAGTTTGACCAATATATTCGGATAATGTTTTTGGCCTTAATGTATTTTCCAAACGTTCTTCTTGAACATCTTCTAATTCGGGTTTAATAATCTTGTCTTCGTCCATTTTTATCACCGTCTTTATTATATCGATAAAAACTTGTTTGTGCAACCTTCTTTTGTGTTTTTCTTTATTTTATGTTATAATAAAAAGGAATATCAATTCTTTTTAGGAAAGGTGGTTCTTTTGATGTATCGGAAAGGTTTTGTTTTTGATTCTAGTTTTTTAAGATCCATTAATGACACTTCTTTCGAAAGGTTTGGACGTTATGTATTGGTAAAACCATTTGGAGCAATTACTACACACCGAGAACTTGCCATTTACTTTATTGAAAAGTACTTTTCAGCAGCGTATCATATGCCAGAAAACAAAATCACGAACCCAGAGGATTTTATGGTATTTGCTTTAAAAGCAGCACAAATTCGTTCACAAAGTACAAATTGCATTTTACTAGCCTTTGATAGTCCACTTGCAAGAGATGTTCGCTGGAGGCAAGAACTAGGAATAGCAGACTACAAAGTAATTGTTTATAATGTAGAATTCTAAAACAATTTAGCACACCAAAAAGTCTATCTAACAGTTTAGATAGACTTTTTTAATTATTCCATAATACTTTCTATATGGTAGCCAATAAATAATCCGCTTTCTAGGACACCTGTAATAGATTTTATTTTTTGTTCTAAGGTAGCATCAATAGAAGAAAAAAATACATCTAAAATAACATTTCCGTTTTCGGTAATAACGGGACCGTCTTTTTTTACTGCCAAACGTAAGTCTATTTTAGTTGCTCCTATTTTTTTTAATTCTTCGGTAACCAAGCATATGGCATTTGGGTATACTTCTACTGGTACAGGACATTTGGTTCCTAAAGTTTGTACTTCTTTAGACTTATCTGCTAAAATATAGGTTTTCGTAGATGCCTTTATATTTAGCTTTTCTTGGAACATAGCAGCTCCTCTTCCCTTTATTAGCCATCCATTTTGATCTATTTCATCGGTTCCATCAAAACACCAATCTGGTCTTTTTTCTAATAATGAAGCGGTTGGTATACAAAGCTTCGCACACAATCTTTTTATTTCGTAAGAAGTAGGAATTGCTACTATCTTTAAATTCTCCTGTGCCACTCTTTTTCCTATTTCTATTGCTGTTAAAAAGGAAGTAGACCCAGAGCCAAAACCTATTACTTCTCCATTTTTAGCAAAACTTGCTACTTTTTTTGCTATTTTTTCTTTTTCTTCTTTTTGTACAATTTCCTTTCCATAATTTATTTCATCTAATATTTTTTCATTCCATTCCATACACAAATCTCCTTATCTTTCTTTTCCATTTTAATCTGCAATAAATTCTAGTACTCTTGCCACCAAGTGGTCTGGGTTCGCCGGCTCTTTTAATTTAAGTGTTGTTATTTCATGAAGATGAATACCATAATTATCTTGTAATACATAATCTTCTCTACCCAAAATTGTTCTTGTTTCCGGTGTTACTTCTACTAATAAATGAAATTGTACATCATATTCTCCTGTTTCAAACCAAATAAAAGTAACACCGTCCTTTTCTTCTTTTTTACTAATGCTACCATCCATTTTTCCTTCTTGTAAAAAACTTTGTTTCATCGTATCTATTGTTTCTTTTGGTACCATAGATATGGTATCTGGAAACATCCAACCATCTTCATAATCTGCTGTTACCGTTATTTGGTCTCCCACCTTTACATCTGAACTATCTATTGTTTGCATATTTTCTATGTTGGTAATTACCATATCCTCAGTTAATCGTATTTTAGCATTTTCTATTGGGTTTTTTCCAAAGTCATTTTCTATATATTCTAAGCCGCCTTCTACTGTAATGGTATTTCCTTCTTTTTGGACAATATATCCTTTTAAATACTTTTCCTGTTTAGGCACCTTTACAGAAATGTCCTCTAAAGTAGTTCCTCGGTGGGTAATATAAAAGTGCAAATAATATATATCTGGGTTATAATAACTATCCATGGTATAATATAAATGCATATTTTCATACTCTACCTTGCTTACCACATATCTAGAAGCAGTAGCCACAATGCTAGTATTACTATTCCATTTAGAAGATAAATCCTCCACCTCATAATTAGGAATAGCAAAAGCTGTAATAAAATTATCTACTTCATCTGCAGAATTTAATAGCATTTGATATATTTCCGTATCTTCACGTTTACTCATTTTATCTTGGTATTCTTGCGGAATAGCAGAAACCGCACTAAAAATAGAATACTCCTCATGTAAGGTTTTAGCTGCATTATCTTCGTTTTCCTCTACCTCCTGCATCTTCGCTAAAATCTCCTCTTCATCTACCTTCGTCTGAGTTGCCCATATTCCCACAAGAGCAAGAATAAGAGCTAGAATAGCACAAATTATCACAATACTATACCATTTTTTCATATTTATATCACCTGTGCTTTATCATATCATAAAATATGATTTTTTTCCATCTTTTTATTTTTTACAAAAAATTATTTTACCACTCTACATGGGTTTCCATAAGCAATAGTATTAGGCGGAATGTCTTTGGTTACTATACTTCCTTCCTTTCTTTTTAGTTGGCAACATGATGGGTTACCATGGGTGTAGACATGGTAATTTTTTCAAAAGAGTATCCATTTTGTCTTCCATAGTCAATAATATCTGCTATAGCATCTAGAGTATAGGTATTACCTGCTTTGTCGTGCATTAATACTACATTGGCTCTATTTTTTCTTAAAGCCGTTGTTACATTTTGAAATACACCTTCTTTTGATGTAGTGTCTCCTGCATCTCCTGAGCTTACATTCCAGTCAAAATAATGATAACCTTTTCCTACCACTAATCTTGTAAGTCTTGTCATAATTCCTGGGTTAAAGGAACTAACCTCATTAGAGCTACCACCTGGGAATCTAGTAAGATACGTATTAATACCAGTGGTAGCATATATTTTTTGTCGCATACTTTCTATGTTTTCCATATAGGCTTCTTCAGAAGCATAAATTTTTTGATAATCATGAGAATAACCATGAATAGCAATACTATGTCCTTCATTTACAATGCGTTTTACTAAGTATTCTTTGCTTGTATCATAATTCAAAATAAAAAACGTTGCTTTTACATTTTTTTGTTGTAAGACATCTAATAGTTTTGGTGTAATATCTTTACTAGGTCCATCATCAAAGGTTAAATAAATAGTACCGGAAGTACCCGCATTGGTATTTCCGGTGTCTGATGTTTGTCTAGAGAGTACCGTTACGGTAAGCGATTTTTCTGCTGTATTTCCACTTTTATCGGTTACACGATAGGTAATAACATAATCTCCTGGTGTAGAAGTATCTACTTCTCCTCTTGTTTGAATTTGTTTACTTAAATCCCCATCTATTTCATCGGTTGCTGTTGCACCTTTATCTTCAAACTTTTCTCCTTGTCGTAGCATAATAATATCAGATTCACTATTTAAGGTAATAACAGGAGGCACATCATCTATTCGCTGTACTGTTCTTTCTACTATTGTTTGGTTACCAGATGTATCTATGCAACTATAACGGTAAGTATCTTGCATTGTATTTACTGGAATTTTTTGAACAGTTACTTTGCTAGTAAGGTCTCCGTCATAGTTATCGGTTGCTGTAAAACCTGGTTCTTCATATGTTACTGTATAGGATTGCTTAATAAAATCTCCACCATTTAATACAATTTGTGGCCCTGTTGTATCTACTACTTCATAAATTTGGGTATAAGTCTCTTTCCAAAACAAATATTGAAATTCGTATTGTACCTCGTACAATCCTAATTTAGAAGTATCTATTCCCTTTATTACTCTAACGGAATTGGAAATATCTTTTCCATGGTACATTACCTTTGGTATTTCATACTGTACCTCTGTATTTACTTCTACTGTTACAGGTCCTTCTGAAAATACCACTTTTGGCTTTTGCAAAAAATAAAATGCTACTACTCCTAATATAACCAAAAACACTAAAAGAATTACTACAATTAATACAATCTCTTTTCTTTTCATCTTTCGACACCTTTTTTTATTTTATTGTATCATGTTTTTTAAGTTTCGTCATTGTTTTTTTAATATTTTTTTCCTTAGCACATATATTTACCATAAAGGGGGAAACTAGTTTGTTTATTAAAAGCTTTCGTATTCGTAAACCACAACTTATTTTACTCATTCTTGCTATTTTTATTATTGTTGTATTCCTTAGCACTTTGATTGGTAATTACTTTATTTCACTTGCTACCGATGAAGAGGAAAAAGAGTATATTAAATGGGTAGATTTTACCCCTACTGCTTCCATTTTGGAAAAGCTCGCTAGGCTTGATATTGAGTCACATCAAAAAGAAGCGGATGTAACATATAATTGGATTGAATTACTTGCCTATCTTGCTAGTTTATATGGTGGAAATTTTAAAAACTATCGTGAAAAAGATTTGGAAGATTTACTGGCCAAGCTACAATCTGGTCAAACCATGGAAGAGCTTACGCAAGACAAAAAATACTATTCCTATTATTTAGAAGCTTACCAGGCTGTTTTAAATGGATTTATTGGAAATTATGCAATAGAAACCGTACAAGAAAATGGAGAAAAATGTTTTGAAGAAAAGTATGGGTTAAAAGCATTTTTGCCAATTGCTAAAAATTATTCTTTTAGCCACTATGATGACTTTGGAAATGCTCGTTCCTATGGGTTTAATAGAAAACATTTAGGAAATGATTTAATGGGTAGTATTGGAACTCCTATTATTGCGGTAGAATCTGGTATAGTAGAAGCGGCAGGTTGGAACCAATATGGTGGATGGAGAATTGGTATTCGTAGTTTTGATAAAAAACGATATTACTATTATGCTCATTTGCGAAAAGACCATCCTTTTGCCCAAGATATAGAAGAAGAAAAAATAGTAAAAGCCGGAGATGTCATTGGCTATTTAGGAATGACTGGTTACAGTACCAAAGAAAATGTAAATAACATTAACGTACCACACCTTCACTTTGGAATGCAACTTATTTTTGATGAGTCCCAAAAAGAAGGAAATAACGAAATTTGGATTGATGTGTATTCTATTATAGAATTTTTAAAGAAAAACCGTTCTGAAGTATATCTAGAAGATACTAGTACTAAAGAATATGCAAGAAAATACGACATTATGCTACCTGAGGTGCCAGAATAAGAAAAGTAGCTTTACTATAAGAAAAGAAAAAAGCATTGCTTTCATAAACAATGCCTTTTTCCTTTTTCCCTTTATGCTCTTGGATTTTTAATTGCAGCTTGTGCAGCAGCAAGTCTTGCGATTGGAACTCTAAATGGTGAGCAAGATACATAAGTTAATCCAATATTATGGCAGAATTCAACTGTTGGTGGGTTTCCTCCATGCTCTCCACAAATTCCAAGTTTAATATCTGGTCTTGTTTGTTTTCCTAAATCTACTGCCATTTTTACTAATTTACCAACACCTACTTGGTCTAATTTAGCAAATGGGTCAGATTCATAAATCTTTTTATCATAGTAGTCATTTAAGAATTTACCAGCATCATCACGGCTAAATCCAAATGTCATTTGAGTTAAATCGTTTGTTCCAAAAGAGAAGAACTCTGCTTCTTTTGCAATTTCATCTGCTGTTAGGGCAGCTCTTGGTATTTCAATCATAGTACCAACATGGTATTCTAATTTTACACCAGCTTCTTTGATGATTTCATCTGCTACACGAACAACAATGTCTTTTACATATTTTAATTCTTTTACTTCTCCAACAAGTGGAATCATAATTTCTGGAACAACATTCATTCCTTCTTTGTTTACATTAATTGCAGCTTCAATAATTGCTCTTGTTTGCATTTCTGCAATTTCTGGATAAGTTACATCTAGACGGCATCCACGATGTCCCATCATTGGGTTAAATTCGTGTAATCCTTCTACAATGGTTTTTAATTCTTCAAAAGACATTCCCATTTCTTTTGCTAATGCTCTAATATCTTCATCTTCATGAGGAACAAATTCATGTAATGGTGGATCTAAGAAACGAATGGTTACTGGGTATCCTTTCATAGTTCTATATAGTTCTTCAAAGTCTCCTCTTTGCATTGGAAGAATTTTAGCTAATGCTTTTGCTCTTTGTTCTGGTGTTTTAGAAACAATCATTTCACGAATAGCAGCAATTCTATCTGGTGCAAAGAACATATGCTCTGTTCTACATAATCCAATACCTTCTGCTCCAAAATTATATGCTTGTTTTGCATCTCTTGGAGTATCTGCATTGGTTCTTACTTTTAATTGTCTGTATTGGTCAGCCCATCCCATTAAAGTAGCAAAGTTACCTGTTACAGCAGCTTCTACTGTAGGGATTTTTTCTCCGTATACATTTCCGGTAGAACCATCAAGAGAAATATATTCTCCTTCTTTCACTTTTCTACCATCTGGTAATACAAAATATTTTTCTTCTTCATTAACAACAATGTCACCACATCCAGCAACACAGCATGTACCCATACCACGAGCAACAACTGCTGCATGAGATGTCATTCCACCTCTTACTGTTAAAATACCTTTGCAGGCAACCATACCTTCAATATCTTCTGGTGAAGTTTCTAGTCTTACTAATACTAGTTCTTTTTCTCCTGCTTTGTGAAGTTCTACTGCTCTTTCTGCAGTAAATACTACTTTACCAGTGGCAGCTCCTGGAGATGCAGCTAAACCTTTTGCTACTACTTTAGCAGCTTTTAGTGCAGTTTGGTCAAAGTTTGGATGTAATAATTGGTCTAATTGGTTTGGCTCTACTCTTAGTACAGCTTCTTTTTCTGTAATCATTCCTTCTTTTACTAAATCTACTGCAATTTGTAATGCTGCATTAGCTGTTCTTTTTCCATTTCTTGTTTGTAAGAAATATAGTTTTCCAGCTTCTATAGTAAATTCCATATCTTGCATATCTCTAAAGTGTTTTTCTAGTTTATTCGCATACATTACAAAATCTTCGTATGCTTTTGGATTTACTTGTTTTAATGTATCAATATGTTGTGGTGTTCTAATTCCAGCAACAACGTCTTCCCCTTGTGCATTCATTAAATATTCACCAAAGATTTTGTTTTCACCTGTTGCAGGGTTTCTTGTAAAAGCAACACCTGTTCCACAATCATCTCCCATGTTTCCGAAAACCATTTGTTGTACGTTTACCGCTGTTCCCCAATCACTTGGAATATCGTTCAATCTTCTGTAAGTAATAGCTCTTGCATTATTCCAAGAACGGAATACAGCTTTTACAGCTTCCATTAATTGTAGTTTTGCATCTGTAGGAAATTCTTCATTTTTTTGTTCTTTGTAGATTCCTTTAAAGATTTCTACTAATTCTTTTAAATCTTCTGCTGTAAGTTCTGTATCTAATTTTACTCCTCTTTTTTCTTTCATTTCATCAATAGCGTTTTCAAATAATGGTTTTGGTATTTCCATTACAACATCGCTAAACATTTGAATAAATCTACGGTAACTATCATAAGCAAATCTTTCATTCTTAGAAGCAATATATTCTGCAACTTCTGGGGTCATACCTAAATTTAATACAGTATCCATCATACCTGGCATAGACGCTCTTGCACCAGAACGTACAGAAACTAGTAACGGATTTGTTTTATCTCCTAATTTTTTACCAGTCATCTCTTCTAATTTTGCAAGAGATTCCATAATTTGGTCTTCAATTTCTTTAGAAATTGTTTCTCCGTCTTCATAATATTTTGTACAAGCCTCTGTTGTAACGGTGAAACCTTGTGGAATTGGAAGTCCTAGGGATGTCATTTCTGCTAAGTTAGCTCCTTTACCACCTAATAGTTCACGCATATCCTTGTTACCTTCACTAAAAAGGTATACATACTTATGACTCATAAAAAACCTCCTTGAATTTTTGTTTTTTGCTTTTCTAAGCTCACGTCCTCATTATATATCACATCTTTTAGAATTGCAAACTTTTTTGGAAAATTTGTCCAAATTTCTACTTTTACATTTTAAAATTTTACTTTTTCTGCTAGCCAATTTGGTAATTCTGCTATTTTTACTCTTACTTGCTCCATGGTATCTCTATCACGAATGGTAACAGATTCATCTTCTAAGGTATCAAAATCTATCGTAACGCAATATGGTGTTCCAATTTCGTCTTCTCTACGATAACGTTTTCCAATACTTCCTGCTTCGTCATAATCACACATAAAATCTTTAGCAAGCATCGTATATACTTCTTCTGCTTTTTCTGATAATTTTTTAGAAAGGGGAAGTACGGCTACCTTATATGGTGCTAAGAAAGGATGTAAATGTAATACTGTTCTTACATCTCCTTCTCCCACTTCTTCTTCCTCATATGCATTGCAAAGGAAAGCAAGTGCAACACGGTCACATCCTAAAGATGGTTCTACACAATATGGTACAAATTTTTCTCCTGTTTCTTGATCTAAGTAGTTAAAGTCTTCTTTTGAATGATTCATATGTTGGGTTAAATCGTAATTTGTTCTATTAGCAATTCCCCAAAGTTCTCCCCAGCCAAATGGGAATAAAAATTCTATATCGGTTGTTCCTTTGCTATAAAAACTTAATTCTTCTTTACTGTGGTCACGAAGTCTCATGTTTTCTTCTTTCATACCTAAGCTTAAAAGCCAATTTTTACAGAATGTTCTCCAATATTCAAACCATTCCATGTCTGTTCCTGGTTTGCAGAAAAATTCAAGTTCCATTTGTTCAAACTCACGAGTACGGAAAGTAAAGTTACCTGGTGTAATTTCGTTACGGAAAGATTTACCTATTTGTGCAATTCCCATTGGAAGTTTTCTTCTGGTGGTTCTTAGTACATTTTTAAAGTTAACAAAAATACCTTGTGCGGTTTCTGGTCTTAAATATAACTCTGCTGAACTATCTTCGGTAACACCTTGAAATGTTTTAAACATCAAATTAAATTTACGAATACCTGTAAAATTTTCTTTTCCACAATTTGGGCAAGCAATATGATGTTCTTGCATATAAGCAATCATTTTTTCATCTGGCCATCCATCTACTACTTCTTCACAATGATGCTCATGCATCCATTCTTCTATTAATTTATCGGCTCTATGTCTTGTTTTACACTCTTTACAGTCAATAAGAGGATCGCTAAATCCACCTACGTGACCAGAAGCCACCCATGTTTCTGGGTTCATTAAAATAGCAGCATCTAATCCTACATTATATTTACTTTCTTGTACAAATTTTTTCATCCAAGCCTTTTTTACATTATTTTTAAATTCTGCACCCAAAGGACCATAATCCCAAGTGTTGGCTAATCCTCCATAAATTTCAGACCCAGGATAAATATATCCTCTTGCCTTACATAAGTTTACAATTTTGTCCATTGACTCTACCATAAAGTTACCTCCTTAAAAAATATATCAAAAAAACTTCCGTTTCCTAGCATATTGCTAGGGACGAAAGTTTAATTTCCGCGGTTCCACCCTATTTGATACTACCTTCTGGTACTATCCTCTTTTTTTATCTTGCTCCAAAGTTCCCCGTATATATCCCTATTGTTAGCTTTCACCTTACCTAACTCTCTTTTAAATAGTCTTTTATACTTTTTCTTTATCTACGCAATTTTTCCTGATGTGCTTTATTGTATCAGTATTTTAACCACAAGTCAATACATTTATGCAAGAAATTTTATCTTCCCTCTCCACCAAGTGTTTCCATTTTGGTAGAATTATATTTTTGCTTGTTTGCTTTTTCTAAGTATCGTTTTATCTTTTTGACACTTTCTTGTTCTTTTCGTGTCAATTTTTTCTCTTCTACATTACTTAAAATGATAATAGCTTTTTCATATTCTTTTGCACATATACAGTCTCTAACGGACGCTAGTATCTCTTTTTTAGACTTTTTTATAGGTATCGCTTGACTTTCTATTTTGCCCTTATTTTCTAAACATAACATATCTTTATGCACAGCTCCATCAGATTTTCCCAATTGTTGTGCAATTTCTGATTGTGTATAACCTGCGTTTACAAGAGCTAATACTTTTTCCTGCGCTGGTGTTATTTCTGCTCTTTTGGGCTTTTCGGGAAGAATTCCTTTTTGGCGTAATTGCGTAGCACACATTTGTACTTTATATGCAGAATATCCCAATTCTACTGCTATTTCTTTTAACATTTTTCCTTGTTCTACTAATTTTTTTACTTGTTGTTGAAAAGGAGTAAGCGTATTACGTTTTTTATATGTAATCTTTTCTATATCCTCTTTTGCAATAATGCCCTCTTTTATTAAAAAAATTTCTATCTGACTTACTGTTTCACCAGAATAACCTGTTTCTTTTACTATTTCAGCTCTTGTATATTGTTTCTTTATTAAATCTTTTACTAAGTTTACTTTTTCTTCTTCTCCAAATAAAGCTTCTGCTTCTCTAGGGGTAGATAATCCTTTTGGTTCTAGCTCTTCCTTTTTTGGTTTAGCCCCTTGTTTTTTAAATTTATCCCAAATCATATCTATGGTTATTACTGCATCCCCTGTTACTTCTATTACTTCTTCTCTTCCTAATCCTGCTTGGAATAATTCTTCAATTTGTTTTATCTTATTTTGATATTTCTCTTGCCTTGATTCTTTCCTTTTCTGTTCTTTTATACTGTGCCATTGAATTGTCTCATTTCCATACTCTATCTCCATTTTGTATCACTCTCTTTCTGCCTTTTCGCTATTTTTTCGTATTTTTCCTACTAGTAATTGTTCCATTTTCCCTATGTTCTGTCTTTGCTCTTCTGTAAGTTCCTCTTTTTCTATACTTTGTAATAGTAGCAAAGCTTCTTCATATTTTTTTTCGTGTAAAGATTGTTTGCATAAGGCTATTTTTTCTCTTCTCCTTTTTGTTTCACTAGATACCCTATTTTTATGTGTTTTGGGAACAGTTTCTACTATTTTTTTAGGTATTCTATCACTAGGTTTAATATCTTCCTTTTGTAATACTCCTTTATTTGTCATGGATTGTATCAAACGTGCTACTCTTTCATATTCTATATTTAATTCTTCAGCAATCTCTCTTCTGCTATATCGTTTTTCTGCCAATACTTTTATTTGATCTTTTAGCTTTTGCAAAGCTTCTTTTCTCTCTTCTATTATTCTTTTTTCTTCCTCTGAAAAAGTAGCTGTTTGTTTTTTTCTTTCTGTTCCGGTTAAAAAACCTTTTAGCTCCATCTGATGTATGGCATAATATACTTTAGCATATGTAAATCCTAATGCACTTGCTATTTGTTTATTGTTATATCCTTTTGCAATATATTCTTTTATTGTTAATTCCAAAGGAGTAGGCTCTACTGCTGGCTCTTCTATTTTTCCTTTTATTGCTAATATTCCTTCTTCTTGCGCTTTTTCTAGTACCATTAAAATAAAAATGGTAGAATAGCCGGTTTCTTTTTCTATTTGTACTACGGAATGTTTTTTCTTAAATAAACTTATTATTTGTTCTTCTTGTTTTTGTTCTAATTCGTTATTCTCCATTTTCCTTTCCTCCTTTTTTTGTTTATAGGTTATGTAAACATTGTATCAAAAAAACGCAGAATAGTCAATATTTTATACATTCACCATGTATTTAATTTATGA
>UMJJ01066424.1_pt1 | contig 18374 bp, 10 predicted proteins | sample 1966051 | NCBI WGS metagenome assembly UMJJ01 (sample SAMEA4836147, study PRJEB28245) | human gut metagenome | biome: gut microbiome; material: fecal sample | place: Denmark | collected 2008
GCGCTGCTGTGCCGAACGCGCCTCCTCGTAGGCCGAACGGGTCGCCGCCACCTGCAACTCGACATCCCGCGGGTCGAGTTCGGCCAGCAGCGCCCCCCGCGCCACCTGTTCGCCCTTCGAGACGGCGACGCGGAGCACCTGGCCCGAGAGTTTGAAGGCCAGTGTCACGGCATCGTCCGGCGTGGCCATGCCGGCAAAGTCCTTCTCGAGGAAACCCGCGGCGGAGGCCGTGGTGACCTTCACCGGACGGATCAGACGCGGGGCCGGCGTGCGGCGTCCGCACCCCACCGCCAGCAGCAACAGAATCAATGACAAGAGGATTCGCATGGATGAGTTCCGATTTTCGATCGGCCCCTCCCCCACCGCCGGGACGCATTGCCCCGGGCGGAAAAAGAAAAAGTCGACCCTCCGTCGGAAGGTCAACTTTCATACCACAGCCCCCGGGGCACCGCCGTGCGGCCCCTACGGACGAATATCGCGACAGTTTCGTTTATCGGTGATCGTGCCGTCGTCGAGCGTCACCACACCGTTTTCGGCCCGCAGCATGGTCTTTATCGTCGAGGCATCGATGTTGTAGCAGGTCACCTCGCCCGAACCGAAGTCGTGCGTGGCCACCCCTTCGAGCGGATCGGGCGTCAGGCAGACCACCCCGGCACCCTCCTGCCGGGCCCGTTCGACGAGGGCCGCCATCCGCCGGGCACACCGTTTCGAAAGTCGGTCGAAATTGGTCACACAGAGCATGTAGAGCCGTCCCGGACGGGTAACCACCGCCTCCGTGACATCCTCCCCGGCGGCATCGCGCAGCGCGAATTCGCTCACCAGCGGGCGGATGGCCGGCACCTCGCTCGTCGTGCGCGTATCGACCCACTCCCATTTCGTGTCGTCCTGCCACTCGGGGTCCTCGAGCGAGAATTCACGCTCCTCGCCCGTTGCCCGGTTGCGGTAGACGAGCACCGTCTCCGATTCGCCCGGAGCGACGGCCGGAGCCTGCATCGCCTCGTGGATGTTGACCCCCACCTTGTAGGGCAGGAAGTCGATCAGCGGCAGGTGGATATAGCAGTAGTAGCCCAGATACATCGACAGGAAGAAGAACGTGCAGGTCAGGGCGATCTCGACGGGTTTGAAGGCGAAGATCCGGTCCGGCCGGTAGCGCCACCACACCACCAGCGCCATCGGCAGCAGGATGACGTTCTTGGCGAAGGTCTCCCAGGGCGTGAGCTTCAGCGCGTCGCCGAAGCAGCCGCAGTCCTCGACCGGGATCAGCGTGGCGCTGAGCAGCGTCAGCACCGTGAAGAAGGTCATCGACAGCACGGCGAAGATCGAGATCAGGCGGATGCGCACCTTGAAGAGCAGCATGCAGCCCATCATCAGTTCGGCGCCGCACAGCCAGATCGAAAAGGTCATCGCCGCGGGCTGCATCCACTCCATGCCGTAGATCGAGAGGTATTCGCTCACCTTGAGCGCCGTGCCCCACGGGTCGATCACCTTCGTGAAGCCCGACAGAATGAACGTACAGGCCAGCACCAGGCGGCAGATGTTGGCAATGATCTTGAAAGTCCGGGTGTTTCTCATCGTGCGTCGATTATCGGGGCCAGCACCCCGCGGATTTTAGCGAAAATGTTCTCCGGCGACTCCATCACACCCGACCCGTCGCCACACTCGACCACCTGCAGCGAAGCGTCGCGCGACGCCATCTCCAGGTAGACCTCCCGCACCCGGCGCTGCAGATCCAACGCATCCTCGTGGATATCGCGCCGCCCCTGCAGGTAGCTGCGGTCCTCGCCCTGGCGCGTCTCGGCCAGCTTGCGCTCCGTGAAGGCGAAGGGCACGTCGAGGAACAGCGATACGTCGGGACGCGGCAGGGCGTTGTGGCCGAACTCCAGATCAAGGATCCATTGTGCCAGACGGTCACGCTCCTCACCGGCCGCCAGTTTGGCACACTGATAGCCGACGTTCGACCAGACGTAGCGGTCGAGAATCACCGCCCGCCCCTCGTCCAGCCATCGGCGGATCATGCCGGCAGCTTCGGCCCGGTCCCCGGCGTAAAGCAACGCCACCAGGTAGGGGTTCACCTCGTTCACGCCCCCGAACTCTCCCCGCAGGAAACGGGCGATCAGATCGCCGTAGACCGGCGCGTCGAAGCGCGGAAAATGGAGATATTCGCTCGCTACACCCCGCTCCGCAAAGAATTTGCGCAACAGGGCGATCTGAGTCGACTTCCCGGCTCCGTCCAGACCTTCGAGTACGATGAACATAGGCTTCTTCTTTCTTTAAATATTGTATTTTATCTTTTTTCTGCGGTTGTCTCTCCGGCATGCGGCATTCGCCCGACAGGCCTCCGCCCCGGCAACGGTCCGCCGCAAGTCTTAAAACGCCTTGCCGGCCCTCACTCCATCCCGGAATCAGTGGCGAAATATCCTTGCCGGCCTGCTCCGGCAACATCCCGCTCCACACCCGGGATCCATTACAAAGTGCGTGGCCGGCCCTCGCTACGCCCCCCGGATCAGTGGCGCAACATTCTTGCCGCCCCTCGCCCCGCCCCGGGATCAGTGGCGAAGCATCCTGACGGCCCGCTCCACGCCGGCGACCAGCGCATCGATCTCCTCCGTCGTGTTGTACATCGCAAGCGAGGCCCGGCACATGCCCGTCACGCCGAAGTGGTCCATGACCGGCTCGGCACAGTGGTGTCCCGTGCGGACGGCGATGCCCAGCTTGTCGAGGATCATCCCCACGTCGTAGTGGTGGGCCCCCTCGATGTTGAACGACACGATGGCGCACTTGTCCGCCGTCTTGCCGTAGATGTGCAGCCCCGGGATAACCGACAGCCCCTCCTCGGCCCGCTTCCGCAGCGCCGTCTCGTGGGCCTCGATCTCCGCGGCATCGAACCGCGAAAGGAAGGCGATGGCCTCACCCAGCCCGATTGCTCCGATGAAGTTGGCCGTACCGGCCTCGAACTTCAGCGGCACGGGGGCATAGGTCGTGCGGGCGAAGGTCACGCGGTCGACCATGTCGCCGCCGCCCAGGAAGGGCGGCATCCGTTCGAGCAGCTCCCGCTTGCCGTACAGAACGCCGATACCCGTCGGGCCGTAGAGCTTGTGGCCCGAGAAGGCGTAGAAGTCGCAGTCCAGCGACCGGACATCGACCCCGCCGTGGACCACCCCCTGGCATCCGTCGACCACCGCCACCGCACCGACGGCATGGGCCGCCTCGATGACGGGCCGCAGATCGGGCCGCGTGCCCAGCGTATTCGAAGCCTGCGTCACGGCCACCACGCGCGTGCGGTGGTCGATCAGCGACGGAAGCAGATCCGTACGCAACTCCCCCCGGTCGTCGATCGGGAGCATCCGCACCTCGGCCCCGCGCCGCTGGGCGACCAGCTGCCACGGCACCAGATTCGAATGGTGCTCCATCTCGCTCACCACGATGTTGTCCCCCGCCCCGACGAAGGCGTCGCCCCAGGCGTAGGCCACCGTATTGAGCGAGGCCGTAGCGCCGGCCGTGAAGACAATCTCCTCCTTTTCGGCCGCGCCGATGAAGTCGGCCGTCCGCTGGCGGGCCGCCTCGTAGAGCTCCGTAGCCTCCTCCGAAAGCAGATGCACACCCCGGTGGATGTTGGCATTGAGGTTGCGCGCGAGCCAGTCGACCCGCTCGAGCACCTGAAGGGGCTTCTGCGCCGTTGCGCCGCTGTCCAGATAGATCAGCGGCTTCCCGTAGACCTTCTGCCGGAGGATCGGGAACTCCTCGCGTATCTTTTCGACATCAAACATGGCGATGCGTTATTTTTCCAGTTTCTCCGAAGCCAGCTCCATGATCGCCTCGCCCAGCGGCTCCAGACCGCAGCGGCGCACGATATCGCCCACGAAGCCCTCGATCTGCAGCCGCCGGGCCTCGCTCTCGCTCAGCCCCCGCTGACGCATGTAGAGGATAGCATCAGCATCCATCTGCCCCACCGTCGCGCCGTGCGAACACTTCACGTCGTCGGCATAGATCTCCAGCTGGGGCATCGTCTCGATGCGGGCCCGTTCGCTCAGCAGCACGTTGCGGCTCTGCTGCCGCGCATCGGTGCGCTGGGCATCGGGAGCCACGTAGACCAGCCCCGAGAACTCGCCCACCGCCTCGTCGTCGGCAACGCCCTTGACCGACGAGACGCTCGTACAGTCGGGCACGTTGTGGGCCGTATGCAGCCGCACGACGCAATGGTCCGTCCCCGTGGCGAGGAAGACGCCGCCCAGATCATTCTCCGCCCCGGCACCGTTCAGATCGATTCGGTACGAAGCGTTGGCACCCGACAGCTCCACCGCCGTCATCCGGCAGCGGCTCCGGGCCTGCTGCGCAATCCGCACCTCGGCAAAAGCCTCCGCCAGAAAGAGTTCCGTCAGATCGAGCTGCGCCCCTTCGGCCAACTCAACGTCGAGCCGTGCGACATCCGCCTTCGTGTGGAGCACCACCAGCCGGGCCGCGGCGCCGGCCGCCAGCTCCACCTTCAGGTGGGTCGGATCCACCGCCGCATGGTCCATCGGCACCGGCGACTCGATCCGAAGAAACTCCGGACCCGCCTTGCGCAGATCACCGATTATTTCCAGTATCCGGTTCATCACTTGTCGTATTCGTTGATCAACCAGTCGTAGCCCTCCTTTTCGAGCTTCAGGGCCAGCGTCTTGTCGCCCGTGTAGATGATCCGCCCCTTATAGAGCACGTGGACCACGTCAGGAACGATATAGTCCAGCAGCCGCTGGTAGTGGGTGATGACCACCGTGGCATTCTCCGCCGTGTGGAGCTTCGTCACGCCCGTAGCGACGATGCGCAGGGCGTCGATATCGAGCCCCGAGTCGGTCTCATCGAGGATGGCCAGCTTCGGATCGAGCATCGCCATCTGGAAGATCTCGTTCTTCTTCTTTTCGCCGCCCGAGAAGCCCTCGTTCACGGCCCGTGCCGTCAGCTTCGACGACAACTCGACCACGGCGCTCTTCTCCTTCATCAGGCGCAGGAACTCCGAAGCCGTCAGGGGCTCCTCGCCGCGGTACTTGCGGTGTTCGTTGACGGCCAGCTTCATGAAGTTGGCCATCGTCACGCCGGGGATCTCCACCGGGTACTGGAAGCCGAGGAACAGCCCCAGCCGGGCCCGCTCCTCGATCGGCATCGCGAGCAGGTCGTGACCCAGGAACTCGACCGACCCTTCCGTGACGGTAAACTTTTCGTTACCGGCCAGCACCGACGCCAGGGTCGACTTGCCCGAACCGTTCGGGCCCATGATGGCATGCACCTCACCGGCCTTGACCTCGAGGTTGATACCCCGCAGGATCTCCTTGCCCTCGACCGATGCATGCAGATTCTTTACGCTTAACATATTGTTTTTCTCTTATTTTTCACTTGTTTCACTCGGTTTGCGCCGCCTCCCGTCCTCCTTTGCGGTCCGGGCTGCGGTCTACATGCCGTCTTCGCTAACCGACCGTGCCCTCCAACTGCAGGGCCAGCAGTTTCTGCGCCTCGACGGCAAACTCCATCGGCAGCTTCGCCAGCACCTCCCGCGCGTAGCCGTTGACGATCAGCCCCACGGCATCCTCGGTCGACAGTCCCCGCTGGTTGCAGTAGAAGAGCTGGTCGTCCGAAATCTTCGACGTCGTGGCCTCGTGCTCGACCACCGCCGAACGGTTGCGGCAGTCGATCACCGGGAAGGTGTGGGCCCCGCACCGGTCGCCGATCAGCAGCGAGTCGCACTGCGAGTAGTTGCGGGCGTTTTCCGCCCCCTTGGCCACGCGCACCAGCCCCCGGTACGAATTCTCGCTCTGCCCGGCCGAGATGCCCTTCGAGACGATCCGGCTGCGGGTGTTGCGGCCGATGTGGATCATCTTCGTGCCGGTATCGGCCTGCTGGAAGTTGTTGGTCATCGCCACCGAATAGAACTCCCCGACCGCGTTGTCACCGGCCAGGATACAGCTCGGGTATTTCCACGTGATGGCCGAACCCGTTTCGACCTGCGTCCACGACAGACGCGCATTTTCGCGGCACAGACCGCGCTTGGTCACGAAGTTGTAGACGCCGCCCCGGCCCTCCTTGTCGCCCGGGTACCAGTTCTGCACCGTGGAGTACTTCACCTCGGCATCGCGCTCGACGACGATCTCCACCACGGCGGCATGCAGCTGGTTCTCGTCGCGCTGCGGCGCCGTGCAACCCTCCAGGTAGCTCACGTAGGCCCCTTCGTCGGCCACGATCAGCGTCCGTTCGAACTGCCCCGTCCCGGCGGCGTTGATGCGGAAGTAGGTCGACAGCTCCATCGGACACCGCACCCCCTTCGGGATGTAGCAGAACGAGCCGTCGGAGAAGACCGCAGCGTTCAGTGCGGCGTAGAAGTTGTCCGTATAGGGGACGACGCTCCCGAGATACTTCCGCACCAGATCGGGATGGTCGCGCAGCGCCTCCGAAATCGAGCAGAAGATGATCCCCTTCTCGGCCAGCGTCTCCTTGAAGGTGGTCTTCACCGAGACGGAGTCCATCACCGCATCGACGGCCACCCCCGACAGGGCCATCTGCTCCTCGAGCGGGATGCCCAGTTTGTCGAACGTGCGTTTCAGTTCGGGGTCGACCTCGTCCATCGAACCCAGTTTCTTGCGGGCCTTCGGGGCCGCATAATAGATTATATCCTGAAAGTCGATCTCCGGAATCTTGAGATGAGCCCACGTCGGGGGCTCCAGCGTCAGCCAGTGACGGTAGGCCGCCACGCGGCGTTCGGTCATCCAATCCGGTTCGCCCTTCTTGGCGGAAATCAGGCGCACGACCTCCTCCGAAAGCCCCTTGCCGATGATTTCGGTCTCGATGGCGGAGGTGAAGCCGTACTTGTACTCCTGTTCGCCGATGTTTTCCAGTATCTCTTTTTCGTTCTCAGCCATTGCAAGCAAAATATCGAGCAAAGATATAAATTCTAATTCGATTTTCATAATGCAACCGGCAAAACCGGTGCCGCATTGCATTTTCGCATCCCGGCACAAAAAAGGGGTGCGGATTGCTCCGCACCCCATGCCGGTTTATCCGACGGTTCTATTTTTCGTAGACAATCACCACCTTGCCGACCTCGACGTTGGTCGATTTGTCGGTGTAGTCGATGCGGAAGCTGTCGGTCGAGACCCCTGCCGCGTCGAAATCGAACGTAATCGTCTCCGACTTCTCGCCGGCGGGCTCCACGGCGGCCAGCGTCGTGCCGCCGTAGGTGCACTTCAGCATCGCCGGGTCGCGCGTCGAGTTGGGATAGACCGTGATCGACTTGATCCGTCCCATGTCCGAAGCCGCCACGTGCGTCTCGGCCTTGCCCTTGTTGAAGTACCAGACGATGTTCTTCGCGGCATCGGTGCTGTAGTAGACGTTGCCCGTGAAGGTGATCGTCGAGGCACCCGAATCATCGGTGGCCGTCCAGGTCGAATCCTCCTCCTTCCAGCTCGTCGGCAGCCCCGAGATGTTCGTCGACAGCACGCCGGCCGTACCCGTAAGGGTCATCGTATACTCCTTCGTGGCGGGCTGCGACGAGGGGTCGGGCGTCCACGAGAGTCCGTAGACGTTGATCGTGGCGTAGCAGTAGATGTAGATCGTCGTTTCGCCCGAGAGGTCGTTGAAGACGATCGTCTTCGCCTCGCCGTCGGACGACGTCGGGCACGCCTCGCGCAGATACTCCTTGCCGTTGGCGCTCACGCCCACCTCACGCGTGGCATCCGAACTGCTGCTCGAGACGGCCTTCAGCGTCAGCGTTCCGTTGCCGCTCACGCGCAGGGCCAGACCGCGCTGCGTCGGCGTGAAGCCCTCCATCGTACTCTTGCCGTTGAACTTGATGCGGTCGATCGGTTCGCCCGATTCGCCCACCGAGTGTTCGATGGTCAGGTGCTTCGAGGCATCGGCAATGAACTGCAGGTTGCCGTAGACGGTCGTTGCCCGGATATCACCGGCCGGGAAGGCCGCCGCATCGGCGATGTTCCACGTCCAGGCGCCCGTCACGGTCGACAGCACACCGTTGACCGTCAACGAGATCGAGGCAGCCTCCGAATCCTTCCAGTTGAGTGACCCCTCGGCGGCCTTGGCCACTACCGTCAGCGTGTGGACACCCGCCTGGAGCGAGGCCACCGTCGAAGCGGGAATCTCGTACGAGGGGCTCTCGACCGTTGCCTGCTGGCCGTTGAAGGTCACCTCGTAGGCGGCGGCATTCGGCACGGCGTTCCACGTCACGGTGACGGCCTGCGACGAGCCCTGATCCACGGCCGGGAGTTCCGACGTGAAGACCGGCGTGTCGAGCATCTTGGCCTCGCCGCCCGAAACCACCTCGAGCGACCACTCGAGCGCCTGCAGCTCGACGGGCGAGCAGCTGCAGATGTAGATCATCGTCTCGCCCTGGATGTCGCCGAAGCCGAACTTGCTCTGCGTACCGTCGGCCGGCAGGGCGTAGCGTGCGCCGTTGACGATAATCTCCATGTGCTTGTTGTAGCCGGCGTCGGACGGGGTGATGAGCACCGAACCCGGAACCCCCACCTTGAAGGCCAGGGCGTTGTTCGTCGGGACGTCGGTCACCGAGAAGGTCGAGGCGGCCGAGAACGAGATCGTTCCGTTCTCCGTCACGGCCATCGGGGCCTCGGCGTCGTTGACCAGGAACTGCAGGTTGCCCAGGATGCGGTTCGTCTCGACGGGCTGGGGCTCGAAGGTCTCCGGATCGGCAAAGTTCCAGACCGTAGCCTCGGTGATGGTGTTGAGTTCGGTCTGCTCGGGGACGATGGGCGCCACGGCGTTCCACCAGCGCGGGTCACCCACGCGCACCGAAGCGATCTCGTCGTTGACCAGATAGAACTTGCCGCGGGCCGACGCCTCGCACGGATCCGTCGAGAGGACCTTGCCGCCGTTCTGCAGCGCCGTATCGAGCGTCACCTCGCCGTCGGCCGTCTTCGCCTCGAAGAAGGTGTCGGCGCAGTTGAAGAAGTAGTTGGCGGCGATCGACGTCGGGAGCTTCACCGAGCTGTTGTTGGCGATGAAGCGGGCGTTTTCGCCGGTCTCGTTCAGGAAGAGGTTGTTCGTGTACTCGAAGGTGGACGCCGTACCGCGCACGTAAAGGATACCCTTGTTGTTGCCGTCGGTGACGACCGAGAAGCTGCCGAAGGTGTTGTTGCGCACGGCGATCGACGAGAAGGTCTCCTTGGCGTCGACACGCAGGAACGAACGTCCGCCGTTGTAGAAGGTCGAGTTGCAGATGGTCAGCGAGCCGTGGGTCGACTCCGTACGGAAGTCGATGAAGTCACCGCCGCTGTTGCCCATCTCGGCGGCATAGACCCCGTCGAAGAGGAGCGACTGGATGGCCGAACCGGCCTTGTTCTCGTAGAAGATGTTGCGGAAGCCGGCCAGATCGCAGTTCTTCACCGTCACCGAATTCATCGCGATGGCACTCTTCACCTCCATGAGCGACGAGGCGGCCTCGGCACCGTCGATCGAGAGATCCTCCAGGTGGATCGACTCCACGCCGGGGTTCAGCCCGATGCCCAGCCCGACGATCTGCGGTTTGGCACCCTCGAGCGTCGTCTCGCCGATGATGGTCAGGTTGGCGGCCAGAGCCGATGCGGGGTTGACCTCGCCCTCGGCATACTCCGGAACGACGTACGGCGTCTCGCTGTAGGCCAGTTCATACTGACCGCCGTCGACGAAGGCCTGCATGAGCTGGGCCACGGTCGAGATCTTCGTGGTCGACGACAGATCGGGACGCGTCCAGACATCCTGTCCGCCGCGGCTGGCCGAATTGTAGTAGACCGACACGAAGTACTCGGTCGAGGGGTTCAGCCCCGAAACCGTCGCCCGGGCCTCGGCAATCTGGTCGGCCGTCAGGTCGAGCCGCACGGGCTCCTCACCGGCCGCAGCCACGGGCGCAGCCAGCAGGTGCGACACGAAGTCGTCCTGATCCCAGGTCAGCGTGACCGAGGTCGACGTACGCTCGACAACCACCGGGTTGAGCGGATCCATGATGGCGTAGGTCGTCACCGGACCGGCCACGGCCACATTCGACGGGGCGGTGCGCTCGTTTGCGCTGAAGGCCTGCACCGTGGCGTAGTAATCCCGCTCGACCTCCAGGTCGACCGTCACCGGGACGTCGGCCGGCGTGATCCCGCTCAGGGTCTTGACCTCCTGTGTCAGCCCCTCGTCCGAATAGATCACCACTTCATAGGTGTCTGTCGTGCGGACATCCCACGTCAGACGTACCTGGTTGCCCGTCGTGAGCACCGATGCCGTGAAGTTGAGCGGCATCAGCGCCCGGTCGAGCACCAACTCGTTATTGACGCCGTCCGGATCGTCCGAACAGCCGCCCAGTGCCGCCGTTGCGATCAGCAGCAGCCCGGACATCCATTTGCGAAATATGCTTTTCATAATCGTTCAATCTCTGTTTTGGTGCGATCAACTGTTAATATCCGTAGTCGTTGCGGATCTGTCCCTGCGAGTTGTCGACAACGCTCTGGAAGATGGGCCAGAACTGACGCGTATCCGGATCGCGGTCGTAGATACGGTCGATCTCGGCCGTGGTGAAGCGCGGCGACTCGGTGGCCGTGGCGCACGGTACGTAGCGCGAAATCTCGCCCTCGCTGTTGGTGTAGGGGATCCACGTCGCGTCGGGAGCCGTCTGCTCGTCGGGCGACAGTCCGTACATCTGCAGCGACGTGCCGTTGAGCTTGTAGTAGACGTAGCCGTCGCCCTGGGCCAGGTAGCTGAAGTCGCCCGTCCAGTTGTTCAGGTCGTTGAGCTTCGTCTTCGTCTCGTCGATCTTCGTCTTGAGCAGGTTCCAGCGGATCAGGTCGGTCTTGCGGAGCATCTCGCCCACGAACTCCAGGGCGCGCTCCTTGACGATGGCGTCGAACATCGCGTCGGTCGAACCGATTGCGTTGACGTAATCCTGAGCCATATGTTCGTTGCCTGTGTAGGCGCGCTTGCGCACCTCGAGCAGGTAGTTCTTCGCATTGGCCAGGCCGCCGCCGTCGACACCCGAGCACGACTCGTGGATGGCACACTCGGCCGCCATCAGATAAATGTCCGAAAGACGCATGTAGGGCGGTTTGAAGCCGTCGTCGTTACCGCCGCTGTAGGGATGGTTCTCCATCCACTCGAAGCGGTACTTGCCGAAGTACCACGTGTCGATACCGGCCAGCTGGGGCTCGGTGGTCGTGGCGTTGACATACTCCCAGCGGAAGTTCACGCAGCTCACGTCGCGGCGCGTGTCCTGCTTCTCGTACTCGAACCACATGGTCGGAACCGGACCCACCGAACCGCCGCGGCTCGACGTTCCGGCCGTGGCGCCGATATACTGGTCGGCACCGGCGTGACGCACGGCGAAGGAGTAGTTCCAGCGGCCGCGGTTGTTGCCGTAGGGGAATACCCAGAGCACCTCGCGGCCCGTGCCGGCGGCCGACAGGTCGAAGTTGTTCAGGTCGCGCCACAGCTGCTCGTAGTTGGTGTAGAGCGACATGCCGCTGTTGCGGATCACGTCGACGCAGGCGGCCAGGGCCTTCGGATAGAGCACCTCCTTCTGCAGCTCGGGATCCGACGAGAGGCGGACCGTACCCGGATCACCCGTTCCGACGGCACCGTCGGCCGGACGCTGGGCATAACCCGAGGCCATCAGCGCCAGACGGGCGTAGAGTCCCTTGGCGAAGGCCCGGCTCACGCGGTCGGTCGTCGTGGCATGGCCCTGGCCCGGCCACGGCAGGTAGTCGTAGGCCTCCTCCAGGTCGCCGAGGATCTGCTTGAAGATCACGTCGCGGCTCGTCTTCGGGATGTAGATGTCGTCGCTGATGGGCTCCGTGCGGAAGGGCACGTCGCCCCAGGCGCGGATCAGGTCGTAGTACATCACCGCACGCAGCGTCAGCGCCTCGCCCAACAGATAGGCCATGTCGGGGTTGTTGGCCACGTCGCCGTACTGGCGCAGATTCTTGATGTTGAGGTTGGCGCGCTCGATGGCCGTATAGTAGGGCGAATAGGCGTCGGCACTCGAACCCGAGGTATTCATCTCGCCGTTGGTCGGCAGCAGGTTGTAGCCGTAGATGGCCTGACGGTTGGTGTTGTTCGTCTGCGAGGTCTCGTTGCTCCAGTTGTTGGCCCACTCGATGTCGGAGTTCAGCCCCACGTAGGGGTGGTAGCGGCCGCGGTGGTTGGCCTTCTCGAGCAGGGCCTGCGTGATGCCGTAGTTACACCCTTCGGCCAATTCGTAGTTCGAAAAGACCGTCTCGGAGTCGAACGACGACTTGGTCTCCGTTTCCAACAGGTCGGCGCAGGCCGTCAGAGCGCCCGCTCCCGACAATACGAACATATATTTGATCAGTGTTTTCATATCTTTCACTTGGGAATTTGCTTTTGAAGGTCGTTAGAAGGTCAGATTCGCACCGACGACAACCGAACGGCTGCGCGGGTAGGCCGAATAGTCGACTCCCGGAGTCAGCGGCGTGGCACGGCGGGTATCCACCTCGGGATCGTAGCCCGAATAACCCGTCCAGCAGAAGAGATTGGCTCCCGTGACGTAGACGCGGAACTTCTTGATGCGCAGCTTCTGCATCCAGCGGTCGGGAAGCGTGTAGCCCACCGTCACCGACGAGAGGCGCAGGAACGATCCGTCCTCAACGGCCCAGTCCGAGAAGACGGCCGACGACATCAGCGGCGACCACATCGTCGTGCCGGCATTGGCAGCTGCCAGCGCATCGGGATCGGTGATCAGTTCGCCCGTCGTCCAGTCGATGTTCGTCCAGCGGTTCTGCGTGGCCATCGTGTTGAGCAGGTTGCGGAAGTTGTTCTTCGTACCGCGCTCCGAGGTGAACTCCACCTTGTTGGCGTTGTAGATCTGGTTGCCGTAGACCCAGTTGAAGTTGACCGCGAAGTCGAAACCGTAGGCGTAGCCCGTCAGCGAGAAACCGCCCGTCCACTTGGGCTGTGCGTTGCCGATGATCGTACGGTCGGCGGTGGTCACCTTGTTGTCCTCGCTGCCGTCGGTGTTCTTGAGCTTCATGGCACCCGGACGCAGGTAGTTGCTGCCGATGACGGCCGAGCAGTCGACGACACCCTCCTTGAGGATCCACTGTCCGTCGACGTAGTTGAAGTCATCGACCTCGTAGCGGCCGTCCGAGACGTAGCCGTACATCTGGCCCAGGGCGCTGCCCACCGTCACGCGGTAGTCCGTGCCGATCTCGCTCGATGCCCAGCCCGACTGCAGACCGTCGAGGTAGTCCAGACCGCCCAGATCGACGACGCGGTTCTGGTTGTAGCTGGCGTTGGCCGTGAAGGTCAGACCGTAGTTCGGCTTCTCGAGCAGCACGAACGTGGCGGCAAGCTCGATACCGCGGTTGCGCGTCTCGCCCAGGTTGCGGTACTGATACTCGTAGCCGCTGCCCGTGAGCGGGTACTGGATCAGCAGATCCTTCGTGTTGTTCTGGTAGACGTCGACCGATCCGTTGATCCGTCCGCGCAGGAAGCTGAAGTCCAGACCGATGTTGTGCGAATAGGTGGTCTCCCACGTCAGATCGGGATTGGCCATGACGATCTTGCCGTTGTCATCCTTGGCCACGCCCCACCAGTTGTCGGTCAGATACCAGTCGTTGGCGTTGTCGTTGCCGGCGAACTCCTGCAGCATCAGGCCCGAGGGGATGTTGTTGTTACCGGCCGTACCGTAGCTGTAGCGCAGCTTCAGGTTGTCGATCCAGCGGATATCCTTCATCCACTCCTCGCCCGAGAGGCGCCACGACACGGCGGCCGACGGGAAGTAGCCCCACTGGTTGCCCTTGGCGAACTTCGACGAACCGTCGGCACGCATCGTCGCCGAAACCATGTATTTACCCTTGTAGTCGTAGTTCGCACGTCCGAAGAACGAGAAGAGCCTGTCGTCCGGATCGTAGAAGTTGTTGATCGAGCGCGTACCCGTGGCCGAGCTCATCATCTGCCAGGCCATCATCGAGTCGTAGAAGTCGGGGAAGTCGTAGGCCCAGGCCGTCAGCGTGTTCGAACGCGTGACGATGTACTCCTGGCCGAGCAGCAGGTTGAGCGAGTGGTCCTTGTTGCCGATCACGTTCTTGAAGTCGTAGCTCAGCGTATTGGTGCTGCGGATCTTGTTGCGCGAATAGTCGGTGTACTGCGTGGCGGGACCCGGGCGGTTCGAGTTGTAGACCAGGTAGGTCGTCATGCCGTAGAAGCGGTCCTTCGTCTGGTCGTAGGTGTCCAGACCCGCCTCGACGCGCAGCTTCAGGTCGTCGACGATCTCCCACTGGAAGGCGGCATTGGCATTCCAGTTCTTGCGCTCGTAGCGGCTGTCGTTGTCGGCCGTGGCGATCAGCGGGTTGACGTTGTCGCCGGCCATTGTCTCGTCATCGTCGCCCGAAGCGGCCGTCGTGAAGGGGAACGGACGGTACTGGATGGCGTGCTTCACGCGGCCGTTGCCCGACGTCGAACCCGAATCGTTGTAGGAGTTCGAACCGGCACCGCGCACGTTCGTATCCGAATAGCGGATCGAGAAGTCGAACGAAACCTTCTTCGTGGGCTTGTAGTTGGCCTTGAAGTTGAGGTTGTTCCGCTTGAAGGTCGAGCCGACCATGATGGCGCGCTCGTCGATGTGGGCGTAACCGGCCGTCCACTTGAACTTGTCGCCGCCGCCCGAGATCGAGAGGTTGTGGTTGAAGGTCGTGCCCGTGCGGCCGAAGGTCTGGTCGAGCCAGTCGATCCCCTGCAGGTTCTTGTAGAGGTCCATGTCGGAGAAGCCGCCGAAATAGGGATGGTAGTTCGTATCGAGCTTGCCCTCGACCATGGCGGCCTCGTACTGATACTGCACGAACTCGTAGGGGGTCATCGGCGTCAGGGCATCCTGGTTGGCGAACTTCTTGATGCCGTAGTAGGCGTTGTAGTTGACCGTGATGCGGCCCGATTCGCCGCTCTTGGTCGTCACGATCACTACGCCGTTGGCGCCTCGCGCACCGTAGATGGCCGTCGAGAAGGCATCCTTCAGCACGTCGATCGAGGCGATGTCCGAGGCCGGGATGTCCGAGATGCTCTCCACGGGGAATCCGTCGACGATGTAGAGCGGCGAGTTGTCCTGCGTGATCGAACCGCCGCCGCGCACGCGGATCTTGATCTCGGCATCGGGATCACCCTCGGTCGAGGTGACCGAGACACCGGCCATGCGGCCCGACAGGGCTTCGGTCACCGAGTTGACGGGGATCTGGGTCAGGGCTTCGGCGCTCACCGAGGCCACCGAGCCGACCACGTCGCGACGCTTCACGGCGGCGTAGCCCACGACCACCACATCGTCCAGTGCCATGGATTCGTGTTCGAGCGTGACGTCGAACGTCGTCCGCGAACCGATGGCGAAGCGCAGCGTCTTCATTCCTATATAGGAGATCACCAGCGTCTGCTTCGAGGCATCGGGTACATTGAGCGACCACGAACCGTCGACACCCGAGCTTGTTCCCAAAGTCGTGCCGTCAACGATCACCGTGGCTCCGATGACCGGATTGCCCGACGTATCCTTGACGACTCCTCCGATCGTCTGAGCCATGGCCGCGGTAGCCAGACCCAGCCCCAACAGGAGCGTCAGGACAAACTTCAGCGTAAAGTTTTTCATAAAGAAGGTTTTGGTTAATAATTAGGTTATGCTCTTTTTTAAAATTTTTATGGAAATATCCGCTTTTCCCTATACAAAAATAAAATCTCCCCCAGGATTCAAATGGTAAAATTTATCACTTCTCTTGGAGATTTTGTCAAATAGGGCCAATCGCCTCCCCAGAGGCCTCCGGGCGCGATCTCCCGACAAAAAATCCTCCCTGTGGCGGGAGGATTCTGCGGTCGTTGCGGGTTGTCATCCAATCGTTCGGTTGCCGGTTCGCATCGCAAGGTTCACAGGCGGCCCCGGGCCCGGTCATACTCGAGCGATGCCCAGATGAAGGGGCCGACCCCCTTGCAGTCGTTCTCGATGACGGGCTCCGAGATGTAGTATTCGAACGTGCCGCTGCGCTGCTGCTTGCCGCCCAGTCCGGCCACCGCGCAGCAGTCCGTGAGCGAGATCGTGCCGTCGGGGTTCTCCCGCACGAAGCGGTCGACAAACTGTTCGTAGCGGTGCATCGCCTCGTCGCGCATCTCGCGGGGAAGGTAACCCAGCCGCACGGCCTTGAGCTGCGCGTAGACGAACATCGCCGAACCGGTCGACTCGAGGTAGTTGCCCTCACGACCGGGCTGGTCGAGCACCTGGTACCACATTCCCGTCTGGGGATCGGCATAGCGCGGAAGCGCCGCATAGATCCGGTCGAGGATGGCAATCATCGGGCGGGTCGCATCGGTCTTGCCCAGATACTGCAGCGTCTCGACGATGGCCATGGCATACCACCCCATCGCGCGGCACCAGGCGTGGGCCGACTGACCGCTGATCGAGTCGCACCAGAACATCTCGCGCGAATCGTCGTAGGCGTGGCGGTAGAGCTCCGTGGCGGGGTCCCACGTGTGGCGGCCGACGGTGACGAACTGGTTGACGATATCGGCGATCGCCTCGTCGAGCACCCCCCCCGTGAGGTTCTGCATCGCATACTGGGCATAGAACGGTTCGGCCATGTAGAGGCCGTCGAGCCACATCTGGTGGGGATAGACCTCCTTGTGCCAGAATCCGCCGTCGAAGTTGCGCGGCTGTTCGCGCAGCTGGGCGTAGAGCGTGTCGAGCGCCTGGCGGTAGCGCGGCTCGCCCGTGCGGGCGTAGAGCCCGAACAGCGCCCGGCCCGGACAGATGTGGTCGAGGTTGTACTTCGTCCGGCGGTAGGTCAGGATCTCGCCTCCGGGGCGTACGATCGTATCGAAATAGCGGTCGGCATAGGCGACGAAGTCGGGACGGTCCCACGCCTCGCCGGCATCGGTGATGGCCAACAGTTCGAGCCCCGTCGTGTAGTTCCACTTAATCTTCCCGGCGGGGATGCCATCGAGGTTGACGGGCGATGGGTTGCGCGTGATTTCGCTCTGGGCCATCCGCACGGCCAGCGACGTGGGCGAATCATACAGGGCTCCCGCTCCCGGGGAGCAGGCCGCAGCCCCGAGGGCGGCCACGGCGATCAACAGTCGTTTCATGATGGGTTGTTTGACGATTTCTTGTTCTCTTTATCCTGGTTTTGCTTCAGATGGTTCGTCTTGAGGAACTCGGCGGGCGACATGTGGTACTGTTCGCGGAAGCAGCGGCTGAAGTAGCCCGGATCCGAGAATCCCACCTTGTAGGCCACCTCCGAGACGGAGAACTGCCCGGTGCGCAGCAGCAGCTGGGCCTTCGTGATGCGATACTCCTTGATCAGCTCGACGGGCGACTTTCCCGTAAGGCTCTTCAGCTTGTTGTACATCGTCGTGCGGCCGACGCCCAGATGCGAGGCCAGCTGGTCGATCGTCAGCTCCGAATTCTCGATGTTCTCCCCGAGCCACGACATCACCTCCTTGAGGAACTCCTCGTCGCGGTCCGTGACGACGACATCCTCGACGGCCAGTTCGACCACCTTGTTGCGTGCCGACTGCGTCGAGAAGCGTTCGAACAGCGCCCGCCGCTGCGTGAGCAGGTTGTCGATGCGGGCCTGCAGCAGCTCGATGCTGAAGGGTTTGGTGATGTAGCCGTCGGCGCCGTACTCCATGGCCTTCACCCGGTCGTCGGGCGAGTGGCGCGCCGTGAGCATGATGATCGGCAGGTGACTCATCGTGAAGTCGTGGCGCACCTTGTCAATGAGCTCGATACCGTCCATGCGGGGCATCATCAGGTCGGTGACGATGATGTCGGGCTGTTCGCTGCGGATCTTCTCGAGGGCCTCGACGCCGTCGTCGGCCTCAACGACGTGGTAGGTGTCGATCAGGCTGTTGTACATGAAGATCCGCAGTTCGCGGTTGTCCTCCACCAGGAGGATCTTCTGGGCGTCCTTCGGCGGTTCGACATCCGTGCGGCGCTGGCTGTCGACCGGCGTATAGTCGCTCACCATGAAGTCGTTGCGATGCGTATGGCCGTGGCCGTCGGCCTCGCTGCCGGCCTGCGTGAAGTCGATCTGCTCCATGCCGAAATGGGCGTTGCCCAGGCGCAGCTTCACCGTGAAGGCGGCCCCTTCGCCCGGACGGCTCTCGACCGAGATCTCGCCGTGGTGCAGTTCGACGATGTCGCGGCAGAGCGAGAGGCCGATACCCGACCCCTTCATCGAGCTGTCGACGGCCCGCGAGGCCTGGGCGAAGCGTTCGAAGATCTGGTCGAGCTTGTCCTTCGGGATGCCGATGCCCGTGTCGCGCACCGTCAGCAGCACGCACTCTTCGGCCTCACGCAGCGAGAGGATCGTCTCGATGCGGCCGCCGTCGGGGGTGAACTTCATGGCGTTGGAGAGCAGATTGTAGACGACGCT
>UMJJ01062617.1_pt1 | contig 18361 bp, 13 predicted proteins | sample 1966051 | NCBI WGS metagenome assembly UMJJ01 (sample SAMEA4836147, study PRJEB28245) | human gut metagenome | biome: gut microbiome; material: fecal sample | place: Denmark | collected 2008
CAGGATTACACCACGGAGATATAGTATTTGCAAGATTAACTGATGGAGAAAACGTAGGTCAAGAAGCAACAACAAAAATAGAAGACAAAACAGCACCAACCGTAACAGTAAATGAAACAGGAAAAACAAGTAATAGCATAAGTGTACGAGCACAAGCAGAAGATAAAGAAACCGGAATGGCAAGTAGCCCAACCTACACCTACTATTACAAAGTAAGTGGACAACCAGACAGTAGTTATCAGCAAGCAAATCAAGGAACAGGCCCAACATGTATTATTAATGGACTAACGCAAGGAACCAAATACACAGTAAAAGTAGAAGTAACAGATAACGCGGGAAACGTAGGAAGTGGAACAGTAGACATCACAACAGCAACCGTAACATCAGGAACAGTAGAAGGAGCAATAGAATTTAGCCCAGCAACATGGAGTGGTGGAACAGCAAGTGTTACAATAAGTACTAACACAAGCTATACCATAGAATGGCAAAAAGGAGATATAGTAGAAGGAAACTGGACAACCGGAACAAGTGTAACAGAACTACACCACGGAGATATAGTATTTGCAAGATTAACAGATGGAATAAATGCTGGACAAGAAGCAAGTGCTAAGATAGAAGATAAAATAGACCCAACCATTTCTGCATTTACAGTAACAGCAACAACGTCAAACTCCATTACAGTACAAGTAACAGCAAATGATGCACAAACCGGAATTGCAAGTTATGCTTACAAGAAAAATAGCGAAGGCTATGTTACAGGAACAGGAAATACGTACACCTTTAGTGGACTTGCAGGTTCTACTACGTATACCTTAGGAGTAAAAGTAACAGATAAAGCAGGAAACGATATAGAAACAACAGTAACAGGAACTACAAAAGAAGATATACCACATGTATCTGATATTACAAGTCCTGTAACAGGAGGCAACAAAGTAGTAGTCGACGATTTAGGAAATAAAGTTAAGATACCAAATGGCTTTAAAGTAATAGCAGGAACAAAAGTAGAAGAAGGAATTGTAATACAAGATAACATTGGAAACCAGTTTGTATGGGTACCGGTAGGCAATGTAAAGAAAAGCGATGGAAGCACAGTAAATATAACCTTAGGAAGATATACTTTTAATTCTTCTGGAACACCATCAAGCCCATATAGTGCAAGCCAAAAAATTAATAGTTCATATATAGAAGTAAATGGTTCTGGAAGTACAGGTAAAACATCTTATGGAAATGTAGGACCAATTAATATTAATGATTTCCAAAGCAAAACAAAAGCTGCTGGAGGATATTATATTGCACGATATGAAGCAAGTTATCGTTCTGGTTCTTTAAATGGAGGAAATGTAGATACATTCGTACCATATTCAAAAGTATCTACCAATACACGAGGAGACCAATACGATAGAGAAGATGGAGACTTATTTAGCTATGTAAAACAATCTAGTGCTGCATATGCATGTAGAAATATGTATAAAGGAAATAGCTACTTTACAAGTGACCTAACCAATAGCTTTGCTTGGGATACAGCACTAGTATTTATCCAAAAATGTTCTAGCAAAACAAGATATTCTGTACAATCTGCCTCTGTAAAAACATTGAAAAACACAGGAACAACCACAGACCAAGTATGTCATATTTATGACATGTGTGGAAACTTAAAAGAATGGACAACAGAATCTGCAACCGGATTAGATGATTATTCTTGTGTACCAAGAGGAGATAGTTATGCACAAGGAGGATCTAATAATAGTACAAGTAAACGTGTTGGAGCAAGAACCAACGCAGATGACTTTAATTATGGATTTAGACCAATATTATATTTAAAATAATATAAGAAAAGAAAGGTAGACAGATAGTCTATCTTCCTTTTTTCTAAATTATTCTAAATGAAGAAGATATTTCCATTTACAAACTAAAATTTGGGACATTTTCACGTACTAGTCACACGAAATCAACATAATTCTGAAAATACATTGCAAAGCCTGCCAAAACGTGCTATAATATTCCGGCAGGCTAAAATTTGCAACTATAGGAGGAGGAGCTGTATAATGGAAGAAATATTAAGAGCAGGAGTAGCATGGCTAATAATAACGTTGCTTATCCGGTGGATACAACAAATAAGAGAAAGAAAAATAAAATTTCTTACTGCCGCTATCCTAGCATTCTTAATTTTGGCAGGGTATATTGCTGTGTGCAAGGGAATTGTACATTGGAATATGATCTTCTAGCTCCAAAAAGGAAACCAAAGAATTCTTGGTTTCCTTTTTTGTAGGAATATGATATAATACAAATCAGGTGAGAACAAATGAGTTTAAGGTTTATTTATGGAAGAAGCGGAACACGGAAAAAGTTCCTACATCTATCGTGAAATAGCAGAGCAAATAGAAAAGGGAAATACCAAAATTTATATTATTACACCAGAACAGTTTTCTTTTACAGCAGAAAATAAATTATTAGCAGAGGTAAAAGAAGGAGCAGTTTTGCAAGCAGAAGTTTTAACCTTTGCACGTATGGCATATCGTATTATGCAAGAAACAGGGGGCGCAAACGATACGACCCTTTCTCAAGTTGGAAAATCCATGTTAGTGGATGCCATTTTAAGAAAACAAAAAAAGAATTTAACCTTTTTAGGAAATTCAGATGAAAATATAGAAGTAGTAGAAAATGCCATTACCGAGTTTAAAAAACATTGTATTTCTACTCAAAAACTAGAAGAGGTAAGCCAAAAGTTAGAAGATACCTATTTGCAAGCAAAAGTAAAAGACCTTACTACCGTATACGAAGAATATCAAAACTATTTACAAGAAGGCTATATAGACGAAAATGATACTTTAGATAAATTAGTACAAAATATAGAAAAAAGCCAACAATTTGTAGATACCCTTATTTACATTGATGAATTTGCAGGCTTTACCATGCAAGAATATCAAATTATAGAAAAATTGTTATCAATGGCAAAAAGAGTAACCATCACCGTTACAACCGATAGCTTATGGCAAAAAGAGGTGCAAGAAGAAGACATTTTTTATGATAATAAAAAAACAATAGAACGTATACTTTCTATTGCAAAGGCAGTAGGAGTTACCGTAGAACCAGAAGTTAAGCTAGATAAAAAATATCGTTTTAAAACACCAGAGTTACAATATTTAGAAAGTAATTTATATGCTACCAAATACCACAAATATGGACAACATGTGGAAAACCTTTCCCTATTTTTAGCCAAAAACCCATATTCGGAAGTAGAACAAGTGGCAAAACAAATTATCAAATTGGTAAAAGAAAAAAAGTATCGCTTCCAAGATATTGCCATTATTACCAAAGATATTAGTACCTATTCTGGATTAGTAAAAGCAATTTCAGAAGAATATGAAATTCCTGTATTTGTAGACGAGAAAAAAGATTTAAGCCAAAATATTTTTGTAAAATATATGTTAGCACTACTTAGCATATTTGCCAAAAATTGGAGTTACGATTCGGTAATGGACTATGTTAAATCCGGATTTTTAAAGATAGACAAAGAAGACATCTACCTATTTGAAAAATACACCTTAGCCTTAGGAATAGAATACAAAAAATGGTATGAAGGAGAATGGAACTTTGGAGAAGTAACAGAATCCGAAAAAGAAGAAATAGAAAAAGTAAAAGCGGTAAGAAAACAAGTAATAACGCCATTAGTGAGCTTAAAAGAAAAAATGAATGCTAGTAAAACCTATGAAGATATTACTAAAAAATTGTATCTATTTTTACTAGAACAAAACATACAAGAGCAGTTACAAGCAAAAGCAGAAGAACTAGAAAAACTAGGAAACCTAGAACTTGCAGGGCTATACGAAATGAGTTGGAATACAGTAATAGAAGTACTAGAAGAACTTGTTATGGTATTTGGAAAAGAAACCGTTAGTTTTGAAAATTACTTGCTATTATTAAAAACAGGACTAAAAACAGCATCCTTAGGTAAAATACCAGCAACACAAGATGTAGTACTAATGGGAGATGTAGAGCGTTCCAGAAGTCATAAAGTAAAAGCAGTATTTTTGCTAGGAGTAAATGATGGCGTTTTCCCAAGTATTCACAAAGAAGAAGGATTTTTAGGAGATGAAGATAGACGTAAATTAAAAGAAAAAGGAATAGAACTTGCAAAAGGAACACTAGAGCAGTTATACGAAGAAAACTTTAATATTTACAAAGCATTTACAACAGCAGAAGAAAAAATACGGAATTTCTTATCTATCTTCCGATAGTGAAGGAAAAGCATTAAGGTCATCCGTATTAATTAGTAAGCTTAAAAAGCTATTTCCTAACTTGGTAGAACAAAGCGATGTTACCAAAGAAAAAGAAGAAGTAGAAATGCTTCAGGAAAAACAGGTATTTAACGAGTTATTCCAGCAAATTCGTAAGAAAAAAGAAGGAGAAGAAATTGACAGCATATGGTATGCCGTATATCAATATTTTTTAGAAAAAGAAGAATGGAAGCAAACCCTGCAAAATAGCATGAAGGCTTTGGAATATACCAATATACCAGCACCAATAGAAAAGGATATGATACATAGATTATATGGAGATACTTTAAAAACTAGCATCTCCCGTTTGGAAAAATATAGTGCTTGTCCATTTTCGTTTTATTTGCAATATGGTTTAAAACTATCTACCAAAACCAAATTAAAAGTAGAAAGAATTAATACCGGAACCTTTATGCATGATGTAATAGATACATTTTTTGAACGTATTGCAGAAAAGCAAATTCCGCTAAAAGAGCTAAGCTTAGAAGACATGCAAGCAGAAATAGAAAAAATAGTAGAAGAAAAACTTTCTATTCCTAGAAATTATCTATTTACCAGTACGCCAAAATACAAAGTGTTAGTAAATCGTCTTAAAAAAGTATTGTTACAATCTATTTATTATATTGTACAAAGTTTGGTAGAAAGTGATTTTACCATTTTAGGTAATGAGATAGAATTTAAACAAGGAAGCAAATATAAACCAATGGTACTTACCACAGAAGAAGGACAAAAAATAGAAATTACAGGAAAAATAGACCGTATGGATATTGCAAAAACAGAAAAAGGAGACTATATTCGTATTATTGATTATAAATCATCGGTAAAAGATTTAGATGTAAACGAAGTAGTGGCAGGCTTACGTTTGCAACTTCTTACCTATTTAGAGGAAGCTTGCAAAATAGAAGAAAAAAATCCGGCAGGTGTTTTGTATTTTAATTTAATAGAACCGGTTTTAAAAACAAGTAGAAATAGCACTAAAGAAGAAATAGAAAAGGAAATACGAAAACGTTTTAAAATGAAAGGCCTTATTTTAGCAGATGTAGAGGTTATTAAAAAAATGGATACTACCCTGCAAACAGGAGCATCGGATAAAATTCCTGCGTATTTAGATAAGGAAGGTAACATTAGCATGGGAAAATCCAGTTGTGTTACCAAAGAACAATTTGAATATTTACAACAATATACCAATAAGCTAATACAAAAAATAGCGAAGGAAATGTTAAAAGGAAATATTACTCTTATGCCATACTATAAATTAAAGGACAAAACAACTGCATGTCAGTATTGTGAGTATAAATCCATTTGCCAATTTAATAAAGCAGGTTGCAAAAATGCCTATCGCTACATTCCTTATTGGGACAAGCAAGTCGTATTAGAAAATATAAAAGAAAAACTAGGAGGAAACAAGTAAATGGTAGCAAATATGCAAGAACCAACAAGACCAAGCTATTTAGAAGTAGATTTATCCGCAGTGTCGTATAATATCAAACAAATACAAAAATTAGTAGGACCAGATACCGAGCTTATGCCAGTAATAAAAGCTAATGCCTATGGGCTAGGAGTACTTCCTCTAAAGCCTGTATTAGAAGAAAACAACATAAAAAGAGTGGCAGTAGCAGTGGCAGAAGAAGCAATTTTTTTACGACAGCACGAAGTTACCATGCCTATTATTGTACTAAATGAACTATTAGAAGGAGAAGCGGAAAAAGCCGTAGCCTATGACCTAACACCAGGAATTTCGGTATATGAAGTTGCTGTAAAATTAAACGAATTTGCGAAAGAAAAAGGAAAAACGATTAAAGTACATGTAGAAGTAGACACACGGAATGGGAAGAGTAGGCCTAACTCCAGAAAACACGCTAGATTTTATTAAAAAAGTAAGAAAGTTAGAGCATGTTACGATAGAAGGAATATATACCCATTTTGCCTCTGCAGACACTAACGAAGAGTATACCAAAAAACAAATTAGGCAATTTGAATCTGTGTTAGACAGCTTAAAAAAAGAACAAATAGAAATACCATATGTTCATGCAGCAGCAAGTAGTGGCATTTTAAATTTTCCAGAATCCTATTATAACTTAGTAAGACCAGGAATTATTGTATATGGCTATTTACCAGACGAAAGCTTAACAGGAAAAATAAATTTAAAACCAAGTACCAAATTAAAAAGTACGGTAGCATTTTTAAAAACAGTTCCCAAAGGAACAAAGATTAGTTATTCTGGAACCTATGAAACAACCAAAGAAACAAAAATAGCCACTATTCCAATGGGATATGCAGACGGCTATAGAAGGCTGTTATCGAATAAAGCAGATGTGCTAATTAAAGAGAAAAGAGCACCTATTATAGGAACCATTTGCATGGATAATTTTATGGTAGATGTTAGCCATATACCAGATGTAAGGATAGGAGATGAAGTAACACTTTGGAATAATGAAGAAATTACAATAGAAGAACTTGCCAGAAAATGTGGAACAATTTCATATGAATTGCTATCTACCATATCCCGTAGAGTTCCAAGAAAATATAGAAAATAGAGAAGGGGAAACTTATGAATTTATCCAATGAAACCATATTACATACCAAAAAGAATGGAATAGAATATATACAATTTCGAAAACTATTAGAATATCCAGAAGTAGTACATGCTTATACATTACGTACCAATTTAGATTTTAAAACAAGAGAAGATGGTGCAAACTTACAAGAAAGCTATCAAAAATTGGGAAATAGTTTACATTTTTCGGTAGAAGATGTCATAAGACCAGCACAATCCCATACCGATAAGGTAGAAATAGTAGAAACACAAAAATTAGAAAAGGAACATATTCGCTATTTAAAACAATTTTCAGATGTAGATGGGCTTATTACTAGCGAAAAAAATGTAATACTTTCTACCACCAGTGCAGATTGCATTGCCTTTTTATTCTTTGACCCTGTGCAAAAAGTAATTGCCAATATTCATTCTGGATGGAAGGGAACACTAAAACAAATTGCACGAAAAACAATAGAAAAAATGCAAGAAGAAAAACACTGTAACCCAAAAGATATATTGGTATTCAGCTGTCCAAGTATTTTGCAATGTCATTTTGAAGTAGATAAAGATGTAGCAGATGCCTTTATAGAAACATTTCCATTTATCAAAGGAAAAGAAGAGTACATAAAAGCAATGGGAGAAAAGCAAGGAAAACCAAAGTGGAATATTGATACGGTTGCTATTAATAGAGTAGTATTAGAAAATGCAGGAATACCAAAGGAAAATATAGTAGAAAGTAATATTTGTACCGTTTGCCATAAACAAGAATTTCATTCTTATAGGGCAGATGGAAAAGCAAACGGATTAAATACAGCAATTATTGGCCTAAAATAGGAGGAAATAAAATGTACCAAACATGGGAAGAATTGGAGCAAAGTATTAAAAACTGTCAAAAATGTAAATTAGCACAAGGAAGAACCAATATTGTGTTTGCAGATGGAAATAAACAAGCAGACATTATGCTAATTGGAGAAGGACCAGGAGCAGACGAAGATAGAATGGGAGTACCATTTGTAGGAAAAGCAGGAAAACTCATGAACATGGCTTTTCAGGCACTAGAAATAAATCGAGAAAAACTATATATTGCCAATATCGTAAAATGTAGACCACCCAATAACAGAAACCCAGAAGCAGACGAAGCTATGGCATGTATGGACTACTTACGAAACCAAGTGCTATTAGTAAAACCAAAGATTATTGTACTACTAGGAAGTGTAGCATTAAAAAATATTTTGGGAAAAGAATATGGCATTACCTCAGCAAGAGGAAAGTGGATAGAACATAAAGGAATTTTGTACTTGCCAACATGGCACCCAGCAGCACTTTTACGTGATGATACGAAAAAAATAGATTTTTGGAAGGATTTAAAACTAGTTAAAGAAAAAGCACAGGAGATGGGTATATGGTAAGCAGTAACAGAACGAAGAGTCAAATACATTGACAGGAAGCTATGTCTTGGCATACAATAGCAAAAAAAGAAAAAGGATGAAAATAGTATGAAAGATATAAAAGAAAAAGCTGAGTATTGTCTACATTGTAAGGTAAAACCATGTTCCAAAGGTTGCCCTTTAGGTAACGATATTCCAGAATTTATTGCAGAAGTAAAACAGGAAAATTATCAAAAGGCGTATGAGATTTTGTGTAGGACAACGGTGCTTTCTCCTATTTGTGGGAGAATTTGTCCGCATAAAAGCCAATGCGAAGGTAGTTGTGTAAGAGGGATAAAAGGGGAAAGTGTTTCTATTGGAGAGTTAGAGGCTTTTGTGGGAGATATGGCAATACAAAACCATTATCCTATTCCTATGTTAGAAACTACAAAGAAAAAAGAAACTATAGCTGTGGTAGGAGGAGGTCCTGCAGGGCTTTCTTGTGCAGGGTATTTAGCAAGATGTGGATATTCGGTGACTATTTTTGAAAAATATGCTTCTTTAGGTGGAATTTTAGAACATGGAATACCAGAGTTTAGACTAAGTAAAGAAGTGTTAGAAAAAACAATACAAAAAATACTAGAATTACCAATTACGGTAGAATACCAGAAAGAACTAGGGAAAAATTTATCTGTTTCTGAGCTAGAAAAATTTGATGCTGTGTTTTTTGCTTTAGGTAGCAATATTTCTTCTAATATGCAAATAACGGGAGAAGAGAAAGTAGGAGTCTACGGTGGAAATGAATTATTAGAAAAGAAAGAACACCCAGATTATACCGGAAAAAGGGTATGCGTAATTGGTGGTGGTAATGTGGCAATGGATGTGAGCCGTACCATTCAAAAAATGGGAGCAAAAGAAGTTACTGTTATTTATAGGAGAAGTAAAAAGCAAATGCCAGCAGAAGCAAAAGAAGTGGAAGATGCAGAAAAAGAAGGAGTTACGTTTTTGTACCAGACCAATGTACTTCGCATATTAGGAGACGACAAAGTAGAAAAAATAGAATGTGTTCCAACACAGCTAATACAACAAGAAGGAGAAACAAGAGAAACGCCAGTTAATAAAATAGGAGAAGAGTATTTTTTGCCTGTAGATATAGTAGTAATGGCAGTAGGTGCAAAACCAGAAGCAGAAGTGGTAAATACTTTAAGGCTAGAAATCACCTCAAAAGGATATATTAAAGTAAACGAAAATTATCAAACCAGCAAGGAAAAATTTTTTGCTGGAGGAGATATTATAGGTGGAAAACAAACCGTGGCTTGGGCAGCAAGAGGAGGAAGAGAAGCCGGAAAGGCAATACATAGCTATTTAAATGAAAAAAGGGAAGGATAGCATGAAAGAAAAAGAACCAAAACAAAAGTGGAGAAGGTTAGATAATTCTGCAAAATTATTTCCTATTATTGCAAACCGAAAGTTTAGCAATGTATTTCGCTTGTCTTGTGTGTTAAAAGAAGAGGTGGAAGAAAGCATCTTACAAGAAGCGGTAGAAAAAACGGTAACCATATATAACTCTTTTAAAGTAAGAATGCGAAAAGGATTTTTTTGGTACTATTTAGAAGAAAATCCCAAAAAACCTATTGTAGAAAAAGAAAGAACCTATCCATGTAAGTATATTGATAAAACAACAAATAATGAATATTTGTTTAAAGTAACCTATTATCAAAACAAAATCAATTTGGAAATGTTCCATTCTTTAACCGATGGAAATGGAGCATTAGAGTTTTTAAAAGCTATTTGTTATACGTATTTAGAATTAAAATATGGACTAAATTTACAAAACAAAGAAGAAATTGGTAAAATAGAAATTAACAATCAAAATACAGAAGATAGTTATATTAAATATTATCAAAAGCATTTGCATGGGAAAAATAGTTCAAAAAAAGCCTTTATTTTAAAGGGAAAAAGAAATCCTTTTTATGCTACTAAGGTAACGCATTTTCATCTTTCTTTAAAACAAACCATTAAAACCTGTAGAAGAAAAAAAGTAACAGTAACACAGTATTTAACTGCTGTTTTAATACAGGCAATTTATCGTAGCTACCAAGGGAAAAAGGTAAGTAAAAGACCAATTAAAGTATGTATTCCCGTTAATTTAAAAAAATACTTTGATTCTACTACCATTAGTAACTTTTTTTCGTATATTACTATAGAAGCGAATGCCAAAAAAATAGACTGTAATAACCTAGATGCTATTTTAGAGTTTGTAAAAGGAGAATTTAAAAGCAAACTTACCAAAGAAGAAATTAGCAAAACAATGTCTTCTACTGTAAATATGGGAACTAACATGATAGTAAGAGTGTTACCGCTATTTTTAAAAAAGTTTACTTTAAAAATAAGCTATCAAGAAATAGCAAAATATACAACAACCACATTTTCCAATATTGGTAAAATAAATGTATTAAAAGAATGTGAGCCTTATATCCAAAACTTTTATTTTTTAATTGCACCAGAAAAAGCAGAAAAAATAAAAGTGGGAGCATGTTCTTATGGAGATAATATCACTTTTACCATTACTTCTATTTTACAAGAAGATAGAGTAGAAGAAGAAATAAGTAATGAATTACAAACAGAAAAAATAGAACATACCATGCAAACAAACGAAATTTATCAAAACAAAGAAAATAGCCTATATCCGTGCGTGATGAACATGAAAAAACGTCATCTATGGGTAACTATCCTGCTTGTGCTATCTGTACTTATTGGAGGAACTTGTTTACTTATTAACAGCTTGGTAGGTACTAAGTTTCGTTGGTCATGGATTGTTATGCTAGGTATTTTATATAGTTGGATTACGGTGTGGTATTCTATTAAGAAAAATGTCAATATTGCATCCCATGTAATGGTGCAAACAATTTGTGTAAGTATTTTGTTAGTAGTATTAGATGCTATTATAGGATTTAAAGGATGGTCTATTGGACTGGCACTTCCTATTGTGCTTTCCATAGCCAATGTAACAATGCTTATACTCTTAATTATCAATCAGAAGGGATATCCAAAGTACGCATTATATCAATTTATTATTTTTGTATGGAGCTTAATACCTGCTGTTTTACTAGCTATTTCTGTTGCAAGACTTGGAATTTTTATTCTTATTTCTATAGGCATATCTATTGTTACCATATTAGTTACCATTATATTTTGTGGTAAAGAACTAAAGGAAGAACTAAAAAGGAGATTTCATTTTTAAAGGGGAAAGAAATGGAAAAAGAAAAGAAAAAATTAAAAGACAAAATTGGGTTTCGCATTGCTATGGTAGTTTTTGTTGCCTGTTGTGTAGCAGTAATTTTTCTAACATTATATTTGTTTAATGGAGAAATTGTATCCAATGTGCCCGATTGGTTTGAAGATAGCTATGCTGTAGAAACAGAAAAAATAGAGGGAAGAAAAGTATTTATTATCAAAAAAGACAAAGAAACAGATTCGGATAGTATTATTTTGTATCTTCATGGGGGTTCTTATATGGCAGAACTAAAGCAAGAGCACTGGTTATTTTTTGAAGGGCTATTACAAGATACCAATGCTACTTTAGTAGTACCAGACTATCCACTAACTCCTAAATATAACTACAAAGATGTATTTACTATGATGGAGCCATGTTATGAAAAAATATTAGAAAACGAACAAGATAAAACATGGATTGTGATGGGAGATTCTGCAGGAGGAGGATTAGCATTAGCCTTGTTAGAAAAAATGGGGGAGAAAGGTAGAAAAATGCCAGATGCCTTATTTTTACTATCTCCTTGGCTAGATACTAGTATGGAAAACCAAAAAATAGATGAGGTGCAGTCCAAAGACCCTATGTTATCAAAACCAGCATTAAAACTTGCAGGGGAACAATATGGAAGAGACATAAAAGAAGAAGACAACTATTTAGTAGACCCACTATATGGACCTTTGCAAAACTTATGTCCAATTGTAGTTTTTACAGGAACAGCAGATATTTTAAACCCTGATGTTGCTATCTTAGAACAAAGATGTAAAGAAGCAGGAACACAAATAACAGTAAAAGAATATGAAAATGCCATTCACGATTTTATTTTATATTCCTTTGTAAAAGAAGATGTAGATTTTGGTAAAGAAGGATATCAAGATATCTTAGAAGAAATGAGACAAATAAGAGAAAAGAAAATAGAAGAATAAAAAATAAAACCCAAAGCTTGGGTTTTGTTTTTATTCTTTTTTGGTTCCGTATTCCATATTGTTTTTGCTTTTTCGAAATAAATTTTTGATAGTACGAAAAAAAGTAGAAAGCTTACTTTCTTTTACTGCAACAAGAGAAGTAAGGGAGGCACTACCTTGAAGTGCTTCTTTTTTTGCTTCCAATTTTTCCATTTTAGATAGGTAATAGTCGTTAAAAAAGAAATATTCATTGGTGGTTCCAATATAATCTTTATAATGGTATAGTCTAGAACGATAGCTTTCGATGTCCTCTAGTGTGTATAGTTGTTTATATAAAGTATCAAAATAAGAAACCAAAATTAAATTTTGTATTTCAAAATACGTATTTCGAATATATTTTTTTTGCTTTTCAATAGAAGCCATTATTTTTTTATTAGAACTGTTTTTTAATTCCATATTTTGCAAAGTATTGGTAAGGGTGATAATTTCTTCTTCTGCATTTAACAAGCGGTCTAATAATTTAAGAATACGATGATAGTTTTTTTCGCCACATAAATTACAAAACTTTTCTTTAAAAGAATTGGTTCCATAAAAAGCACTTGTATATAAAGCATAATCCCCTGTTACATAAGTCATTTGCTTTACTAAATTGCAAAGTAGTGGGTAGTAATTGGGACTTGTTGTTTTTAGGGTAATATCATAATATTTTACTTCATCTTCTGGCTCACCTACTGCTTTGGATGTCATTAATTGAACAGCAGCTTCGTTTAAGGCAAGTCCTGTTTCAAAATTATATAAACCAAGACCGGTAACAACATTTTTATTATTTCGCAATTCTTGTAAATAATGAATACATTCATGCACAGCAAAGGTATTTACTTTAGAAAAATCTGCCATATGATTAAAATAAATGGAAGAATTGACATAGCAATAATTTGCCTCTGCCATTCCGGTTGGAATTTTGGCAAGGTACATATCTAAACGAGATAATTTCATAAATAATTCATTATAATTTAAGTTTAGCTCTGGAAGACCATTTACTAAGCTCTCTGCAACATTTTTGGCAATGGAGTTAATATGCAAGGTATCCAATTTTTGCAATACTTCAATACCATCTTTTCTTAAATCGGTTTCTATGCTCATTGTTTTCTCCTTAGTAACTTACAATTTTACAACACTATTATACTATAGAAAAGTGGAATTTGTGTGTCATACAGATTAAAAAAATGTTACAAAAATATTACAAAATATTGCATTATTCGCATAGAAAGGATATAATAGTAGCATGTAAAATATTTTATGTCTACATTGGCAAATGCTAACCAGACAAAAAATGTTTTATAAATAATTATAAAAGGTTGATGAGTATGAAAAAGACATTCGTACTAACCCCAAGAGCAGTTCGGTCCGAGAATATTTTACTAGGCCTTGGCTCTGATAACACCATAGCTATTCCTATGGATGTGATGGACGTTCTCTACGAAGTAGGAAATGGCTACGACGAAGATGCTATAAGAGCAAAAGATGTCTTAGATTATATTAAGACATTTCCTTTTAAACAGCTAGTATCGGAAGAAGGTGTAAAGCAAGAAAATGGAAGCCGCCTGCGTATTGTAGATGGTTTCTATGATGTAAAAATCCCAGGAAAGGGAAAACGTCTTAAACCGTATGAAACTAGGATACTGCAGGTATGCCTTGGACTAAAAGAACAAAGAGAGGAGGTTGTCTTAATTAGCAGAAATATTCCGCTTAGACTTCGGGCAGAATCTTTAGGAATTCACGCAGAAGAATTCAGAGATGAGCTTTTGCCAGAACTAAATGAGCAGTATAAAGCTCGTATGGTGCTAGAAATTCCTAAAGAGAAAATCGATTACTTTAGAGCAAATAGAGAGTTAAGCCAAAGAGAGGTGCAAGCGGAACTGGAAGGAAAACAATTGTATGAGAATATGTTTGTTTTCTTAAAAGATGGTTCTCAATCCATTATCAGCTGCTATAGAGAAGGCAAATTTCATCCATTGGAATACTTTAGTTGCAAACCATTTGGCGTAAAACCTTTAAATATGGGACAAAACATGATGATAGAAGCTCTGATGCAACCATGGGAAGTGGCTCCACTGGTAATTATCAAAGGTTCTGCCGGTACAGCAAAAACATTTTTATCTCTTGCTTGTGGATTAGAGCAGGTAATAGAAAGACGGCTGTATAAAGAAATTTTGTACACCAGAAGTGTCCAAGAGATGGATAAAGAAATGGGCTACCTACCAGGAGACGAAAGTGGTAAAATAGGTCCGTATTTGCGAGGATTGCAAGACAACCTAAAAAACCTTACCAATGCTTCAGATTCTAAGAAAAATGGATTCCAAAAAGATGGATTTGACATCAAAGAAGATGGAAAATATTATCTAGAAACTGGTATTATTGTACCAGAAGCCATCAATTATATGAGAGGAAGGTCTATTAAAGATACTTTCATCATTATTGATGAAGCACAAAACCTCACTCCATTAACGGTAAAATCTATTGTAACCAGAGTCGGAGAAAACACAAAAATTGTCCTTTTGGGAGACCCAAGCCAGATTGATAAGCGTGACTTAAACGTTAGAAACAATGGTCTTAGCTATGCGTCTGAAAAGATGAAAGGTAAGCTAGATTGCTTTCAAGTAACGCTAACAGAAAAAGAATCTGTTAGAAGCCCGCTTGCAAAACTTGCTTCTCAAGTTTTATAGTTATTTGTAATAAAAGCCCCTTGCTTATGGTAAGCAAGGGGTTTTTTCTAACGAACTACGATGTTATAAATTTTATTTTTAACATAAATTTCTTTTACAATGGTTTTATTCTCCAAATTTGTTTGAATTACAGAATTAGCATGTACCATTTCTTTTGCTTTTTCTTCGTCACAGTCTAGAGGTAGTTTTACGGTTGTTTTTACTTTTCCGTTTATTTGAATTGGCATATCTATTTCCTCATCAATGGTTTTGGAAGCATCATAGGTTGGCCATGTTCCTTCGGCGATGGTTTTGGTATTTCCTATGGTTTCAAAAAGCTCTTCTGTAATATGTGGAGCAAATGGGTTTAGTAAAGTTAAAAAAGTATTAAATTCTGCTTTGTTAATGGTTTTATGATGATAAAATTCGTTTACCATTGTCATAAAAGTAGAAACACAAGTATTAAATTTCATTTCTTCAATATCATTACTTACTTTTTGAATAGCTTTATGCATCATTTTTTCAAAAGTAGGGGAATAGGTATCTCCTTCTACTAGCATATCTTGCATGTTCCATACTCTGTCTAAAAACTTAAAGCATCCACGAATACTATCCATAGACCATGGTGCGGTTTGGTCAAATGGTCCCATAAACATTTCGTATACTCTTAATGTGTCAGCACCAAATTCGTTTACAATGTCGTCTGGGTTAATAACATTACCCTTGGACTTAGACATTTTTTCTCCATTAGAACCTAAAATCATACCATGAGAAGTTCTTTTTGCATAAGGTTCTTTGGTTGGAACAACGCCAATATCGTATAAGAATTTATACCAAAAACGGGAGTACAATAAATGTAAAGTAGTATGTTCCATACCGCCATTGTACCAGTCTACTGGTGCCCAATAGTTAATAGCTTCTTTAGAAGCAATCGCATTTTGGTTATGTGGATCCATATAACGTAAGAAGTACCAAGAAGAACCAGCCCATTGTGGCATAGTATCGGTTTCTCTGGTTGCTTTTCCACCACACTTAGGGCAAGTAGTTTGTATCCATTCAGTTTGTTTTGCAAGTGGAGATTCGCCATTTTCTCCTGGTTCAAAGTCTTTTACATCTGGAAGAGTAAGTGGTAAGTCTTTTTCATCTAATGGTACCCAACCACATTTTTCACAATGCACCATTGGAATAGGTTCACCCCAGTAACGTTGTCTAGAAAATACCCAATCACGAAGCTTATAATTTGTTTTTTTCGTACCTAGATGATGTTCTTCTAAGTAAGAAATCATGGTAGAAATGGCTGTGCTTACACTAAGACCATTTAAAAAGTCAGAGTTAACTAAGGTACCGTCTTCTACATCGGTAAAGGCCTCGGTTAATGGCTCTATTTCTCCTCTGGTTTGAAAAGGAACAATTACTTGTTTTACAGGTAAATGAAAGGTTTTAGCAAAATCCCAATCTCTTGTATCATGTGCAGGTACTGCCATAATAGCACCTGTTCCATATCCCCAAAGTACATAATCAGATGCCCAAATAGGCATTTTTTCTCCTGTAATAGGGTGAATGGCTTTTATGCCCTTTATTTCAATACCAGTTTTATCTTTTACAAGTTCGGTTCTTTCAAAATCGGACTTACGAGCAGCTTGCTCTTGGTATGCTTTTATTTCTTCATTGTTAGTAATTTTTTGTGCTAATGTTTTTAAAATAGGATGTTCTGGTGCTACTACTAAGTAGGTAGCTCCAAATAAGGTATCTGGTCTTGTGGTGTATACTAGTAAGCTTTCGTTTGTGCCATCTACTTTAAAAGTTACTTCTGCACCGGTACTTCTACCAATCCAATTTTTTTGCTGTGCTTTAATTTTATCTAGAAAATTAACTTCATCTAGGTCGTCAATTAAACGTCCAGCATATTCTGTAATTTTTAACATCCATTCAGATTTTTCCTTTTGGATAACAGGACTACCACAGCGTTCGCAAACACCATTTACTACTTCTTCGTTAGCAAGTCCAACTTTACAGCCAGTACAATAGTTAATTTTCATGTTCGCTTTATAAGCAAGACCATGTTTAAAAAGTTGAATAAAAATCCATTGTGTCCATTTATAATATTCTGGATCTGTTGTATTTACTTCACGAGACCAATCAAAAGAAAAGCCAAGTGATTTTAATTGTCTTCTAAAATTTGCAATATTTTGCTCTGTAATAATTTTAGGATGAATATGGTTTTTAATAGCATAATTTTCTGCTGGTAAGCCAAACGCATCAAAACCAATAGGGTATAACACATTATATCCTTCCATTCTTCTTTTTCTTGCAACAATATCTAGGGCAGTATAACTTCTTGGATGACCTACATGTAAGCCTTGTCCAGAAGGATAAGGAAACTCAACAAGCCCATACCATTTTTTCTTAGTGTAATCTTCTTTGGCATAAAAAGTTCCTTCTTTTTCCCACTTCGTTTGCCATTTTTTTTCTATCTCTTTAAAATTATATGACAATGCTATCATCCTTTCTTTGTTTAAACTCCCATTATTATACAATAAAACTTGGAAAAAGAAAAGATTTAATTTCGCAATTTATTTAATTAAAATAGACCTAAAATTAAAAATTAAAAATAGATAATAATTGATGTAAATTATTGACTTATGTAAAGATTCATGGTAAAATAATAATGCCATCAAAAAGTGGCATTATTTTTAAGGAGATGGCATATAATGAATACAATAGAAGGTCAAATTATTAAAGATATTATTAGAGGACTTACTGTAGAGGATTGTTTTGCAGGTCCAGAAGAAGATAAAAATCCAAACTATGAAGGTTGGATATTCAAGTTTAATCCAATGTTTGAAGATACACAGTTATATATTAAAATAAGAATAGAAAATATTGAGAAGTCAGTTTGTTTGTCAGTTCATGAATTTGGTAAATATGATGAGGTGAATTAAAATGAGAGTATATTGTCCATATTGTAAAAAAGAAGTAGAGTATAGAATCAAAAAAAGAGAATTAAAAGAATTTAGAGGAATTGAAGTAAACACATTTGAAAATGTAGCTATATGCAATGAATGTAATCAAGATTTATATGTTAATGAAATTGAAGATGAAAATAATGAAAGGATATACCAAATATATAGAGAAAAAGCTAATATTATAAAACCTGAGGATATTATTAAATTAAGAGAAAAATATGACATTTCACAAAGGGAATTAACATCTATTTTAGGCTTTGGAAAAATGACTATTAATAGATATGAAAGAGGAGGACTTCCAACAAAATCTCAAAGTGATTATATTAAATTATTA
>UMJJ01038928.1_pt1 | contig 17747 bp, 13 predicted proteins | sample 1966051 | NCBI WGS metagenome assembly UMJJ01 (sample SAMEA4836147, study PRJEB28245) | human gut metagenome | biome: gut microbiome; material: fecal sample | place: Denmark | collected 2008
AGTTCCTGGAAGAGGCCAATACCGGCAAGGGTCCCAGATTCCCGCGTGGACTTAAGAATTATGTGGCTTACGGGATCCCGCTGATCATCATGGTGATCTACCTGAAGGGATACTATGACAAGTTCGCGCCCATGGGCACGACGGCCCTGGCAGGATGGATGGCCATCGCCGTTCTGTTCCTGGCATTTGTGATCTACTGCGGCGTGGCAGGAGGAAAGAAAGAAACAGCAGAATAGAGCAGTGAAAAAGACGAGACAGCCGAAGAAATCCGGTTGCCTCGTCTTTCTTTTTCATCTATAATATTTTTAGGTTTGTAAAGAGTTTATTTATTTTACAGAAAAGGAGAATAAGCGATGGATAACAACAAACGTCCGGACGATATGGTCCGTATTACAACCAGTGAACTGGCGGAGGCATTTATCGAAGAACAGGTAAAAGAGATCCGGGAGCAGGTGGGCGACAAAAAGGTGCTGCTGGCTCTGTCCGGAGGAGTGGACTCCTCTGTTGTGGCGGCGCTTCTTATCAAGGCCATCGGCAAACAGCTGGTGTGCGTCCATGTGAACCACGGCCTGCTGCGCAAAGGCGAGCCGGAACAGGTGGTGCAGGTATTCCGGGACGAGATGGACGCCAACCTGGTATATGTAGACGCCATCGACCGCTTCCTTGACAAGCTGGAAGGGGTGGAGGAACCGGAGCAGAAGCGTAAAATCATCGGCGCGGAATTTATCCGGGTATTTGAAGAAGAGGCGAGAAAGCTGGAGGGGATCGAGTTCCTGGCCCAGGGAACCATCTATCCTGACATCCTGGAGAGCGACGGCGTGAAGGCTCACCACAACGTGGGCGGCCTGCCGGAGGATCTGCAGTTTGAGCTGGTAGAGCCTCTGAAGCTGCTTTTCAAGGACGAAGTGCGGGTGGTAGGAAAGGCCCTTGGCCTGCCGGACGGCATGGTATACCGTCAGCCCTTCCCGGGACCGGGACTTGGGGTGCGGTGTCTTGGCGCTATCACCAGAGATCGTCTGGAGGCTGTCCGGGAGTCGGACGCCATCCTCAGGGAGGAATTCGCGAAGAACGGCCTGGAAGGCAAGGTATGGCAGTACTTCACCATCATCCCGGACTTCAAGTCTGTGGGCGTGAAGGAAGGCAAGCGATCCTTTGAGTGGCCGGTGATCATCCGCGCCGTGAACACCAAGGACGCTATGACAGCTACGGTGGAGGATGTGCCTTTCGCCCTGCTGCAGCATATCACTGACCGGATCACTAAGGAAGTGCCGGGCGTGAACCGGGTGTGCTACGATCTGACGCCGAAGCCGACAGGAACCATCGAGTGGGAATAGGAAGAGGATAGGATAACGCAAGCGGGGGAGAGCAATCTCCCCCGCTTGATTTTGGAATATTATCTCTATCTCAGACGTTTCAGTTCTTTGGCGGCATATTTATGTCCTTGCTTTGCAGCCGCCTCAAACCAGTACCTGGCATTGGCGGTGGATTGTTCTACGCCAATGCCATTGGCATAGCATATACCCAGAGAATATTGCCCGTGGGCATATCCGTTTTTGGCGGATTGCCCAAACCAGTAGGCGGCGATTCTATAATCCTTTTTCACGCCGTCTCCGTCAAGATATAATTCTCCCAGGGCGTTTTGGGCGATGTCATGTCCGTTTTTTGCGGCTTCATTCAGCCAATATAATCTTTGGCTGAAGTCCTGTTGTATTGTGTTGTAGTAGATACTCAGATTAAACTGAGCCCTTGCATTTCCCCGCTGGGCGGCTTGTGTCCACCAGTACAGGGATTTGCTGTTATCAGCTTTCCATTCTTTTTTCCCAAGACTGGAATAAATGTTGCCAAGTGCGTCCATCGCCTGGACATTCCCTTGCTCGGCGGCTTTGGTGAACCATTCCACTGCTTTTTGTATATTTTTTTCTACAGCGGTCCCGCTCTTGTAGAATCTTGCCAGACGCCACTGAGCCAGAGGAATTCCCATTTCTGCCAGTTCCTGATAGATCGCCAGGGCAGCTTCTGGATTTCTTTTGTCAGGAGCTCCTTCTTCATACATTACTGCAAGATCGTACTTTTCTTTCCAGTCATTTGGAATTTCCTGAGGTTTTTTCGTTTCTTTGGCAGGGGAGCCGGAATTTGCAGTTTTTGGTGTGACAGGTTTCCTTTTTGGTGGTATGTGTTTGATACATTCCTGTATCGCGTTTACAAATTCTTCATGAATGGCATAATTGGAGTATCTTCTGCGGAGAAATAAGGAAGTCAAATCTATTTTGCGTTCATCTTCCAGTTCCAGTTCCATGCAGGTGATTTTGTCATTTAGGAGAAGGGCTTTTTCAGTTTCATACCGGATGCTGGATAATTGTTTAAAATCAAACTGGATTTTTTGCTCCTGATTTACGTAGTAGTTGTGCTTTGTCCCAAAAAGAAGGGCTTCATCTGGCTTTTGGCCGGGACTTGTGAGAAATAAGGCGATTGTTTCATCGTCTTTGAATTCCAGTATTGAGTTAAAATAATCCAGCAGTGCTTCATAATTGCTGTAGCCTTCCCGGACAATGGTTTTCTGGTTGCTTTCGCTGTTTCTGGCCACCTGTAATATTTGTGAAAGATAGAAATTGTTAGGTGTCTGGAAGGCTTTTTGCATTTTCTCATACCAGTTAAGCACCTTGTCTCTTTCTTCTTTCCAGTTTTCTACGGAAGGCTCTTCCATCTGCCGTAGTTCTGTTACCTTTTCTGCAAATTTTTGCTGCTCTACCCAGACGTTCAGGTTTTTGATTTCATCCAGCAGCGGCTGATAGATCTCTTTTTCTTTACAGTAGGCTTCTTTGTCTTCTACTGTGGGGAATACGATTCCGTCCACGGTACGTGATTCCAGCTCTCTTCGTTCCCATTCTGCTTTTATCTCTTCGATCTCGATCCCGGTAAAGTCGGCCAGCTGATCGATCCCTTCGTCGATTCCCAGGGACAGAATGATGTTTTCATATAAGCGCCTGGCAAATGGATTTGGCTGTAGAGCTTCTACGCAGGTTTCGTTTGCCAGGTCACTTTTTTTATAAAATAATTGGAATCCTTTGCATGAAACATCATAGTCTTCCAGTATTTCCAGTTCTGTCTGACAGGCCCACTGGACGGCAGCTTTCAATACTGTTTCCACCTTTTCTCTCAGAGAACTGCCAAAGAGGTTTCTGAGTTCCCGTATTTTTTTTCTGTCGCTTCTCATATTTCCTGCCAGATTGAATACGGAATGAGCAGCGCCTGCCGCCATATTGATGGCGCCTGCCGTCGCGATTCCTTTTATTGCGCCATCCAGTCCGAAACCGCCGCCGATCAGTCGTCCCCGTGTCGCTTTTCTTAGTTCTCTGTAATGCTCTGCGGCCTCTGCCCCATAACAGATATCGTTATACTGATCGTCGATGTCTTCAAATACAGGGATCCAGTATTGGAAGACATCCATATGATCGATGGTTGAAATGTCTTCTTCGGACACTCCTTTTTTGGATAAGGAGGTGGTCAGTGTCTTGTAGACTGCAGCCAGAGAATATACTATTTTTTCGTTTAATGGTTCCCAGCAGGTGTCTTCTGTTCTGTCAAGGCTGTTATAAAGCTCCAGAAAATCGTCATTCAATTGCTGAAATAATTTGCGGTACTTTTTCCCGATAGCGATGCCTCGGCATTCTTCTTCGGTATAACCGATTTTTACGTCATATAGTTCAAAGAAGGTCATCCGTTCCAGGGCTTCTTGTTTCCGCTTTTCTTCTTTGATCTCCAGGATCCCTGTTTTGTTATCATAAGTATACAGAATTCCAATCATAGCTTCTTCAGGGAACCATTTTTCCGCTTCAGAATAAATGAACTCCAGCTGTTCCTGGTTTAATTCGCTGTCTGTGGTTTTTTCATATTCCTGTTTCAGGAGTGTTTCCAATTGCAGTATATTTTTCCGAAACAGGTCATAGACTTCCTGCTGATATTCCTCTGCGTCCTTATCGTGTTCCGCAGGGATCTGACCATCGCCGATATAATCAAGGATGCAGGTTTTGTATAATTCCTGTTTCTCTTCAATCCTGTGAGATTCCTCGTAACAGGATAATAATTCTTCAATTTCTTCGTTGTCAAATCCCAGGGAATTTCCGAAATTGTAGATTTCTTCCTCTTCCTCTTCATCCAGCTCAAACAAAGTACATGCTTCATAGATACTGTCTGTAAATGTCTCAAGCTTCGCTATTTTTGCTTCGTATTCACGGATGATTTCATCTACCTGTTTTTCTTCGACTTCGTAAAATTTTGCTTTTTTATAGAAAAGATCCGTTGTGGGTTCTTTTCCTTCCACATAGGATTCCAGCAATTTTCCTTCCACATAGAAGAGAAATTCTTCCGGCACTTCTCTTTCTGCCTCTGCAGAATTTTCCGTGATCTTTGCTCCGCAATTGAAACAAAATTTTGCGTCATCTTTTATCTTTGTGCCACATTCTGAGCAAAACATTTTCCTACCTCCTTTTTGGGGTTCGCCAATCGTGAGCAGAAAGTTCTGTATCTTTGAAACTATCATAGCACACTGCCTGTTGTTCTGTCTTTACATATTCCAGGAATTTGGCCGTGGCGCCGCCGGGGGAAATGTCCCCGGCCCAGGCCACTCCCAGGGTGCGGAAGTAGCGTTCCCGGAAGGGGCGGGCGCAGACGGCAAAGGGAGCGCCGGTGAGCAAAAGCCGGGGGAGGATGGTGACGCCAAATCCCTGCTCTACCATCTTCAGGGTAGCGAAATCCTCGTTGAGCTGGTAGCGGATCCGGGGACGGATGTGGCTGCTTCCAAGGATCTGCCCGGCCTCGTAGTCAAGCCCGTCGGAGGACAGGATGAAGTCTTCCCCGTCAAGGTCTGAAAGGGAGACGGCCGTCTTGCGGGACAGAGGGTGGTCCTCCGGCATGGCCAGCATCAGTTCATCCTCGTCCAGGGCAAGGAAGGGCAGTCCGGGGACGCTGTAGCGGGAGACGAAGATACAGTCCAGCTGGTTGGCCTGTATCTTTTCCTTCAGGGAATTAAAGCCGTCCACTGTCAGCTCAAAGTGGATGTTAGGATAGTTGCGGGAGAAGGCTTTCAGAAGATCGGGCAGCCAGTGGTAGGAGATACTCTGGATGGTGCCGACGCGGATCTCCCCCTGGTCCAGACTTGTAAGTCCCCGGGCGGCCCGGCGGATGTGATCCTCTTCCCGGCAGATGATCTGGAGCGCCTGGAGGATCTCCTCAGTGTCCGGCAGCAGCTCCATCCCGTGGCGGGACCGTCGGAACAGGGGCGCGCCGATTTCTTTCTCAAAGCTTCTGACCGCCTGGCTTACGGCGGACTGGGTGTAATTCAGCTCCTTGGCGGCTTTGGAAATGCTGCCGGATTCGCAGACCTGTAAAAGGATCTCATATTTACTCACAAAGGCACCTCCTTAAATATAAGAAAAACTGATGGAAAACATTAGTAGAATTGGCTTTTCAACGGTTTTTTACTGATTTATTATAAATATAACTGATATTTTAATGGTAAGCAAGAGAAGAAAAGGAGGCGTAACCATGAGTGAATCATACTGGAACGGCGCGGAAGCGGCCCATCGCCGGGTGATGATGAAGGCGGCGGGCTATTCCGACAGCGATATCCGAAAGAAACCTCACATCGGCGTGCCCAACTCCTATATGGCAGGCTCCCCTGGAACGGCCCATCTAAGACAGATCGCGGAGGCGGTGAAGGAAGGGATCTGGGCGGCCGGCGGGGTGCCGGTAGAGTTTGGGATCCCGGCCACCTGCGGCAACATCGCCAACGGGGCGGAGGAACTGAAGTACGAGCAGGTGGGGAGAGACATTGTGGCCATGTCGGTGGAGTTTGTCACCCGGGTCCACAATTTCGACGGCCTGGCGATGATCGCGTCCTGCGACAATATCATTGCCGGCTGCTATCTGGCGGCCATGCGGCTTGACCTGCCTGCCATGATCGTCACCGGAGGATCCATGCAGCCGGGGCAGTACTGCGGGAAGACGGTAGTGGAGGCGGATCTGGATTCAGCCCGGTTCTCCGGGGCTTCGGAAGAAGAGCTGATGGAGATGGAAGACAACGTGTGCCCGTCCTTCGGGGCGTGTCCTTCCATGGGGACTGCCAATACCATGCAGATGCTGGGGGAGGTGCTGAACCTGGTGCTGCCGGGAACTTCCACCATCCCGGCTTCTGACAACGCCAAGCTGCGCAAAGCCCGGGAGGCGGGGAAGACCATTGTGGAGATGACCAGGGCAGGACGGAAGCCCTCAGAGCTGATTACCAGAGAAGTGCTTCTGAATTCCATCATGTTCGACCTGGCGGTAGCAGGCTCCACCAATGCGGTGCTCCACATCCTGTCCTTTGCCTATGAGCTGGGGATTCCGCTCAGCCTGGAGGATTTCGAACGGTATGCCAAAGAGATCCACTGTATCAACGCAGTGGTGCCAAGCGGTCCCTATACGGTGGTGGATTTCCACTATGCAGGGGGCGTCATGAATGTGATGAAAATGCTGGAGAGCAAGCTTTACACGGATGTGCCGGATATGTACGGGACTACCTGGAAGGAAATGCTGGAGCGGGTAACGCCCCGGGAGAATGAGGTGATCCACTCCCTGGAGAAACCACTGTTCCATGAGCCGGGACTGAAGATCCTGCGGGGGAATCTGTCGCCCAACGGAGCCATTGTCCGACCTACGGCAGTGTATGAGGAAGTGAAGTACCTGAAGGGGAAGGCCAAGGTCTTCGAGGGAGATCGTCCGGCCTTCGAGGCCATCCAGTCCGGCGAGATCGTGCCGGGAGATATTATCGTTATCCGGTATGAAGGGTGCAAGGGAGCGCCGGGTATGAAGGAACTGATGTTGAGTATCGACGCCCTGATCGGCCTGGGGCTTCACAAGAGTGTGGGACTGATCTCGGACGCCCGGTTCTCCGGATTCAATTACGGGGCCATCGTGGGCCACGTGTCGCCGGAGGCCTATGACGGAGGAACGATCGCCCTGGTGGAAAATGGAGATGAGATCGTCATCGACATTCCCGGCGGGGAACTGAATCTTCTGGTGTCCGAGGAAGAACTGGCAAGACGCCGGGAGAACTGGGTATGTCCGCCGCTTAAGGAAGAGAAAGGCTGCCTCAACATTTACGCGAAGACCTGCCGGCCGGCGGAAGAAGGGGGAGCCATGCAGCCCTGGCCTTTGGACGCCCGGTTCCACCGGTAGAAATCCATTGCGGGAATGGGATTTCTGCGGTAAGATAACAAGTAAGAGAGAATAAGGAGGAAAGCAGATCATGCTGTTATTATCAAGAGAAGATATCAAGAAAGTATTTACCATCAAGGACGCCATCGAGGCGGACAAGAAAGCCTTTCAGCTGGTAGTGGAGGGAAAATGCGAAGCCCCTCTTCGGACCAACATCCAGGCGCCAAAGTATGAGGGATGTTTCCTGTTCATGCCCGCCTATGTGGAGGAGATGGACACGGCGTCTCTGAAGATCATCAACATCTTCCCCCACAACATTGACCAGGGGATCCCATCTTCTCCGGCCCAGGTGCTCCTTATCGACGGAACCACCGGACTGGTGACGGCGGTGCTGGACGGAACCTATGTGACCCAGCTTCGTACCGGCGCGGCTTCCGGCGCGGCCTTTGACGTGCTGGCCAAGAAGGACTGCCGGATCGGAGCCCTTATCGGGACCGGCGGACAGGCTCCTACCCAGCTGGAGGCCATGATGGCAGCCAGGAAGCTGGAGGAAGTAAGAGTCTATGACCTGAACCTGGAGCGGACCAAAGAGTTTGCCGCCCGGATGCAGGAGGAACTGAAAGACTACGGAACCCGGATCGTGGCAGTGGAGAGTTCCGATGCGGCCATTGACGACGCGGATCTTATCATCACTGTGACCCCGTCTTCCAAGCCGGTATTTGACGGAACAAAGGTAAAAGCAGGAGCGACCATCAGCTGTGTAGGCGCTTACCAGCACCATATGCAGGAGATGGATCCGGCCATCCTGCCAAGAGCCTCCAAGATCTACTTTGACTCTGAGGACGCGGTGCTCTCCGAGTCCGGCGATATCCTGATCCCGCTGGAGCAGGGGATCATCACCAAGGATGACTTCACCGGCGACCTGGGTCAGGTGATCAAAGGCGAAGTAGTGGGAAGAGAGAATGACGAAGAGATCATTGTCTTTGAGACGGTAGGCGTGGCCACCCAGGATCTGGTGGCGGCCAGAGAGATCTACGACAAGGCGGTAGCTGCAGGCGTGGGGATCAACTGGAACTAGAGAAGAACAGGAAAGCCAGGGCAGATACATGCCCTGGCTTTTTATTTTCCCGGAGGGGCGGTGGAAGCCCGTATGATAAGTTCTGTGTGTAATAAAAGTGTGCCGATGGACACTCCATTCATCAGGCTATTTAGGGCATAGTAGGCGCTTTTCCCCAGCTGTATCCGGTCCTGGCGAAGGGTGGTGAGGGGCGGGCTGGTATAGGGGCAGAGGGGAAGATCGTCAAAGCCGATGACGCTGAAATCTTCCGGAACCCGCAGGCCCATCTCCTGACAGCGGACCAGGGCAGCCTGGGCGATCAGGTCATGACTGCAGATCAGGGCGGTCATGCCTTCTTCCAGAAAGCGGGGCAGATGTTCGTCCAGGCACTGAGAGATATAAGAGGAGGGGCCTGTGCAGGCGGAATCTGCGCAAAGCCCGTTCTGGCGCATAGCCCGGGAAAATGCCTTGCGGCGGACCTGCATGATATAAGAGTCAGGGGAGGTGCTCAGGTAGCCGATCTTCTGGTGCCCCAGTTCCTTTAAGTGGGAGACGGCAAGAGCCATTCCCTCGTCGTTGTCCACGCCCACATAAGCAGTAGAAGGGTTGGCCAATACATGGTTGTCATAGAGAACGGCTGGCGTGCGGCTGGTCTCGAATTCCTGCATCCAGGGGTCGGCGAGGGAAAATCCTATCACGAAGGAACCCTGATAATGATTCTTCAGCATAAATACATCATAAGGCTCCTGCCGCTGAGACGCTTGATCCACTGGAATGACGTCTACCTGGTAGCCCTGGGGCTCCGCCATCTGCCGGAATCCCAGAACCACCTCGTAGCCAAACTGGTGGGGCTTTTGGTACTCCATGTTTTGGCTGGCGGCCAGGATGCAAAGCTTTGGTGCGGTTCCTTTCTGCCTGCGCAGACGGGTATATCCCATTTCCACCGCGGTTTCCAGAATTTGTTTCTGTAAAGTTTCGCTGATATCAGGGGCGCCGTTGAGAGCTTTGGATACAGTGCCTTTTGTGACGCCAAGCCGGCGTGCGATATCCTGGATCGTGGTCATGTTTTCTTCTCCTCTTCATACAGGTTGCTGTTATGGACTTATTATATTACAAAAAACTACGAAAATGCAATACAGGATTGACGAGCCTGTAGAAATATACTATTATAATTCGTGTCGAAACTTAACGAAACATTTCCGGGCTTTAAAAGGAGGCGCGCGGAATGAAATGGATCTATGGGAAACAGGATTGGAAAACTCTGGAGCGGGGGATGGAGAATTGCTGGCTTCTTACTGACGGCCTGGGCGGTTATTCTTCTCTTACCGTGACCGGAGCCGCAGCCCGCGGCGATCATGCTCTTTTCATGGCCTGTGTAAGATCTCCAGGCCAGCAGGTCAATATGGTGCACAGACTGCGGGAAACACTGGAGAGGGGAGAGCAGAAATGGCTGCTTTCTACACAGGAGTTTGCAGATGGGAGCGCGGAGGAAGGTTTTCGGAATCTGGTGGAATTTTCCTATGAGGATACGGCCAGATGGCGGTATGTGGCGGCAGGGGTTGAAGTGGAGAAGGAGGCGGCTATGAAGCCGGGAAGTCCGGTGCTGGCGATCAGGTACCGGATCACCAACCGGACCAGGGAGACTTGTCGTCTGACAGTGACTCCCTTCTATCAGCTTGTCCCCAGGGGCAGTGATCTTGAGAAAGGACAGAATCTGTACTGGAGAAAAACAAAGGTTAAAAGCAGGGGATGGAGCCTGTTCTTTAAGACAAACGGTTCGTTCAGGGAGATACCGGAGATCCGGGAACGGTATTACTACCGATACGATATTTGCGATGGAAGGAGGAGTACCGGACAGGCGGCCGCCGGCCATCAGATCTTTATAGAGACAGAGCCGGGCGCTGTCCGGGAACTGGAGATCCTCTACAGCCTGAAGGCGATAGAGAATAGCGCGGCAGAAGTGATCTGGCAGCAGAAAAGATATCGGAAGGAACTTGCCCGGAAGGCGGGGTTCACCCACCCCCTGGCAGATTTCCTGGCAAGAAGCGCAGATCAGTTTGTGGCGGTGCGGGATCTGCCCGGCAGCAGGACGATCCTGGCAGGTTTTCCCTGTTTTGGCGACTGGGGCAGGGATACGATGATCGCGCTTCCCGGACTCTGCCTCGCTACCGGACAGTATGAGAGGGCGCGGGAGATCCTCCGGACCTTTGCGTCTTATGAGAAGGACGGGCTTATGCCCAATTATTTTCTGAAAGAGACCCAGGAGCCGGTGTATGATACGGCGGATGCGGCGCTGCTTTTCATCAATTGCATCTGGCAGTACTGGCAGGATACCGGGGATGAAAGATTTGTGTATCAGATGTATCCTGTGATGGAGCGGATCATTCAAGGGTATTGCAGGGGAACGCGCTATGCCATCCACATGGACGAGGATGGACTGATCTGTGCCGGAGAAGGGGAAGAACAGGTAACCTGGATGAATATGCAGGCAGGAGAGATCCTGCCTACGCCCCGGCAAGGGAAACCGGTGGAGATCAATGCTTATTGGTACAATGCGCTGAGATGTATGGAGGCAATGGCGGGACCGGCGGCAAAGGATGGAAGCAGTTATGGGAGGCTGGCGCTTCAAGTCCGGCGGTCTTTCGCAGAAAAGTTCTGGGTGGAGGAAAAGCATTGCCTGAAAGACCTGCTCTCCGGGTCGGGGGCAGATGAACAGATCCGCTGTAATCAGATCTGGGCTGTTTCTATGCCCTTTACCATGCTGGACCCGGAACAGGAACGGCAGATCGTGGACGTGGTGTTTGAGAAACTCTATACGCCTTACGGACTTCGGACACTGGAAGAAGAAGATCCACAGTTTCATCCGGTTTACAGCGGAGTGGTATCAGAGCGGGATCTGGCCTACCACCAGGGAACGGTGTGGGTCTTTCCGCTGGGTGCTTATTATCTGGCTTATCTGAAGGTGCACGGAGAGGACCGTAAAGCAAAAGAAACGGTAAGAAATCAGCTGGAAGTGCTGGAGAGCGCTCTGCGGGAGGGGTGCTGCGGACAATTGCCGGAAATCTACGACGGGGGGAACCCTATCTCCTCCAAAGGATGTTTTGCCAAGGCATGGAGCGTGGGAGAACTGCTGCGGGTATTTGAAAAACTCTGAAGGTTATCGGTTATTCAGGGATCTCATCACCTTCCGGTTCAGGAGAGTGGTGAGGGCAAAGGTGAAGACGTCGGACACTGCCTGGGCGCACTGGATACCTGTAAGCCCCAGGAACTGCGGCAGGATGAGAAGGGCGGGGATGAAGAACAGTCCCTGCCGGGAAGCCGCCAGGATGGTGGCGGGAACAGTCTTGCCCATGGTCTGCATCATCATGTTGTTCATGATGATCCATCCGTTCAGGGCGAAGGTGACGCACTGGAAGCGTAAGGCGGTGGTGCCGATCTGGATCACATCCGGGTCGTTGCGGAAGATCCAGATGAGATGGCCGGAGAGGAAGCCGCCAAGAACGGCCAGCCCCAGAAGGACGGCGGTGGAGACCTTCACGCAGAACCAGAAGGCTTCCCTTACCCGATTGTTTCTTCCGGCTCCGTAGTTGAAGCCACACACCGGCTGGAAGCCCTGGCCGAAGCCGATGAGTGCGGAGTTGGCGAACATCATGATCCGGCTGACTACGGACATGGCGGCGATAGCCGCATCTCCGTAGGGATTGGCCGCGATATTCAAGGTGGTGGTGGCAATGCTTCCCAGTCCCTGGCGGAAGAGAGAGGGCAGTCCTCCGCCCACGATCTCGCGAAGCCGCGGGGCGGTAAGACGCACGTTGCGAAGGTGGATGGGAATACATTTGGAGACGCGAAGCCCCACAAGCAGCAGGCAGAAGCTGACGAACTGACTTAGGATGGTGGCGATGGCGGCCCCGGAGATCCCCAGGTCAAAGACGAAGATAAAGATGGGGTCCAGGATCACGTTGAGCACGCCGCCGGAGGTGATGCCGATCATAGCGTAGAAGGCATTTCCCTGAAAACGGAGCTGGTTGTTGAGCACCAGCTGGGCGGTCATATAGGGCGCCCCAAGAAGGATGAAGCGCAGATAGTCCCTGGTGTAAGGGAAGATGGTCTTGGTTGAGCCCAGGAGATGGGAGAGAGGGTCAAGGAAGACAAGGCCCAGGACCATCAGAAGGGTCCCCAGGGCAAAGGCCAGGAAGAATCCGGTGGAAGCCAGTTCCCTGGCGGACTGGACATCCTTGGAGCCCAGGTGCCGGGAGATGGAGTTGCCAGAGCCGTGGCCGCAGAAAAATCCCAGGGCCTGGATGATGGCCATCACAGGGAATACCACGCCCACCGCGGCGGTGGCGCTGGTTCCGATCTTGCCGACGAAGAAGGTGTCGGCCATGTTGTAGAATGATGTGATGAGCATGCTGATGATGGTGGGGACGGCGAGCCGGCCGATAAGACCGGGGATGGGCGCCTCCGTCATCATTTCGAATTTCTGCTCCTGAGACATTGCCCTGGACAATTGGATCGCTTCCTGTTCTTCTAAGATGAAAATTGAAAGGTTCTATTCTTATGATAGCACAAATCCCGGAGTTTGCTCACAAAATCCGGGATTTATTTTTGCGGGGATCCTGTGGTATAATCAGCAGGACGAGGTGAGATAAGGTATGCTGTATACATTTCCAGATTATTATAAGGAATTCCAGTGCACCGCGGACCGGTGCGAGGATACCTGCTGCGCCGGGTGGGCCATTGTGATCGATGACGGGGTGCTGAAGCGGTACCGGCGGATCGGCGGAAGCCTGGGGGCAAGGCTTCGGCGGGAGATCCGCTGGAAGGAGAAGGTGTTCCGGCGGCGGGAGGAGCGCTGTGCCTTCCTGGATGAAGAGAATCTGTGCGATATTTATAAAGAGCTGGGGCAAAAGGGGCTGTGCCGGACCTGCCGGCTCTATCCCCGTCACATCGAGGAGTTTGAAAATGTGCGGGAAGTGAGCCTGTCTGTCTCCTGTCCGGAGGTGGCCGGGATCCTGCTTGGCCGCAGGGAGCCGGTGAGGTTTCTGGAATTTCGTCGGGAAGGACAGGAGAGCTGGCCGGAGTTTGATGAACTGACTTATTCGGTGCTGGCGGACGGCCGGGACGTGATGATCCGTATCCTGCAGGACCGCAGCCTGCCGATCCGGACCAGGGCGGGGCTTGTGCTGGGGCTGGCCCACGACATGGAAGGACGGCTGCGCCGGGGAGAGACCTTCTCCTGCCAGGAGCTGTACCGCCGGTATGAGACGAAGGAAGCCGCCGATTATACGGCAGCGCGGCTGGCGGACTATGAGAAGAAGAAGGAGAAGCAGTTCCGGGATCTTGGCCGGGAGCTTCATTCTTTGTATCAGTTGGAGCTTCTGCGGGAGGACTGGGAAATGCTGCTGCGGGAGAGCGAGTTCTTCCTGTGCCGGGAGGGTGCGAAAGGCTATTACGAGATCCAGGAGCGATTTCGGAAGTGGCGGGAGGAACATCTGCCGGACTGGGAGATCGCCCTTGAGCAGATCCTGGTGTATTTTATCGCCACTTATTTCTGCGGGGCAGTCTATGACGGAAGAGTCTGGGGGAAGGCCCGCATGGCGGCGGTCAGCGCTTTCCTGGTTGGAGAGCTGTGGAAAGCCCGGTGGCTTAAGAATGAAGAGACCCTGGATATCAGCGATATGACAGAGATCCTCTACCGGTACTCCCGGGAATTGGAGCATTCTGACCTGAACCTGGAGCGGATGGAGCGGATCATGGAACGAAGGGGGATCCCCTGGATGGAAAGAAAGAAGGAGGTATGAAAGATTATGATCCAGATAGATAAAAACAGTTGTATTGGCTGTAAGGCCTGTATCAAGGACTGCCCCGCCGGGGCGATCCGGCTGGAGGAAGGAAAGGCAGTGTGGAAGAAGGAGTGTATCCAGTGCGGGCACTGCGTGGCTGTCTGTCCGGTGAAGGCAGTGTCCATCCCGGAATACGATATGGAAGAAGTGGAAGAATATGACAGAGATACATTTACCCTTGACCCGGAGATCTTCCTCCATGCGGTGAAGTTCCGCCGGAGTATCCGGAATTATAAGGAGACGCCCGTTGAGCGGGAGAAGATGGAGCGGATCCTGAATGCGGGCAGATACGCGGCCACTGCCAAGAATACCCAGGGTTGCCGGTTCCTTTTTCTGCAGAAGGATCTGGAAGTCTTCAAGGACCTGGTGTGGGAAGAGATGCCTGGGATCGTGGAGGGGCTGAAGGAGACCCTGCCGGCTTATGCAAGGCTCTTTGAGTTCTTCTGCCTGCGGCGGAAGCGGAATCCCAAGGATGATCCTCTGTTCTTCAACACCACGTCCTTCCTGGTGATCACGGCGAAGGACCTGCTGGACGGCGGGCTTGCGGCGGCGAACATTGAGAATATGGCGGTTGCGGAAGGGGCGGGAGTCCTCTACAGCGGCTATCTTATGCGGGTGATCAAGGCCAGCGCAAGGCTGAAGGAATGGCTTGGGATCATGGAAGAGGAGCAGATCGCCTGCTGTATGCTGATGGGGTATCCGGCAGTTTCCTACCGGAGGACGGCGCCCCGCAGGGAAGGGCAGATTGAGTGGAGATAAGCGCAGCGAAAAATGGATGATCAGGCGGTCTGGATTTGTGGAAAACCACAAAATCCAGACCGCTGTTTTTGTGCGTATATACAAGGATTAATCGCGATTATAAAATCTATTGACAAGAGGGGGAAAAGGGAGATATACTTACAGTGCAAAGAGAAATTAATCATGATTAATTTTTAACATAACAAAGGAAAAGGAGGGAATCATTATGGCTTACACTGCAACCGAAGAACAGAAGAAATTATTTGCCGAGGATCATGAAAATCTGAAGAAGATCATGGATCTGGGACATGAGGTCCTGTGGCTGACGAAAGACGAATGTATCAAAGCCGGGCCGGATCTGGACGAGACGCTGTCCATCATTGAGAAGGTACTGATGGACCACGGGCGCAAAGAGTATGAGATGCCGGCCAAGATCGGGATCCATCCCTGGAGCGATGTGTTCTTCCACGCCATGCCCGCCTACGTGCCTAACAGCAAGGCCTGCGGGATCAAGTGGATCGAGTGCTTCCCGCGAAATCCTAAGGAGTTCCAGCTTCCCCAGACTACGGGACTTCAGATCATGAACGACATTGAGACCGGCGTTCCATACGCAGTAATGGACTGTGCCTGGCTGACTTCCATGCGGACTCCCGCAGTGACGGCTCTGACGGCGGCGAAGTTCCATCCGGGCGCCGAATATTTTGGAATGTTCGGCTGCGGCGTGCAGGGTGTGGGACATGTAAAATACATTCCCAGAACGCTGAAGAATCTGAAGAAGATCTATATCTATGATGTGTCCGAGGAAAAACAGGATCAGCTGATCCGGGAAGTGAAGCCCTATGTGGACGTGCCCATTGAGAAGTCGGATCCGAAGACCATGGCGTCCAGGTGTGATGTGATGGCTTCCGCGACGGTTATCCTGCTGAATTCGCTGAGCGTGGTGAAGAAAGAATGGGTATCCAAAGGCCAGACCATTCTTCCCTGTGATTTAAATACCTTCTGGGATCCGGCCATCCAGAGAGAGGCGGACAAGTATTTCGTGGACAGTGTGGATGAGCATAAGCTGTTCGAGAGCATGGGATACTTCCCGGAGGGGCTGCCCAGGATCCAGGGAGAGACAGGAGAAGTGCTGGCGGATCTGATCCCTGGCCGGACCTCCTCTGACGAGTTGATCGTGGTGTCCAATATCGGGATCTCCGTGTGCGATATGGTGATGGGCCGGGCCATCTTCGATAAAGCGGTGGAGATGGGACTTGGAAGGAAGCTGCCTCTGTAAGCCGGGCGGACGATCCGGACAAAAGAAAAACATCAGGCTGACAGAGCCAGGTTCTGCAGTCTGATGTTTTGTTATATTTTCGCGTAATTCAGGATTACGGCCCGCACACATTCCAGGAAATCGGCCCGGATCGCTTCCACATCCCGCTCCGGGTGATCCAGGATGGTCTTGATGCACCCCTTGCAGAGATAGATGGACATCTTGTTGATCAGCACGGCCTCCGGCTCTGTGAAGATCCCGTCCCGGATGCATTTCTCCAGCATCATGTAATCCCGCCTGAGGAAATCCCCTTCCTTCAGGAATACCGGAACGTAGTCCATGTTCATGTCCAAAGTTTCTTCCGGGAAAAGCTCATAGTAGTCGGCGATCATGCTGCCCAGCTTGTCACTGTATTTGCCAAAGAACAGGTTGTTGTAGATCTGGGGACTGTGGAAGGCATGCCGGGAGAAGATGCTCCATACGTCCAGGTGCTGCTCCAGGATGGGCTTGCCGGAATGGGAGAGGGCTCCCACCTCCCGGATATAATCGTCCAGATATTTTAAGGAGGCGTAGAGAGCCAGTTCCTCCAGGTTGGAAAAGTAGCGGTACAGGTTGGCGGAGTTACAGTTCAGCCGGTCCGCGACGCTGCGGATGGTCAACCCTTCCGGTCCCTTCTCCTGTAAAATATCGTAGGCTGCCCTGATATAGGATTTTTTGGAAATATCACTGCGCATGTGACGGTCCCTTTGCTTTCTGTTAAAATAATCTTGGATTATTATAACACGGACGTGTTTTTATTTCAATTTTCCTTGACCTTCAAGGGACCTGAAGGTGTTTAATCAGGATAGAAGGAGGGAGCATATGACGATCAAAGAGGTGGAAGAAAAGGTGGGGATCAAAAAGGCCAATATCCGTTATTATGAGGAGATGGGCCTGATCCGTCCCGCCAGGGACCAGGGGAATAATTACCGGGTATACTCGGAAGAAGATGTAGAATTGTTGAAAAAGATCCGTTTCTTAAGAAGTATCGATATTTCTGTGGAGGAGATCCGCCTGCTGGAAGAGGGAAAGATCCCCATGGACCGTCTGATGGATCAGCAGATTGAAAAGCTTCAGAGAGAAAAGGAAGAGATCGAGACTGCAGAAAAAATCTGCAGGTTCCTGCGTCGGGAAAATCCATCCTTTCAGACTCTGGATCCCTCCTTTGCGCAGGCAGAATATGTCTGGAGAGAAAAAGGAGGAGTGGTTATGAAGACAGACCGGATCCGAGAGATCAGCAAATTGCAGGAAAAAGACAAGAAGATCCTGGATTTTATTGAGGTGGTCAGTTCCCTGTGCCTGGGGATCATGATCATCCTGGTATCCCAGGGAGCCAGATTTCCCATCTGGCTGACTCTGACGGTAGCGGCGGTGATGATCGGGGCACATGCTGCGAGATACCGTATATCGAAACAGATAAACAGGCTACGGAAGTAAAAAAGCTTCCGATCCGTAAGTTGGATCGGAAGCTTTTTCTTAATGCCGCAGGCCGGGGTCGAACCGGCACGGGTATTACTACCCACGGGATTTTAAGTCCCGGGCGTCTGCCAATTCCGCCACTGCGGCGCATTCATAATGAAATTGTGAATGGGGCCTATAGGGCTCGAACCTATGACCCTCT
>UMJJ01041989.1_pt1 | contig 17607 bp, 15 predicted proteins | sample 1966051 | NCBI WGS metagenome assembly UMJJ01 (sample SAMEA4836147, study PRJEB28245) | human gut metagenome | biome: gut microbiome; material: fecal sample | place: Denmark | collected 2008
ACATGAAAACATCGCTCAAAAACCAGAAGTATGGAATTTTTAGGAAGGAGATAAGAAAAAATGGCTAAATCTAAAACAGAAAAAATTATGTTTTATGGAACTGGTAGAAGAAAACAAGCAATTGCTAGAGTAAGATTAGTAGAAGGATCTGGAAAAGTTACCATTAATGGAAAAGATATGGATGACTATTTTGGAACAGAAACATTAAAGGTTATTGTAAGACAACCTTTAACAGTTACCAATACCGCTACTAAATATGATGTTATTTGTAAAGTTGTTGGTGGTGGATTTACAGGTCAAGCTGGAGCTATCCGCCATGGTATTGCAAGAGCATTATTAGAAGCAAATGGTGAACATAGACCTATCTTAAAAGCAAACGGATTCTTAACAAGAGATCCAAGAATGAAAGAAAGAAAAAAATACGGTCTTAAAAAAGCAAGACGTGCACCACAATTTAGTAAAAGATAAAAATTTAAAAACCTTAGTAGTAGTAATACTTCTAGGGTTTTTTTGTAGGATAAATCCCCAGCATAGCTACAGTATACTTACAATATATAAACCATATAGGAAAATTAAAAGTACTCCCTTACTTCTATTCAATTCACTTTTTGGATTTCTTGTAGCCAGCCATTGTAGTAAAATGGTTACGGCTATTAATATAAAAATACTACTATTAAAATCGGTTGTAAAGGTAAGTGGATGAATAACTGCTCCTAACCCTATTAGCAAGCATAAATTTAGGATATTAGAACCAGATATATTTCCTAATAATAAGTCTGTTTCTCCTTTTTTAGCTGCTATAATGCCTGTTATAATTTCTGGCAAGGCGGTTCCTATTGCCACTATTGTTATTCCTATAAATTTTTCAGAAAGTCCATAATACTTTGCTATTTCTATCGAATTATCCACCACCCAATCTGCGCCAATTTTTAATCCTATAATACCTAATATAAAATACATTATAATTTTTTTAGCAGAGTCTGTTTCTCTTGCCTTTACATCTTTTATCATTTCCTCATCAATAGTTTTATTTTTGATTGTTCTTTCTTCATAGATGGTATAAAGAATATACAGTAGTGTAAAAATTAATAATATAACACCCTGCCATCTTGTAATAGTTTGTGCCCCTCCTAGTTTATCTGTGTTTCCTAATACTAGTAATAACAACATTGTAACAATTGCTATTGGCAGATGCCTTTTGACAATTCTTTTATCAAATTTTACTGGTCTTATTAAACAAGAAATTCCAATAACAAATAAAAAATTACAGATACAACTTCCAATGGCATTTCCTATAATTAAATCCGAATGTCCTTCTACCGCCGAAGTAATTGTAATAAAGATTTCTGGGAGGGATGTTCCTAATGCTACAATTGTTAAACCAATTAGCATTTCGGATAATCCAAGTTTTTTTGCCATACTAGTGGCTGCTTTTACTAATAAATCTGCACCTTTTACTAAAAATACAAAACCTATAATAAGGCAGACTATTTTCCATATCAAACTTAAGTCCTCCTTTCTTTATTCCCTTTTCCATCCTAATTTTAATATGTGTAAAAATTTACGTTTTTATCCTTGTTTTTCCGTTTCATTTTGGAATTGTTGATACAACAGCTTTGCTTCTTGCCTTATTTCGTCTGCTGTTTGAAATCTTTCATGATACAATAGCAGTTTGTTTTCTCCTTTTTTTAGATATATCTTGGCTTGTAATGGCATGATAAATTGACCTTCTTTTTGTTGCCATATATCAATTATTTTTCCATTTTCTTTATTCCATTCTTCTGCATATTGTAAATAACGGATAATTACTTCCGTTCCTTCTAATAATTCTTCGTAAGTGTCAATTTTTAAATAGGTTTCATAAATTAGTAAATCATCTTTTGTTTTTGATTGTATGATGTGAAATTTCTTTTTATCTGGATCTTCCCATTGTCGAAATATATATTGATGTAAATTATCTTCTAGGTCGTTATACTCACTTCCAAAAAATTTTATAGCTGTAAATTGTATTTGTGGAAATTTTTCTAGTTGAAAATAATATTTTCCATTTTCTTCTTCGTCTGTATCTTGTGATGTTAATGCTACTTTTGCATACTGAGATGTTTCAATGTTAGATTCTACATTAATTTCATGTGAATTTTGTAAGTTAGATATTGTAATTTTTAAAAACACGTAAAATTGGAACACTACCCAGATTACTACTGCGACTACCATTATTTTAAGAATTATTTTTAATGCCTTCCAACCATCTATCGTCTGTGTTGTCGCTTTTTGTATTACTCTATCTAGCATTTCTATAATGTTTAAACCTCTATACTTCTTTGCTTTTTCGTTATCTGACTGTTCTATTGATTGTTCTATTTCTTTCCAATCTTCTCTATTTCCCATGTTTTTCCTCTTCTCTTCCTTTTTTCTGTTGTTTTTTGTTACTTTCTTCCGTTTTTTTAAATCATATCATAACAAATTATGGATAGCAATAGCTATCTATCAGAAAAAAACAGATAAGAAATTATCTTAATCTGTTTTTTTGAAATTTTTATTATTTAGAAAGAAAATCTATTGGTTCTTCTATCACAAACTCTTGCGTTCCCATAGAGCCTGGTGCAATTTGATATTTTGGAAAAACAATAACTACTTTTCCATCTGTGTTAATATAAAAGTCTTGATATTCATTTTCAATACCTGTAAAACCACCTTCTTCTTTTGTAAAATATGTCATATTTTGTTTTTTGCTTCTTTCTTCTATTTCTTTCTCTATCGTTTCATCTACTATTTGTTTGTAGTTATTACCCAACACATCTTTTAAATTTAGATTTTTTCCTGTTTTTATATCAATATTATAAAAATAACTTTCTGTGTAAGCACTAGCTAGTGTTTCTGATTTCCATATTACAAAGGAAACAACTTGATTGTTAGAATAGCCTACCTTATAGTCTATTTGTATGTTAATTGGTTGATAATCCTCTTCTGTTCCTCCTGTTTCTAGCACAGCCTTTTTATATTCAGAAGCTCTTTGCTCTGCTTCTTCTAAAATTTCATTTGTTTTTAGCATAATTTCATAATTAACTCTTTGTTCTAATTCCGTATTTCCTGTATTCTCTATCGCTGGTATCTTGGCATTAATAAGTTTTTCTTCATCTTCTTTATGATATTCTTCTATGGTAAATACTTTTGCTACTTCTCCTAAAATTGGGATTTCTGAAACTGTTGTAGCAAAGCTAGGGCTTACATTTAGCATAAAAACAAAAGCCAAAAACACGCAACTTATTGTAGATACCATTGGTTTCCAAAAATTCCATGGATGATGCTCTTTTTTGCCATTTTTTCCAATAGCTTTGTTTACTACATAACTTAGATGCTTTGGTATGTGTATTGATTGATAAACTTCTTTCGCTTTATTTAAGTTTTTCATTTTCTCACTTCCTTTCTATTCATTTTTTAGCCATTTTCTTAATTCTTTCAGCCCCTTATATAGTCTAGATTTTACTGTGTTTACATTTGTGTTTGTTATTTTTGCTATTTCTTCTATTTTTTTATCTTCAAAAAATCTTAGTAAAATAACTGTTTTTATTTTTGGGCTTAGCTTTTGAACATATTTATACGTGTCGATTCCTTCATAAGTGATAGAATCTTTCCAATCTACCTTATTTTCTATTTCCTGCAACCTACAATACATCATCTTTTTGTTTTTTTTGATATACTGTAAACATTCATTGATGACAATGCGATAGAACCATGTATTTACATATTTTTCTTCTTTTAATTTATCTATATTTTTTAGTGCTTTGGTTATAGCTTCTTGTACTATATCTAAGGCTGCATCTTCGTTTTTTGCATAACTAAATGCCATTCTATATAGTTTGTCTTGATTGTCTCTTATATAATTTATCAATGTTTCTTTTACATCCTGCACTGCTATACTCCTTTTACGTATTTGTGTTTTTATCTATAATTTCTTTTGCTGTATCATAATCATTCGAAATGCATAAGATGATATAATTTCCTACCATTTCTAAATTGTAATTTTCTAACTTAGAAACTTCTTTTGGTAAATAATTTTGATAATTTACTTTTCTATCTTCTATTTCTGTTGTAATTATTTCTTTTGTTGTTTCCCTATCTGTTTTATTATTTAATTCTATTATCAAAATTTCTTCTGCTGTAGCTCCCGTTCCTATATAAGAACAAATATCTTTTATTGTTTCTGCATTAAAGTTATATCTTTTCATGGCACTTTCTTTATCTATTTCGCTTAAATTATCTTCAAATATTGGTGCACTTATTAACTCTTCTGCTAGTTTTTGTATGTCTATTTTTTTATTTTCATCTTTATTATTATTCATAATAGCAAATACAATTGTAATAATAAAAAGTATACCTACTAATATTACTGCAATTATTTTCTTTACATTCATGTTTAACACTCCTATTTCTAATTAATTATTTTGTAAACAATCTAACCATTTTAAGCAGTATTCTTTATTTAAGTGAATTCCATCTGTGCTTGCATCTTCTGGTAAGTTGCCATATGCATCTGCAAGTACAGGGACTAAATCAATATATTGTATATTTTTTCTATCCGCCATTTCTTTTATCAATTTATTGTATTCTACAATTTTTGGGTTATTATAAATAGCATCATTATCCGATTTCGTTTTTGTAACAGGAATGATGGATTGTACAATAACTTCACAATTTGGCTTTATTTCATGTATTTTGTCTATTAACTCTTCATATTTTTGGATAAATATGCTACTATATACCCATCCTAATTCGTTTATACCTAACATGATATATACTGTATCAATATTGCTATATTCTAAGTCATCTAGTATTGTTATTTTCTCTCCTCTACTATCGGTTATAAATTTTTTTGTAATAGCTGTATCTACCATAAGACCTATATTTGTATAATCTTTAACATCTTTTAAACCAGCATACATTAAAAATGCTTGTGTTCTGGAATCACCTATAAAAGCAACATTACTTCCAAATTCTTTTTTGTTACCTGTGTTAGTATTATCTATAGGCTCTTCTATAGGTTTTTCTGCAGGTAGTTCTGCAAGTTCATCAACGGGTTCTTCTTCTATAGGTACTTTTATTATACCATTACTGGTTTCATTATTAGTATTTTCATTATTGTTATCATTTTTTTGTTCATTACTTATTTCATTATTATTTTTTTCTAAACTACTTTCTTGTATTTGATTTACTTCATTTATTTTATTATTTGAACTATTATCATTTTTTATTATTTTAAATGCAATTACTAAAACAATAATTATTATGATGATTATTAATCCTGCAATTTTTTTATTATTTCTTTTTCTAGCAACCTCGTACAAGTTATCACTATCCTTTACCATTTATTTGTTCATTTTTTGTATTATCTTTTGTTACACTTATTAGATGATTTACGACTAAAAAAAGTTTAATTTATTTTTAGAAATTTATAAAAAAATTTTATAAAAAAATAACAGATAATTTCTTATCTGCTATTTTTCTGGCTCGTTTGACACTTCCGTTCGCGAAGAATACGAGCTTGTATTTATAATTATATTTCATAGTTTGATTCTATGATTATAATTTAACATAACTTTATTGATTTTGCAAGTGTTTTTTCTTTATTCAATTATAGCATCTGAATTTACAGCTAAGACTGGTCTTCCGACATTATCATTTACATGTCTCAAATAATTCAAATAATATATTCTAGCACTTTTTTTAGTCCTATCAACTGTTTCTTTTTCATTAATTTTTAAATTTACAATAAGTCCTTTTATTAATATATCTATTAAAACTTCTCTATATTCTTCGTTTTCTTCTATTTCAAATTCATCAGCCACAATATATTGATTTTTACTATCTTTAATGCTAAAAATTTTACTTGAATCCTTATATTTATTTATCAGTAAATTTAAGAAAGCATCTTCTTTAAATAAATTATAATTAGAAACTATATCAGCAAGTGCTTTAAGTAACTTCTTCATGTAATCATCAACAGATATTGTTCCTTTTTTTAAGTCTTTCATTATATTCGTTGATATATCTATAAGCTCTTTTATTGAATCAGAATTCGTATGATTTTTTAAAAATTTAAAACAATTTTTTTCATCTCCTATAAGATTAGGATTTGATATTGATACAATATTAAAAAGAAAACTTTCCAAAAATTTTCTCATATATATTGCTACTCTTAGTAATGCTTTTTTATTTATATATATTTTTTCTTCTTCCTCCATTACATTACTTAGTAAGTCACACAATAACTTTGAGCCTAATTTTATATCATTCATAAACAAAAACTTCGTATCTATTTCTTTGCAATCTGTACAAAATAATCGCAATAATTCAAAATGTTCCAAAAGTTTATCACTTTGCAATTGTATAATAGCATAATCGATATTGTGTGTTAAAATAATAATATTAGATATTTTTTTATTCATTACATCAAAATAAAAATAATCTTCAATTATTGATTTAAATTTAAAAAAGTTATTCCAATCATTACTATTGACGGGGTCATCCAATACCATAACTATTGACTCATTTTCTTCTAATGTATTTATTATTTTTTTTACATAACTAAAAAATATTATTAAAGATAAAACATTTTTTTCTCCCTCACTCAATTGATTTAAAAAATCTTTTTCTTGTGTTTCTATTTCAATAGTAGATTCAGCCGAATCTTTCTTACTTATATTTGCATTTATTTTTAATTTAAGTCTAGGTTCATATATTTTTTCAAAATCACCTATATAGTCTTTTATTTTGTTAATATATTCTTCTGTGTCTTTTATTATTTTAGTTGTTAAATTAGATTCTTCTAAAAGAAGTTGTTTTTTTATCATTTCAACTTTTAATTGTCTCTGAAATATAGAAGATTGTAAGAACAACTGATATCCTTTATAATTTTTATTTATTTCATTATTCTCTTTATCTATTAATGTTTTTAATAAATTCTTTTTACTAATATATTTTAAAAACTCGTTTAATTTGCATAATTCTTTTACTATTAAATCGCTATACTCCCCTTTTTCTGTTAAATTTTTAATTATGTTATATGTTTTTTCTCCCCTTTTTAATAAAATTCTATAAACTTTTCTTTCTTCAAGTCTTTTCGTCAATTCAAACCAATTATTCTTTTCTATATTTAAATACTCTGAATTTAAATCATTAAAAATGTCATAAATCTTTTCTATTTCTTTTTTGAAATTTTTTAATATTAACATATATTTATTTGATATGATACTTTTATATTTATCTTTTATTTCTTTTTTTATATCATTCCTGCAGTATAAACATTTTTTAAAATCTAATTCTTTATGATATTCATGACCATCTTTTATCCAATTTTGTATCTTCTTTACTTCTCTTTCATTTTTTTGTGTAATTTCTTCTAAAAAATCTTTTTCTTCTAACTCTAATTTTCCTATTAAAGTAGCTTCTTCTTTTTCCACATCTAAACTTTTAATCATACCATCTATTATTGTTATTTCTTTTTCTATTACTTCAGTATTTAAAGTTTTTTTGAATTTTCTAGTTAGATTATCTATGGCAGAATTAATCGATTTCTCTTCATTATTTTTTTCATCATTTAAGAATTTAATTATTTCTTCTTTTATTTCTTCAGTATTATAAGTTACCTCTATATCAGGTAACATTAATTCATCAATATACTTATCATCTTCTAACTTTTCAAAATCTACCTTTAATTTTTTATTTTCAATATTCTTTAATATTTTTTCTATATATTTTTTAGCTAAATTATCATCAATATAATTCATAATAAATTTATTATTTTCCTTATCATATGATTCATCTTCAAGCAATTTTTCAACAATATTTTTAAAATCATTTTTAAATAATAAAAAGTTTACATTTTGTTTATTAAATTCTCTTTTCTTTTTTCTAATCAAATTTAATTTTTCATTATCATCTTTACTTGAATCGCCTAAAAAAATCTGTTTTAATTTACTCTTATTTTGTGGATCAGTTTTATACCCTTTATCAACTGTTGAAATATATATATTATTATTAACAAAGTCTTGATCAAAAACTAAATATTTTATTTTTTTTCCATTAATAACTTCTTCTTTTTTTGAATTTAAAAAACGTGCAAATGTCGTCTTTCCAGTACCATTGGGACCATAAATTAATGAATATGGCTTTTTTATATCAATTTTAATCATTTTATTACTTTTTAAATTTTTATATTCATATTCCATTTTATCATCTTCCTATTCATCTAATAATTCGTTATTAATACTTCCTTTGTAACTTGATTTTTATTTTTCAAATGGTAATTTGAATTGCTATAATTATAATTTAGATTATGTATATTATATTGATTTTCTATAGCCCAATTTATTAGCATTTCATTTTTAAGTCCTTTATGTTCTGTTACATTTGAAAGTGCAAATTTTATCCCATGTTTGTCCACTTCATTTAGATATTCTAATAATTCCTTTTCCTTCTTTTCATTCCAGCCATCATTTTCATTATAACTTGCATCTCCTAAATAATAAGGCGGATCGAAATAACAAAAATCGTTGCTAGTCAATGAATCTAATTTAAATTTTTTGTAATCTGTATTAACAAAAGATATATTTTTAACAACTAATTTTCTACAAAACTCCAGTAGATTTTTTCTAATCGAACTATTAAAATCTCTTTTTCCAACTGGCATATTATATTCGCCATTATTATTAAATCTAATTTGATGATTAAAAGCATAAATTACTAAAGTCAAAAACATAAAATCTCTTTCACTTGAATCTTTCATATGATTATATTCATTTCTTAATTTTAAGTAGTATGGCTTATTGTATTTTCCAAGTCCTGAGGAACTATTTTCTCCATAAAATTTATATCCATTTTTATAAGTATTACTTAAATTGTATTTCTCGATAATTGAATCTAGTTTATTGACAATTTCCATATAATCATAGTTTTTAAAAAGGTCTAGTATTCTAATTAAATTAGTTTCTTTATCTATTGCTATTATTTTATTTGCATTACTATTAACGGCAACATTTGCACCACCACAAAAAAAATCCACAAATGTATCTATTTTTTTTGGAAATATATTTTCAAACTGTGGTAATAGTTTATATTTTCCCCCTGTATAATTTAATGGAGACTTTGCAAAGTTCTTATTATCTTCTAATTGAATTTGACTTTTTTCAGAAACTTCTGCTGTTTCGCACAAAAATAATCTTTCTTTATGGTCTATTGAAGTACTTTTCCCAGTAGTAAAATTATTATAAGATTGCTCAAATACTTTAACATTTCCCTTTTTCTCTAATATTTCTTTGATTTGTAAATCTGATATTTTTGCATTACTCCTGCTATTAGACTTGTCACCAGTATTGTTATAAGATACTAAAATATATTTGCAATTACAATTTTTAATTAAATCATCAAAAGCTTCTACTGCTTTATTGGTACAGTACCTACTTTTTAAATTAGTCCTGTCCATTTTTTTTGCAACACCATATACTTGTGGTTTATTCCAAACTGCAACATTTTCCAATAAATGATATGCATCGCAATATTGTCTTGAATTATACGGAGGATCAATATAAACTAAATCAGCTTTTACTTCTTTTATAAACTCATTTGCATCTTCATTGCTAATGTGTGATTTTGTTTCTCCATTCTTATTTATATCAATCATATACATAAAAAATTTATCTTGTATATTTTCAATTTTTCTATAAGCATCATAGTGTCCTACTGTATTCGCTACTCTATCCATTGAATATATTAAACTTGTTATTAAAACACTTTTTTCTCTTTCATTGATTTTTCCCTCATTATATTTTTTGTCTATATCATCTCTTATATAACCAATTTTCCTACAATCATTACTACTAAAATATGTATCACTAAAGTTTTGCGAAAAATAATTTTCTCCATCAATGTGTATAGCATTATATTTGTTTATTATATTTTCTATCTTTTTGATATCAACTTTAACAGGCTCATAAAAAGCTTTATAACTATAGCAGTTTGATTTTAGATAGTCATTAAAATAAACCTCTTTTCCTTTTTTTAGAAATAAATCTCCTACAACTCCTGTTCCAGCAAATACATCTATAACAGATTTAATATCTTTACAATTTTCATTAACTATCTTTTCTATAAAATTCAATAATTTATACTTACTTCCTAAATATCTTCTATTATTTATATCTAACTTTCTCATCCGTTTATCATTTCCTTTCCAGGCATCTAATGCACACTAGAATTATAGCAATAAAAAAAGAGTTTTTCAACTCTTTTTTTATAAATTATTGATTTTATTTTTTAATAATTTTTCATACCATTCTAAATCGTTGATATTAGTATCTTTATAAGCTTCATCAAAAATTTTATACAATTTAGAATACTGAATTTTTATATTTATTAGTTTAATTATATCTCTAATAGAAAGAGAAATAATTTTTAATCCACTTTTTACAGAATTTTTACCTCTAAATTGGTAATTTTTTCTTGATCTAAAATCACTTAATACCTCTTCTTGTAATATATTAGCTACAAAAACAGCATATGTATCATCATTATCATTTTCTTGAATTTCTCTCATCAAATGCCTTGATACAGGTTCCATTTCATTTTTTCTTTGAGATGTTGATTCTGTAAGAGTTGCTTCTAATAAAACTTTATGTTCTGGATAATCGTTTGTTTTATTATATTCATATACTATGTCAGCAGTTCCTCCTGCCGCATGAGTTTTTGGCAATAAATTAGCATCTAAACTTAATTTCATATATTCCAATATATTTCCGCTTCTATTACTAAACCTATACCATGTGATACCTAAAATATATTCAAATATAGTTGGAACATCTGAATTCCAATCAACATATTCATTAATTGCACTTCTATCGTTGTTTTCAATATATGTAAATAATTGAACAAGTTGATTTTCATTAAATTTATTATCAATTAATTCGTTAAATCTTCTTAATTTTTCATCTTCAATAAATGTCTTAATACTATCTTTATTTACAACTCTATCTGGATAATCAGCTTGAATTTGATATATAATTTCATCAACATTTACATTTAAACATTCATAAATTTTGTTTAATTCTATATCTGTTGAAATAAAGTTATTGTATTTATCTTTATCTAAAATTTCAGTATTTACTATTTCCTTAGAAATATTCAAAAAGAAATATTTTGGAAATACATCTAATTCAATTTTATCATCTTCAAAAATAACTATGTCAGATAATGAAATATACCTTTTATTTAAATCTGCATAATCTTCTAATGTGGCTTTCCATTTAGCAGTATGCATTACCTTAAAAAATTCTATTGTATATTCAGTTTTATTCTTAAAATTAAATAACGGTATTTCTTTAATATCTTCTAAATATTCTTCTGTTAGCATTTTTGAAGAATATCTAAGATAATCTTTCCAATATTTTGCTACTTTAGAATTTTTCTTTGTTTGTTCCTTTATGAAATTTATTATTGTATCACAAGCTTCTTCATCAAAGTCTTTTTTTGATATTCTATATAGTGCTTCAAAGAAATTATACATTGGTTCTACATATTTAGTACCTTTTCTTCCCATATCTATTATAGAAAATTCATCAATACTATTTACTCCATTTCCTTTAATAAAATCAATTGCTGCTTTATAGTTGGACATATTTTCCATCTTATTCTGAATAATATCTTCTATTGTTTTTTGATTATTTCTATACTTTTTTATATTTTCTAACATTATATCTATATATTCTCTATTAGTACATAATGGTAAAATATAAGTAAACTCATCTTTTGTTAGATATCCTAGTTCTGATAGAAAATATAATAATACTGCAAATGGTTTTACATTTATTCCATTATCAGTTATTTGAAGTTTTAATAATTGCTTTAGATACAAGTAGCTGTCTTTATTTATATTAAATATATTGTCACTTTTAAAATTTTCTTGTTCTACTATATCAATTATCTTTTCACCTATTTCTGTTATATGTCTATTATCGTCTATTACACCAATTTGTACTAATCCTGAAGTTTTTTGTCTAGCATCTTTTGGTTTATTATTTGCTTCACCTGTAATAAAGTTTTTTTGTAGCATTTTATTATAATATTCTTCTTGAATTGAATTATTTCCATTCCATCTTACATTTGGGTTTTCGTTCCAAAGTTCTTTTAAAATTTGAAGTTGTCTTTCAATTTTAAAATTTAAATTATTAACTCTGAAACTTGTGGTTCCTAAACTCCAACAATAACTTTGAAATTTAATATCTTCTAACATAAAAACAATCACTCCTTGCATTTAATGTTTGATATTTGTTATTATATCAAAGAATGTATTTATTTACAATATTTTTACATTTTTTGTCATAACTACAAATATAGGCTTTGATTTAACCAAAGCCTATATTTATAAAAATAATTTTATGAATATATAATTTCCTTAAATACAATCTCTTCCGCTTCATTTTTAAAGTTATTCATCATGCCCACCCAATAAAGCATATCCGTATTTTTCATATCTTCTGTTAGATTACTTTTTTCCTTTAATTGATTTATTATTTGCTCCACTCTATCTTGTGCTGTTTCTTGAATTTCTTTTAAATGGCTATTTAATGTTCCATCCATTAACATTATTGAGTATTCAACTTTTTTATGTTCTTTTAAATAATTTAATCTCATTCTACCATATTTATTAAGAATTATCTTTTCTTGCTTTGGTATTGTTAAATTTGGAATATAATAATCTCCTTCTAAATGATATTCAATTCCAGTTCTTTCATCTATTTTTGTTTTTGGTAATTCACTATTCATAACTATTTCTCCTTTTTTTCTTTTATTTTTAATTTTTCGTAATAATCTAATTTAGCTTTTTTTCTTACTAAATACATACATTCTTGAACAATCCATTTTAATTCATTTGAATATGCTCTAAATATAACACCTTCTTCTAATTTTCCTTCTGTTTGTTTTTCATATAAATAAACATATTTTTCAAACTTTTCATTTAATTGTTCAGCTCTACATTTAATCTCTTCATCTTTACAGTTTTTATTATCTATAATAATCTGCATTAATTTATTATACTCTTCTCTACTAAAATAGATATTATCTTTATTTGACATACTTTAGAACTCTCCTTAATTCAAATTATAATCATTCTTATTTTTCCCTTTTTTCGCTTGTATTTCTGCTAGTTCATCTTTAGTTAGTATCTTTCTTCTTGGATTTTTTACTATTTCTGCATCATTATCATCAAATATTCCGCTTCTTTCTAAATCTTCTGCAACTATTGTATAATTTCTTTTTTCTTCTGGAATATCCTCAAATTTTTCATCCATTATTTTAATTTGAAATCTTTTAATTAATCTTCTCCAAAAGTCCTTAAATTTACTTAATTCAGTTTTTACTTTATCTAATGCCAACTCTAATTTATTAATTTTTTTATTTTTAAATTCAATTTCTTCTTTTAAATTAGCAATAGTGGTATCTTTCTCGTTATTACTATAATATAATCTATCTCTATCATTTACTAAGTCTTTATAATTCTGTTCAATATTATCAATAATAACATTTAAATTATTTACACCTTTTATACTTCTAGTAATGTCTTCTACTTCTTTAGCATAATTTTTAATTTTTTCAACATCTTCATTTGAAATTTGCTTATTATTCTTATTAAATGTTGATGGTTTTAAATTATCTAATATATTATTTATTTCTTCTGTCTTATAATTCAATTTATCACTCTTGTTATTAGCTTCTTTAAGTTTTTTTGCATTCTTCTCTTGCTCTTTTTTTAATTCTCTATAACCATCCATTTCATTAACATGAATATCTTTATTTCTACCCTTTTGCTTTTTCTTTAGAGTTGCATTTTGTACAAAAACTTCATTAAACTTTTCAATACAATATGCTCTCATTTTATCTTGTAAAGTCTTTAAAGACTCTTTTGTAAATATCTTTGATTTTGCAACTTGTTTCTTCATTCCATTCTTATATCCATCTTTTACAGGTATTCCAACTAAATGCATATGTGGAGATGTTTCATCATAATGTACTACTGCATTTGCTACTTTAAAATCTGGTACAACTTCCATTAATTTATAAATTTGATCCTTATATACTTCTGTCATTTGTTTTTTATAGTCCATTGTTTTATCATTCCAAAAATCCATATCTCCAAGTTCAATTATTAATTCACAAGCTAAATCATGTTTACTATCTTTTGATATATGATTAAAATAATCTCCTATTTTTCTGTCCGCTCTTGTTTGCTTATTATCATATTCTAATTGTGCTTGTAGAAATTCCTTTTGATACAGATTTTGAACATCTTTAAATAAATCATTTGTACCATATACAACTTGAATATCATCTGTTTTATGGTCATAATCTCGTAAGTTATGCTTATTAACTTTTGATAATTGTTGTGCATTTTGAATTGCATTATTACTAAATGATGTTGTACTTGAGCCATTTCCTTTTGCAACTTTTTTTGCTACTTTAGACCTATTTTTATCACTACCTAAATGAATAGAATATGCAAGTTCTTGTACCATAAATTGCTCCTTTCAACATATATACTTCGTAGAATTTTCTCTAAAAAGCTTCTTTGAATATACTTAGAATTAGCAATGTATAAATAAAAATTGTGATGCTTTATACAAGTTTTATTTATACATTATTTTATAAAAAAGGAACTTAAAAAATGTTTTTTAGATACTAATAAAATCATTTTTTGAGTTTTATTTTGAACTGTAAAAGGAACTTTTTAGTGACTTTTTGGTTCAAAATAAGGTGGCTTTTTTATAAAATGTTCCGCTAATTCGATGCCTCGCAGAGCCCCCGAGTTTTGATAGTATGTCAAAACTCATAGGGGGTTAGGAATTTTGACATAAGACAAATTCCTGCTTCGTTGCATTTCTTCGAAATGCTTCCTCAGCTATAGCTATTCTTCGGAGATTTCTTCTTTATCTTCTGTTTGTTCTTGCTTATATAAAACTAAATCAGATACTTCTTCCAAATAATCATCTAATTCATTTTTATCTGTAACACCTTTTTCACGATATGATACTGCACCCAATTTTCCTCTCACTTTACCTTTTGCATCTTTTATAGGAAAATTTTTGTTATTATCAACAAATACTGTTCTAATTAATTTTTCATTTCCTTTTTCTCTTGGCATTGTAATCATACTATCATCTTGAACATAGGAATGAGTCCAATCATAAATATCTTCATAATATTTTACATCATAATATTCTTTTAAATGTTCAACATATTCATTTAATTCTTTCTTTGTAATTCTTGGTGTACTTTTTATTACAGATATACCTTTCATATCATCTGTTGGTTTTGCTAAGTCAATACAATCAGCTTTATTTAATTTTTTTAGTTCATCTAGGTATCTACTTCTAAAATTTATTTTTATAATTTTGAAGCCATCATTTTCTTCATCTTTTTCAAGTACCATTGACTCAATAAATTTAGAAATAAATTCTTGCTTTTCAATTTTAGTTTTTGCATTCCATTCTGCTTTTAAATCTTCTACAAAACTATCACTATTTAATCTGGATTCAATTTCAAAATCTCTATCAGCCATAATCTTCATTAAAGAAAAGTGTTCTGTGTCTATTTCCATATTCTTCATTTTGTCTTGCTCTAATTTATTAAGCTTGTCCTCAATACTTTTATAGTCTTCTGCAAAATCTTCCATTTCTACTATTCCAGACATAAATGCTTTCTTAATTCTATTTCTCTGCTTCTCTAATTCTGCAATCTCTTTATCAATATTTTCTGTGTTAATTTCTTCTTTTTCTGCTAATATAGGATAGAAATATTTTTTAACGACTTCATCATATTCTACTAAGCTAAGAATAAAGTTTAATAAAACTTCTTCTATTTTATCTTCTCTAAAATACAAATGACAATCCGCACAATTATAATACATATATTTTTTCTTTTTACCACCAGCACCTTTACAAAGCATTAACTTACCACATTTAGGACAAATAAGTTTTTGAAAGAATATATAGACTCTATCTCTTGAAAATGATTGCATGTTCTTTTCTTTTTGAATTTGTATTTCTTCCCATTCTGCTCTTGTTATAATAGGAGCTACAACATCTGGATATACTTCTTCTTTACTTGAATCTTTAGAAGTTTTATTTCTAACATAATCTCCTACATATATTCTATTATTTATAATTGTTCTAACTGCTGCCTCAGTCCATTTGTTATGCTCTGGATATAAAACCTTTTCTTCATCTAATATACAAGATATTTGATAATAACTTTTCCCCTCTAAGTACATATTAAATATTCTTCTTACTATATCTTTTGTATTAGGATCAAGTTTAACAACTTTATCTGAATCCCTATAATATCCAAGTGGACAAGTTCCAGGTAGATGACCTGCTTTAATTGCACCACTCATTCCAAATTTTGTTCTTTCAGATACAACTTCTATCTCTAATTGAGAAAGAACCGTTAACATTCTAACAAAAAATCTTCCATTTGCTGTTGAAGTATTTACATCATCTCTTTCACATATTAAATAGCAATCATATTTTTCAAGTTCTGCAATTAATAACTCTAAATCTCTTACTGAACGAGTTACTCTATCTAGCTTATATGCAACAATATAATTTATCTTTCCCTTTCTCATATCGTCCATCATTTCTTGAAATCCAGGTCTATGTTCCATATCTTTTGCACTTATTCCAGCATCTTGGTAAACTTTAAATATTTTATATTCTTTAAAGTCACATAGTTGTCTTAATTTTTCTTCTTGTTCTACTAAAGAAAATCCTTCTCTTGCTTGGTCTTCTGTACTAACACGAATATATATACCTGCAATCTTTGGTTTACTCTCTTGATTTTTTGAATCCATTTATTAAATTACCTCCTGAATAACAATATAAATATAAAAAAGAGTATTAGAAGCATCTTGTATTTGCTAAACTAATACTCTAAATATATTTTATGTTGTTTTAATGTTAGTAGAAAAAGTAAATACACTTAAAATATTAGTTTACCATGTCTTGTAGTTTAGATATTGGATACTTATTTTGTAGATTATCTATATAGAAATATTCATGATTATTAAAGAACAGAAATAATTTTTCTTTAATAATTACTCTGTGTGGTTCTACATAAGCTAAATTAGTATGCTCAATAATTTTTAAACTACCGTTCTTTATCATTGGTACACAATTATTAAAAGTGCAAGCCCATTTTATCTTTGAACGTAATTCATCAGTCATATTAATTTTTCTTTTAACGATATCTATCATATCACAAAAACCTCCTTTTTTCAAGCATTTCATGAGTTCTTACTATTTGAGGAAATAAATTTATATAAAAATATAAATTAAAATAGTAAAATTTCATGATTTAGAAAACAACTCTATGAAATATTTTTATAAATTTAGGAAATTTTTGTTTATTTGATAGCAAAAAAGAAGATAGTTCTTTAAATCAAACTATCTTCTCTCTCTATGATTTTTATCGAATCTTAAAACTCTTTTATATCAAGACTTTCAAGTGGTTCGACGAAAATCGTCTATGGCTCCTCTTGTTGGACTCGAACCAACGACCTAT
>UMJJ01012108.1_pt1 | contig 17585 bp, 20 predicted proteins | sample 1966051 | NCBI WGS metagenome assembly UMJJ01 (sample SAMEA4836147, study PRJEB28245) | human gut metagenome | biome: gut microbiome; material: fecal sample | place: Denmark | collected 2008
TTAATAGATTCCAATGTATCACTACCATACATATGGATCCCATTGTAGTAGATGATGAAGAAATAAATGAAATGAAAAAATATACAGAAGAATTTGTAAAAAGTATTAATGAAAAATTTTCTATACACGACTTTAGGATGACAGACGGAGGAGAAAGAATAAATTTAATATTTGATTTAGTAATACCGACTGATGAAAAAATTGATGTAGAAAAAGTGATAGCAGATATTAAACAAGAAATACATAAAAAGAATGAAAAATATTATGCAGTTATCAAGCCAGAACATTCCTATATTTAACCTAGGGAAAATAATTTTCTCTAGGTTATAACATAATTGGTTTATGTATGGTGCCTAATGCAGTATTTTTCTGGTCGAGGTGGACGCTTGGGGATAGCTTCCATCCTTAGAAACAAGCTATATTCAAAAGTACTTGTCAAGCAGTTTGTAAGCAGTTACACATAAGTGGTTGAGGAAGGTCGATAAAGTATAAAATATAGTTGATAAAGGATGAGAAAAGTTAATTAAAGTAAAAAATAAAAATGATATACAAGATTTAAGTAGAATAGAATCATTATTCAAACCAAAATTAGGTAATGCTTTTTTATTATATAGCGCAAAAAATTTTTAAATAACTATAATATTAAAAATACTGGAAATAATATTTTTAATGTGCTATACTACCAAAAATGAGGTGTTTATATGTTAAAAAATACTGAAGAATTGATAGATATTCTTTTAGAAATGTTAAAGAATCCCGAAAATGAATATGTAGAATTTAAAAAAGCAAAAAATAATTTTGACATAGATAAATTAGGAAAATATTTTTCTGCAATGTCTAATGAGGCGACATTAAAAGATAAGCAGTATGGTTGGATTATATTTGGAATAGATGATAAAACACATAATATAGAAGGAACTAATTATTGTTTCAATAATGATTTTAACGATATAAAAAAACAAATATCAGATAATACTACAGATAATGTTTCTTTTATAGAGATATATCCTTTGATATATCAAGGTTCAAGATTGATAATGTTTCAAGTTCCAGCCGCAATAGGGACTCCTATGAACTGGAAGGGATTTCCTTATGGGAGGACAGGGGAATCTTTAGTCCCTTTAGATGCAAGAAAAATTGAACAAATAAAAGCTACAGCAAATTTTGATTGGACAAGGAAAGTTATAGAAAAAGCAACCATTAATGATTTGGACTCAAAAGCAATTTCTGTTGCTCGTGAGCAGTTTAAAATTAAAAATCAAGGAAAGGATATAGCAAATGAAATTGATAAGTTGACAGATATAGAATTTCTTAATAAAGCAAAAGTAACTATAAATGGTAAAATAACAAAAACAGCAATGTTACTTTTGGGAAAAAATGAAAACGACTATTTGATAGAAGATTATACTCCAAAAATAACATGGAAACTATATGATGACAATAATGTTATTGATTATGAACATTTTGGAATTCCTTTTATTTTAAATGTTGAAAAAGTAAGAGAGAAAATCAGAAATTTAAGATATAGATATATGGTTGGAGAAAATACATTATTTCCAAAAGAAGTAGATAAGTATGATAATTATACATTACGTGAGTTATTAAATAATGCAATTGTGCATCAAGATTATAAAGTAAATGGACCAATCAATGTAATGGAATTTAAAGATAAATTAGTAATATCTAATCAAGGATATTTCATCCCTAAAAGTATTGAAAATGTGTTAAAAGACGGATTTTCTTCACCATATTATAGAAATCCTTTTTTAGCTACAGCAATGGTTAATTTAAATATGATCGATACTGTAGGGAGTGGAATTCGTAGAGTATTTAATAATCAAAAAAGTAGATTTTTTCCAATGCCAGACTATGATTTAAGTGAGTCTAATTCTGTAAAAGTAACTTTATATGGAAAAATAATTGATGAGAATTATACAAGAATTCTTTTTGAAAAAACGGATTTAAGTATTGATAAAGTGATTTTATTAGATAGAGTTCAAAAAGGATATAACATATCAAAAGAACAAAGTGATTATTTAAAAAAAGATAAGTTAATTGAAGGAAGGTTTCCAAGAATATATATTTCTTCAAATATGGCACAAATTGTTGACGACAAGGTAAATTATATTGATAATAAAGGATTGGATAATACTTATTATAGAGACTATATTGTTAATTATTTAAAAGAGTTTAAAAAAGCTACAAGGCAAGAAATTAATCAATTTATTTATCCTAAATTACCATCAACATTTAGCGAAGAAGACAAAAACAAAAGAGTTAAATATCTATTAACTACACTTAGAAAACAAAATATTATTGTAAACAATGGTAGTGATACTAAACCAATTTGGGTTTTGAAAAAATAATTTTTAAAATTCACTGAGTTTCACTGAGAATTCACTGAGTTTCACTGAGAATTCACCGAGTTTCATTAAAAATTATAATAAAAAATGGTAAAGTAGAATTTTCACTTTATTATTTTTTTATAAATTGATTAATTGAAAGAAACAGAAAATATCAAGCTTTATTGTGAAAGTATGAACCAATTTAAAGATATTTTTTAAATATCTAAATGTTAAGTGAGTATTAACACTTTTAACATACTGTGATTGAATTGATTTTGAAGAGTTGAATATAGCTCCCCAAAAAATATTTTTTCAAAATTTGGGGAGCTAACTGTAAGCAGTTGTGAAAAAGGCTGAGAAAGGCTAACAAAGGCTAACAGAGTAAAATAGCATATTACAGCCTTTTACAGACACTCTCAAATACGGTTAAAAAGCACTAAAATTTAGATAAAACAAAAGTCCTGAAACCTAGTTGTTTCAAGCCTTTCAAGAATATTTTTCTGTTGGTCGAGGTGACTACCTCAAAATAAGCACATATCCATTGCAATTACTGAGTTTGTTTTATCAAAATCTATTTTTGAAATATGACATTGAAATTTTTTATCTATTTAATTTTCAAATAACTTCTTTATAGCTTACATCTCACTTATTCCATCTGTTACATATTTTATATATTTTTCTTTCTCTTTTCTTTGATAAAAATTGAATACCTTACCATATTCATTAATGGTTGTTTGAATATCGTGATGTCCCATTAATGTTTGAAGTACAGGAAGAGAAATGCCTGCTTCAATACATCTTGTAGCAAAAGTATGTCTTAATCTATGAGAACTAAACTGTTTCCAATAACTTAGACCAATTTCTTTTGCAACTCTTTTTAAATAACTATTTACACTACTTTCTAAAATAAGTGAGCCATTATCTTGACAGAATAATAATTGTTCTTTATTATTTTCATTACTTTGTGCAATTTTAATTGATTCAATAACATTATTTTTAAAAACATCATTAATCTGTACAAGTCTAGCACCGTCTTTTGTTTGAGATAAGCTAGATTCATGGATGTATGGCTTATGATTTTCATCATGTGTTAATATTTTACTAACATGAATGGTGTTACTGTTTATATCAACATCAGATATACTTAAAGCCAAAGCTTCTCCTAATCTCATTCCAGTGTATAATTCAATCAAGACTAGATTCTTGAATGGATGAGTATCTTGTGATAAGTATTTTTTAAATCTTTTTTCTTCATCAAATGTCATTGGATTAACTTGTTTTGTAGCAATCTTACTTTGTGTTTTTTCAATTTTATAAAACCCTCTAAAAAAGTTTTTAGTAATATAATTATTTTCTTCAGCATAATCATAAATCCTCGCAAGCATTCCATAATCTTTTTTGATTATAGAATTTGACTTGTTTCTTTCATCTTCTAAAAATTCTTCAATTTGCTCTTTTTTTACTTTTTCAATAGGAATATTAGAAAACTGATATGATTTTAATCTGTTTAAAGTACTCATATTTGTCCTATATGCATTTGTTCCAATCTTACCTTTAGACTTTTTAATATCTTCCATTTGCATTCCTATATTATAAATTGTAACAGTTGTTTTTTGAATAATATTTTGTGGAAGCCCATTTCTTTTTATATTATCTTTAAATTGATAAAGTTTATATAAAGCCTCATCTTCAGTTTGACCGGTAAATGTTTTCTTGATTTCTTTTCCAGTCTGTGGACTTCTTCCTAAATTTAAAATAGCTTTACAGCAAGATGAAATATAGTAAATATCACAGTTGTCTTTATCACTACAATTTTTACATATAGAACATTTTGTAAGTTTTTTTCTATTGCTACAAATAGACCTATCTTTGCATTTTTTACAAGTTGGACAGATAGGTAAAGAATTAACTTTCTTCTTTGTTTTGACGGTATAAGTTCCAACTGTAATTCCTTTTGAGTGTTGCATTGTATGTATCCTCCTTACTTTAGAAGGAACTCCCTTGCACTAACTCTTTGTACCTAATAAATATATTATTTTATCGTGATATGTAAGGGCGTTCCTGTAAATAGTTAGTCATAAGAGATATTAAAATATTTCTTCATTTTTACTATTTAAAGTATGTTTTTCACTTAAAAATTTTTCTAAACAATCAGCTTTTACCCAAAAAGCTCTCCCAATTTTTATGCTAGGAAAATCTTTTGAATTAAACAACTCTAAACATTTTGCATTTCCTAAATGAAGAAGTTTTCTAACATCTTCTGGCGAATACATAACTATATTATCAAGTTTTTCCATAATCACACCTCCTTTAACTTGTCCTTTTTGTAAGTACTTTTCGCAAATGTTTAAGTTAAATATTGTGTGATTTATGCACCCTTATGAGTCAATATTTAACATAACATTTTTAATTTTGTCAAGGACTATTTTAAAATTCACTTCTATGTATAACAGCACTTAAATATCCAAAAGGTTACGATAATTTTTAAAATTTTTTCTCTTTTCTATATATTAACAGCACATTAAATCTTAAAAACCGTGACAAATATTTTAAAATTGTTCTAATTTTTTTGAACTTTTTATAAATGCTTCTATATTTAATAACGTTAAAGATATAAAAAAGGATTATAAGGGGGTTTTTAATAGAAAAGTTTTGTACTTTTACAAACTAATAAAATATTTATAATGAATAAATATTAGAATAAAAAATTTTCTTAATTAAAAATTAAAGGAACATTATTTAGTACGAAAAATCATTTTAAAGTAAATTATCTTACGTTTTATTAAGAAGCTAAATTTTATATAAAAATGAATTTCTTGTCCTAGCAAGCAATGAATCTGTTCACACGGATTCTATTCAATGGGATAAAATCCCAAACCCTTTGACAAAAAAATTTATATTGAAATTTGTAAAAAGCATTTATTAGTTTAAAGAAAAATGTTAGAATAAACTATGAAAAAAATAATGGCACGAGGAGATAAAAGATGGCATATTCAATTTTGGAATACAAAGAATTTTCTTCATGCAATTTCTTGGAAGGAAACACAGATAGTTTTGAAATATTTGAAATAAAAGTAGGAAATGATGGAATAATTGAATATCAAAAAATAATTTTAATGATGAGTGTTTAGAATCAGCATATTATAAATTAAAATTAAACTAATTACCATCATTAGGGCATTGATGTGGTGGTAATTAGTTTATTATATTTTTATAAAACTAATTCTACCAAATGCTTTAAAAAATCGAAAAAATATGATATATTTAAGAAGAATTTTGGAGGTAAAGATGGAAATTGTAAAACCGTTTGTAAAATGGGCTGGAGGTAAAAGTAGTTTAATTACACAAATAACTAAATATTTTCCACTTGAATTAAAAAATAATCAGATTGAAAAATATGTTGAGCCCTTTGTTGGGGGCGGTGCTGTTTTAATAGACATTTTACAAAAATATGACATAAAACAAGCTTATGCTTTTGACATAAATAAAGATTTAATAAATTGCTACAATGTAATTAAATATAAAGTTGAAGATTTAATTCAAAAGTTAGAAAAAAAAGAAAAAGAGTTTTTGGCATTATGTATAGATGAGAGACAAAAATATTTTTATGATATAAGAACAAAATATAATTCTTACTTTTTAAATGCTGAATTAGATGCTAAACGTGCTTCTGAATTTATATTTTTGAATAGGACATGTTTTAATGGACTATATAGAGTAAATAAGTCAGGAAAATTCAATGTTCCTTTTGGTAAATATAAGAACCCAACTATATGTGATTCAAGAAATTTAAGAAATTTATCAATATTATTTAAAAATACAATATTTAAGTATGGAGATTATAAAGAAAGCGAAAGTTTAATAGATGAGAACACATTTGTTTATTTTGATCCTCCATATAGACCACTTTCGGTAACATCTGGATTTACATCTTATACAAAAGAAGATTTTAATGATGAAAACCAAAAAGAATTGGCAAAGTATTACAATAAATTAAATGTTACAAATGCAAAACTAATGTTAAGCAACTCTAATCCTAAGAATACAGATGAAAATGATGATTTTTTTGAAAATATTTATAATGGATTTAATATAAATGAAGTCTCAGCTAAAAGGATGATAAATGCAAATGCAAAAGGACGTGGAGAAATTTCAGAATTATTAATAACGAACTATAAGGAGCAATTAGAATGGAATTCTCAAACAAACTTTATTATACAAATGAAAGAAGAAGCTTTAGCTTAATAAAAGGAGATACCTTTAAAGAATTAAAAAAATTTAAAGAAAAAACATTTGATATGATATTTGCAGATCCTCCATACTTTCTGTCAAATGATGGTATAACTTGTAGTGGTGGGAAAATGGTTAGCGTTAATAAAGGAGATTGGGATAGAACTTTAACACAAGAAGATAAACATAAATTTAATAAAAAATGGATTAGAGAGTGCTATAGAATATTAAAAGATACTGGAACGGTATGGATTAGTGGAACATTGCATAATATTTATTCAATAGGAATGGCACTTGAAGAAGAAGGATTTAAAATTTTAAATAATATAACTTGGCAAAAGACCAACCCTCCACCTAATCTAGCTTGCAAAACATTTACACATTCAACAGAAACAATTTTATGGGCAAGGAAAGATTTAAAAAAAGTAAAGTATACATTTAATTATGAGGTAATGAAACAAATGAATGGGAATAAACAGATGAAAGATGTTTGGACAACTTCTCTTACAAAACCATCTGAAAAAAAGCAAGGAAAACATCCGACACAAAAACCTTTAGAAATATTAGATAAAATTATTTTAGCTTCAACGAAAGAAAATGATTTAATTTTAGATCCATTTTGTGGAAGTAGTACAACAGGTATTTCAGCAGTAAAATTAAATAGAAAATACATAGGAATAGATAATAAAAAAGAATATCTAGATTTATCAATAAGAAGATATGAAGAATTGGAGGAAAAATAACTATGAAAAGAGATTTTGCAGAATGGTTACTAACTTTCACAGATAGTATAGCAGATTATAAGTATTACATAGATTTTGAAACAATTTATAAAAAAGCGGAAAAATATAAAATAGAACTAAATATAATGAATTCATTAATAGGAAGCCAAAATATTGAAAAAGATTTTGAAGAATTAATTATTAAATATCCTGAAATAATAAAATGCATACCTACATTATTAGCTGTTAGACAGTATGAAATATTAGTCTTAGACCATGATGGAAACAAGTTTGATTATAATTTTAAAAAAATGAATTATAGTGTAGAACAATATAAAATATTTATGAGAGAAACAGGATTATTTGATTTGATTCAAAATCATATAGTAAACAATTTATATGATTATGTTTTAGGAGTTGAATCTGGTCTAAATTCAAATGCCAGAAAAAATCGTGGTGGACATTTAATGGAAGACGTAGTGGAAAGATTTATTCAAAAAGCCGGATTTAAGAAAAATGAAACATATTTTAAAGAAATGTATTTACAAGAAATAGAAGAAAAATGGAAATTAGATATGTCATTTATTAGCAATAAAAATCAAGCAACTAAAAGATTTGATTTTGTGGTTAAGACTGATAATTGTATATATGGTATAGAAACAAACTTTTATGCTTCAGGTGGATCAAAATTAAATGAAACAGCTAGGAGTTACAAAATGATAGCAGAAGAATCAGAAAAAGTTATGGGCTTTGCTTTTGTTTGGTTTACTGATGGAATGGGCTGGATTTCTGCAAGAAATAACTTAAAGGAAACATTTGATAGTATGAACAATATTTATAATATTGCAGATATGAAAAATGGGATTATGAAAGAAATATTTAAATAATATATAATATAAACAAAGAGCTCATTATGAGTTCTTTGTTTTAGTTTTTTCTATTCTATTATGTATATAGCCTAATTGCTTTCTATAAGACATTATAAATAATACAATAAGTAAGATAAACAATATTGTGTATATAATTGTGGAGTTAATATTTAGCCAATTCTTTATTTCATATGCAAACTTAGATACTAAAAGAAGAAAAAAAGTTGCTATAAAATTTCTGTACATATTGTAGTCTGCAAATAGTATTTTTATTTTTGAATCTTGTTCTTCAGCATTATAAAAATCTACACGTTCTGAACTGTCTTTTTTATTTAAAATTTTTAATTTCCACAATAATGGTTTTATAATTAAAGATCCAATTCTGCTAATAACCAATCCTAAAAAATAATATATAAAAATTGAAATAAATATATTATCAGTAGGAATTATTTTAATATTAATATAATATCTGCAACCAATGTCGAAAACGATGGCTGGTAAAATATAATTTAGTATATTATAATTTTCTAATTTATTAAAAAATTGTTCCATAGTTATTTTATCCTTTCAAAATTTTCATCTAGTCTTTCAATAATATTGTTTTTATTGCTATTGTAAAAATCTAGTTCTGATAATGTTATGTTAAAATTTAATCCCCATTTGCGACCATCGTAATAATCTGCTTCATCATTATTTTGCTTAGTAAAATATATTGATGAACATTTCAAAGTATATAATAGGTTATTAAGTTTCTTTTTATTGTATTTAACGCAAGTTATTACAACTAATGTTTTTCCAATAAATTCTTCCTTGTGTGTATTTATATATTCTATAACAAAATCTGTATCGCCTACAACTACATAGAAGTTATTCATAGAATTAAAGGGAAAGCTTTCGAGAATATAATATTGTGGTAATGTAAAGTTCCCCTTTAAGTACACTGTTTTCTTTATTATAAAATATAATTTGAAAATATTATATAAATAATCTTTTCGTCCTATAATTTCAGTATTAAAATTTTTAAATTCTTTTTTATATAAATGTTGTAAAATGTATATCATATATACGACCCCACTCTATAAGATTTTCGATAAGTTGCAGAGTTTATAGTTTTAGTGTCTTCAGTTCTAGTATTAAATATAGTATGTCCTTTGTTTTTTCCTTTGCTTATAAATTCCTCTGAACCTCCTGAGCTAGAACCTTTGTTATCTGATATTAGATATACTGTATCTTTATCGTCTTTTTTTATTTCAAATAAATCTTCAGCATGGTCTAATCTTCCGTGATGGGGAATTTGAATTATTTGATGTTCTTTAACATTTTCTTCAATGGCTTTTGTACTAGCATCTCCAACTAGTAGGAGTTTCGATGTTCCTAAATTTATACTTATTTGAACACTAGCAGCATTTACAGTTGTTTCATTATCTATAGAATCTCCTTGTCTTGAGTCTAATGCTTGTCCAGCAACTTCTAGTACATATTCTTTAGAAGGGCCTACAACTTCTATGCCATTACATATTTGGACAAAGGAATCATCTTCATTATATATATTTTGCAACAAGCCCTGTTTTCCTAAAGAAGCAATATTTGAATACCTTTCCAATATTTGTTTCTTTATAGAATCTTTAGTTTTTCTATCATCATCAATTTCTTCTAATAATTCTTCATAAAATTTTAACAATAGAATAGTATAAACTTTTTCTACTTTATTTTCTTCAATTAATTTTGGTATACCATTAAAATGGTCTGAATCGTTATGAGATAAAACAATTATTGCTTTTTTATCTGGACCATAATTTTTTTCTAAATATTCTATTACTTTTTCAGCATGTTCATTTGAACCACAGTCAAATACAACAACATCATTCCCATTATCTGATATAAAACAATCCCCAAAATCATGTTCTTTACTTTCTTTATAACTTTTAGAGCTTAACATTAAAGTATTCATAAAAACCTCCTTATATGGTATAATATTTGTGTATTTATACGAAACACAACTTAAGTACAATTTATATTTTTATTACATTTTGATTATACTAACTATTCGAACAATTGTCAATACACTTTGATAAAAAACTTACATTCTATTTAAAAAATATTTACATTTTATTTATCTTGTAATATAATTACTATAAACGGAGGGAAATACCATGAACGAAAATAAATTTTCTCAGATAATAAAAGAATTAAGAAAAAAACATAACTTGACACAACAACAATTGGCTGATATAGTTGGAATTACCGCTACTGGAGTATCATATTGGGAATCAGGAAATGCTACTCCTAACACAGAAACTTTAAATAAATTATCTAAATACTTTGGAGTAACAGTTAATTATTTATTAGGGATTAAAGATAATATGGAAGAGGATAACTCTAGAACTGCTATAATTTTTAGAAAAGCTGAACAAGTAGATCCAAAAGAAAGAGAAAAATTGCTTGACATATTAGACAGTACGATTGATATATTCTTAGGAAATAATAAAAATGGATAAGCCAAATTTTAAAAGAGCAAAAGAAGAAGCATACAAAACATTAATGGTACAAGAAAATTTTTCTTTTCCAGTTAACCCTAAAAATATAAAATTGAAAGAATATGATATTAAAATAATAAGTTTTCAAGAATATATGAAGAAAACAAAAACGACTATAAATCAGCTAACATCTAATGGGATTTTTTATGATGGATATACATATATAAAAAACAACAATATATTTATTTTTTATAACGCAGATATAGAAACAGAAGGAAGGAAAACTTGGACAATATCTCATGAATTAGGACATATAGTTTTGAATCATACTACTCAATGCGATAAAAATGAAACTGAAGCGAATTTTTTTGCATCTCAGTTATTAGCTCCTCAATGCGTATTAAAACAATTAGTGAAAACCGGTGCTAATATAACTCCATTATATTTATCTGAAAAATTTAAAATCTCTAAAGAAGCAAGTGAAAATTGTCTTCATACTCTAAGTAAAGTTATAGATAATGAATTTATAACAACGGATTATGATGATATTATAATACAATTATTTACACCATATGTTAGTATAGATTATTCCCTTAATTCATACCTTGATGAATTAGAGAATAGGAGAAAAGATTTTTACTTTTAAAGATAAATAAATATATGAAAGGAAAATATCTATATGCTTGAATTATATGAAGTATCAGAAAAAGACAAGGATATAATTTTTAATTTAATGCAACTATATACTTATGAATTAAGCTTTTTTGAAGATGAAACAACTAATTTTCAATTATTAGATAATGGTTTGTTTAAATTAAGCAAATATATAAATTTGTATTGGACACAAGAAGAAAGACATCCATATATTTTAAAATATGATGGTAAACTAGCAGGTTTTGTCTTAGAAAGATTTAACGAAGATGGAATGAATGAAATAGCAGAATTCTTTGTTTTAAATAAATATAGAAAACACGGAGCAGGAACGTTCATGGCTAATGAAATGTTTAAAAGGTATAAAGGAAAATGGGAAATAAGGACTTTATTAAAAAATAAACGAGCTCAAGAATTTTGGAGAAAAGTTGTTAAATCTGCTAGTAATGGAAATTATAAAGAACGTTTTATAAGAGATAATACTAGATATGCATTTTATTTTGAAAATTGAAAATATTAAACACTTTTAGAAGTGAGCATATATGCTCACTTCTCTATGTTTTTATACAGCCTATAGTAATCTGTATTCCATCAACAAAACCATTCCTATAATACTTTTCGTTCCAGTAGCAAAGATAATCCATAAAATTATTATTAAGTTTATCCAATTGCTTTTTGACATACTTTTGATTTTGTTTAGGTACATTCTTTAAAATATTTTCAGATAGCTCATCAAAATATAGATGGTGCTTTTTATCTTCAGGTGTTAAAGTACAAAATACCTCTTGTTCTCGAATATTTAGCCATTCTCTTAATATATCATCATTTACTTCTCTAAAATTACACATTTTAATATTCCTCCTAATATTTAATTATAAATTAATTCTTTTAAAACAATTTCCTCAGCACTATTTTTAAAATTATTCATTAATCTTATCCATTCAAATTGGTTACTTTGTTTTAATATTTCATCAACATTATTAGCTTTAGCTAAGCTTTTAACTATATTTTTCACTTGAACACTTGCTTCTTTATCAATGGCTACAATGTGTTCTGGTAATGTTCCTTCTATCATTAACTCTGTATAATAACCACTTTTATACTTTTTTAGATAGTCAAGCCTTAAATATCCATATTTCCCAATTTGATAATTATCTAAATTATTTTTAATTGCTATATTAGGTATTAAATAATCTTTTTCTTGATGGTATTCTAATTTTTCTCTTAAATTTTCCATACAAAACCTCCTATAAAATTAATCATTTTCAAAATTATAATTTGCATATAATTTGCTCCAATCCATATCAGAATAATCTCTTCCTTGATAATTTAAATAACTATTCTTTTTAATAAATATATTATTTTTATTAGTGTCTGTTTTTAATACTTCAGGACAGCTTGAAATCGGAACTCTTGAAGTTTGTTTTTCAACCCTCCAATTTACATATTCGTTATTTATTTCTGATATAGTTTTTCCTACATAAATTTTGTTAGGCTTATTCTTACCTTGTCTTATTTCTTTAATCAAATTAGCTTTAACAAGTTCTTTGAATGCAGAACATAAAGATTGTTTACCAATATGCAATTTCTTCTCTAAATCGATTCTAGTAAATATTACGAATACATTTTCATCTTCATCATAATAATGAAACTTATTTTTTGAAATATTACTTTTATTTTCATTTGCATAAGACATAGATAATCTGTCACATAAAAGTGCATATAATAAAATTGATGTAGGTTTTAAGTCTTTGTATAATTCATTTTCGCAAAGATCTTTATTAACACGATAAAATTCAACTATTTTGAAGTCTTCACTTATTTTATGTGGTACAAAAGTTAGCAATGTAAATTCCTCCTAATCCAGTATGGATAAGGGATAGCTATTCTTGAAATTTTTTGGAAATTTTTTTAAGATAAAAAATAATTCTTGAAATTTATTTTTGAAATTTTTTCAGCATTTTAAGGCATTTTATAGAATTTGATAAAATTAAAAACAGGTGCTGTATTGTTACAGACATCTGCTTTTTCTCATTTTAGACTTTTATGAAATTTTTTAAAATTTCTTCAAAAATCTTTAAATATGGTCGAGGTGAGTTATAATCACCTCATACTATTTTCTTTGATATTTAGAACTGTGCAGTGTTTATTTTTTAATTGCGGAACAATTTTGCGGAAATTTTAGTAACTTTAATTCTTTTGAATTCCACAAAAGTTCCAGTAGTTTCTTATTATTCTTTAAGCCACATTACTTTCTGGCAACTCAACTCCGAATATCTTTTTGTCTACTAGATACTGTATTGCATTATCTGTTTCAGATTGAATAAATTCAGTATCTACATCAATATAATACTTCATTGTTGTTTCAATATCTTTATGACCAAGTATTTGCTTTAGCACTATTGGAGCAATTTTTGCTTCAGCACATCTTGTTGCAAAAGTTCCTCGCAACATATGAGTATGAACATCAGTATTCTTAACTTTTTTACCAGCCTTATTTATGTCATCATAAATTCCAATATCTAATTTTATTGCTATTCGTTTTAGACAGCTATTTATTGAATTCTCAATATGCATTTTTCCATTTTTCTGGCAAAATAGCAAATGATTTTTATTCTTAATACGATGTTCAAGAGCTTTTTCTATTATCTGTCTACTAATAGCATTCATTTTAATAATTCTTCTACCACTATCTGTTTTAGTTGTTTCTCCAATAGTTACTTTTCCGTGTATATCTTTTGTCAGAGTCCTTTTAATATCAATTGTATTTTCCTCTAAATTAATATCTTCTTCATAATCTAAAGTTAAAGCCTCTCCTATTCTCATACCTGTTGTTAGTAATAATAGAAATAAATACTTATTAGGACACTTTTCATAACTTATTGTATTGAGATATTGTGCTAATGTTTTCTCTTCTTGAATTGTTAGGGATTTTCTTTTCTTAGATTCATACTCGCTTTTTGGCTTTTCAACTCTTTTATAACCTTCCATAAAGTTTTCTTTAATTATTCCCTGATATTTTGCATCTGCAAATCCCATACACAGTAATTCATAATTTTGCTTAATAGTAGATTGTGAATAATTTACTATTTTTGATAGATAATTTACAACATCTTCCCTTGCAACTTTTGTAATTGGCTTATTTGCAAACGGTTCTTTTGCTATTTGTTTCAGAGTATCAGATTTTCTTTTGTAGGTTGATGGTTTTATCTTTTTTAATTTATATTGTTCATTAATAAGTGTTTTTACCAACTCTACAAAAGTTTTATTGCTTTTTGTAATTATTCTAGGTCCACCATTTTTATCTAAGTCTAATTTATACTGCAAAGCATTATTTAAAGCTAACTCTTCTGTATCAGCAACAAATGTTTTTCTTAAAGTTTTACCTGTAGTCTGATCACGACCTATTGTTAGAATAGCTTTAGATGTTTTTGAAACATAGCATTTATTACAACCTTTGCAAAATTCATATTCTTTTTCTTTGTCAAAGTTCTTTTTTTGCATTTTTGCATTAACTTCGCAATTGGCACATACATTTTTATCATTTTTATTTTTCGGCTTTTTGGAAATGTAAGTACCCACAGTTATTCCCTTAAATTCCATAATATTACACTCTCCTTTTGGTTAATTTAAGGAAAACTATTGCTTTGTTTGGATTTTATGCTATAATTATAATAGATTAAGGGAACTAAAGCAATAGTTTTCTTTCAGTTTTAATTACATAAATTGTAAATGAAGGTTTAAATGTCGCATATTTAAATCTTCTTTTTTAATTTTCTTCTTCAAAAACGCGTCTTGTTTTGAAATATTCTCTAAAATTTTCTTCAGATATTTTAAAGGCTCTACCAATTTTCTCACACGGAAAATCTTTTCTATGAAATAATTCTAAACAAGCCTTGTTTCCTATTCCTAATATTTTCATTACATCTGATGTTGTTAGAAAATTACAATATGATTGAATATTATCTCCCATATAATTTACTCCTCCCTTCATTTGCTTTTTGAATGATATTATTCCTATCCCTCTATTCTGGGCGAATAGCTAAACGGTATTTTCATACTCCACTGGAATTTCACCACCCCGTACCCTACCGAGTTGCACCCATTGCTTGCGACGGTTTTATCACGCTCGAGCTGTGGCTATGCAAGTGTATCATTATTCTGTATTTAGCTATTGGGTATTCAATTTTCAATGTTCTGTTCAAGAATTTCCTTAAATTTTCTTGACAGTTTTTTGTAATCATTGTATACTATTGTTATAAACAAATGATTACAATTATTTCAAAAAACGAGTAATCTATTATATTAAATAATCAATTACTATACAATATAGTATCGTAATCTATTTCATTTGTCAATAGATTACATGAATATTTTTGAAAAAATTTGGGAGTTGGTAAAATGAAAACAAATATAAGACTAGAATCATCACAGTTTTGCTTTGTTTATAGTAAATATAAATTTGAAAAAATTAATGGTAAAAAATACATAATGCCAGAAAAAAATGCAACTAAAAAAACAATTAGTTTAACAGAACATATCGATGAGTTATTAGTTGAAACTTTAAATATAGGAAAAAAAGAATTTTTTAAAGAACCAATACAAGATTTTGAATTATTAAATTATTTTGCTAAATATGGCTCTTTTGGATTTATGATTGACCTTGCAATAAGCAAATATTTTATATTGGATGATAAAGTAGCTATAAGAGATGCTTTTTATATAACAGGAAAAGAAAATGTAGATTTTATAAATACAGATGAATACTTAAAACTCTTTTTGCCAAAATTAAATAAAAGAGATATAAATAACTTAATAAAAAAATGTAAAGATGTTACTAGTGATACTAGAAAAGAAGATTATTTGACATCAATTATAAATGAATATTTAATATATTCTGAACAATATGCAGAACCAGTTGAATTGATTTTAAATTATACAAGATCATTGTATAAGAATTTAATTATGACATTAGAACATAAACCATTAACAATGAAATTACCATTTTTAATTATAAATCATTTAACTCAAAACGTGGATGATTTATATTATAATAATAGTTTAGGATTTACGATTAATTATTTAAAACAAGCCATTGATATATCTTTTTCTATGCAAATGGCTCAAGATGTTAGATTATTAAAAATATGTAATTTTTGCAATAAAGCATTTATTGCAAATAATCCCAAAGCTGAATATGATACACCACAATGCAAGAATAAAGCTAATGTTTACAAAAGTAGAGGAAAAATTTTATCTCGTAATGTAATACATACTGATAATGGAATTGCAGTAAAAATTCCAAGCCAAGAATTATCTGATAGCACACTAAAAAGATTAAGGAAAAAATAGGATATTAAAAACTTAACCATGACACTGAATTTATGTTATTTATTCAGTGTCATAATTAAAAATAAAAATTAACCTAAATCACTCCATGTATATTGACTTATGGAGCGATTTAGGTTAAAATGTTTTTGGAGGTAACAAGTATGTTATATAATCATAGTGAAATAAAAAATAAGTATAAAAGTACTTATCAAATTAGAAAAGCCTTAGAAAATAAAGAAATATATAAAATTGAAAAGGGAATATATTCTGATGTGCCAAGTGTACATTATTTAGCAGTTATAATGAAGAAATATCCATATGGAGTAATTACTTCTTATTCTGCTTATTACTATCACAATCTGACAGATGTAATTCCAGATAAAATATATTTAGCTACAGATAGAAATAACAGAATGATATCTTCTAATAAAATAAAGCAAATACGTATGAAAGATGAATTATATAATTTAGGAAAAACTCAAATTGATTATGAAGGAACTAAAATAAATATTTATGATAAAGAAAGAATGCTAATTGATTTAGCTAGAAATAAAAACAAAATAGGATATGATCTATATAAAGAAATAATATCTAATTACAGAAAATTAGCAAATTCATTAGATACACAAAAGATAGAAGAATATTTACAATATTTTGTAAATGCAGATACGATTTTTGAAATAATACAAGATGAGGTGTTTTAATGGATATTTATGAATTAGTAAATAAATATGTAGAAGCAGGTTATTCTGAAGAAGACGCAATTCCAAAGGTAGCACAAGATATTGTTTTGCTTAAAATTGGAAACAGTAAATATAGTAAGAACATAACTGTAAAAGGTGGAGTCGTAATGCATAATATATCTAAAGATATGCGTCGTGCCACTAGAGATATGGATATTGATTTTATAAAATATTCTTTAGAAGATAAATCAATTCGTAATTTTATAAAAGAATTAAA
>UMJJ01052785.1_pt1 | contig 16927 bp, 18 predicted proteins | sample 1966051 | NCBI WGS metagenome assembly UMJJ01 (sample SAMEA4836147, study PRJEB28245) | human gut metagenome | biome: gut microbiome; material: fecal sample | place: Denmark | collected 2008
GGGAGAAGATATGAAGATCAACAAGGAATTTGAGACCCGTTTTGCAAAACATGAGGAGGAGCTGCGGTGGCTTTACATGGAGCTTTACAACAACGGCTCCATGTACGCGGAGCTGTGCGACCAGATGCGGGAATTCTACCAGAAGCGGCGGACGGATCTGAAGGCAAGAGACCGGGAGAAAAGCAAGAATCCCAAGTGGTACCGGAACAACCGGATGCTGGGGATGATGTTGTATATTGACAACTTCGCCGGCAATTTGAAAGGGGTGCGGGAGAAGTTGGACTATGTGGAGGAGTGCAACGCCAGCTTCATTCATCTGATGCCCTTCCTGGACACGGTGGAGGGAAAGTCGGACGGCGGCTACGCGGTGGCGGATTTCCGCAAGGTCCGCCCGGATCTTGGAACCATGGAGGACCTGGCGGATCTGGCGCGGGAGTGCCATGACCGGGGGATTGATGTGTGTATGGACTTTGTCATGAACCACACCTCTGATGAGCATGAGTGGGCCAGAAGGGCCCTGGCGGGAGAGGGAGAGTACATGAGCCGGTACTTTTTCTACGACAATCCTCAGATTCCCCAGGAATTTGAGCGGACGGTGCCCCAGGTGTTCCCCACCACGGCGCCGGGGAATTTTACCTGGCTGCCTCAGATCGGTCACTACGTAATGACCAGCTTCTATCCCTACCAGTGGGATCTGAATTACGCCAATCCCAGGGTGTTTAACGAGATGATGTACAATTTCCTGTTTTTTGCCAATCAGGGGATGGATATCATCCGGATCGACGCGGTTCCCTATATCTGGAAGGAGCTGGGGACCAGTTGCCGGAATCTGAAGCAGGTCCACACCATTGTCCGGATGATGCGCATGATCGGGGAGATCGTCTGCCCGGCGGTGGCGCTTCTGGGCGAGGTGGTGATGGAGCCGGCCAAGGTGGTTCCCTACTTTGGTACGGTGGAAAAGCCGGAGTGCCATATGCTCTACAACGTGACCACCATGGCCACCACCTGGCACAGCGTGGCCGTGCAGGGCACGAAGCTTCTGAAGCAGCAGCTGGATATCGTCAACCAGCTGCCGGAGGAGTATACATTTCTCAATTACCTGCGCTGCCACGACGACATCGGGTGGGGACTGGACTACGGGACCTTAAGCAGCTGGCAGATGAAAGAAGTGCCCCACAAGCGGTTCCTGAACGACTATTTCACCGGGAATTTCCCGGGAAGCGAGAGCCGGGGCGAACTCTACAACGACGATCCTGTCACCATGGACGCCCGGTTCTGCGGGACGGCGGCTTCCATGTGCGGCATTGAGAGCGCCGGGTTTGAAGGAGACGCGGCGAAGATGGAGAAAGCCATCCGCAAGGATCTTATGCTCCATGCCTACATGTTCCTGCAGCGGGGGCTGCCCATGATCTACAGCGGCGATGAGATTGGCCAGGTGAACGACTACAGCTATAAAGAAGATCCAAGGAAGCGGGAGGATTCCCGGTATATCCACCGGGGAGCGTTCCGCTGGGATCTGGCGGAGCAGAGGAAGAAGAAAGGGACTGTGGAGGCCAGGATCTTCCAGGCGCTCCACCAGATGGAAGAACTGCGGAAGAAGGAAGCCATCCTCGGCCCGGACGCCCAGGTGTGCACCTGGGATACCGGGGACGACGGCGTGCTGGGCCTGATGCGGAAATATGAAGGAAAGACCCTGGTGGGGATCTTTAACTTCACAGACTGGGAGAAAGAAATATATTTCCCGGAGCCGGGAGAGTACCAGGATCTGCTGGAGAAAAAGAAGCTGGAGAAGGACCGGGTGAAACTGCCGGTATTTGGATTCGTGTGGGCTGTGAAAGAAGAGAAAAAATAGCTGCAAAAATGAAGAAAAGGGGGCATGTCAAAATGATATGCCCCCTGTATTTATCCCACCATTCGCGCAAGTTTTTTCCTGTAAATATAAAACGCTAAAGCCATAGCAACAAGCGCGTAGGCAAACATGATAATCCAGCCTTCCTTCATCCCTAAAATCCCTCCAACTGACGGATCCATATCAAATACGATACCTCTAATCTGACTTAATCCGTATGTATTAGGGATTACTAATGCGATTGACCGTAATATGCCGGTAGAATATTTAATAGAAGCGGTTGCTCCTGACAAGAACCACAACACCACAGTTGCAGCCATGGTAAAAACGGCTGCGCCACTAAAACTATTAGTAAGTAACGCAATAATTTCTGCGAAAAAAACATAGGTTATTCCTAAGATCAATAATGGTAAGATCATACCCGGTAAAAAGACTGCAAGATTGATCCCTGTTATAAAATATACTAAAACAGCGTTGATACCTGCTGTAATCGTTCCAGCCAAGAGCGCAATAACAACCCTTGCAAATAAAGATGACCATATATTATTAGGCGACAGCCTGTATTCATACAAGGTATCATCTACTTTTTCCTTGTAAAACAGATACAGCATATTGAACATAGAGCCAAGCAAAAAGGCTAAAAGAAAAACTGCGATCGCAATGATATTAAACCAATGTAGTTGCGTTTCCACATTAAGAACTTCATTTACTTCAATTTGTAAATTGGAATCGATAGAACGATAAAAGTCCAATATTCCCTCTTTAAGATATAAACGCAAGTTTTTTGCCATATCTGTATTATAGTTGTTAAAAATATAATTAATGTTGGCATTTTTCCCATCTTCTAAATTTGTGCTGAAAGTTTCGGGAATAATAATAACGCCATTTACTTTGCCCTGCTGATAGAGTTCTATAGCTGTTTCATAATCTGTTTCAGTTTCCTCAAAATATGGCCTATTTCCAAGGGGAGAGATTTGTGTAAATACTGCCGTTTCCAATTTTTCTCCATAAATCCCTGTATCCTCATTTACACAGGCCAGTTTTAATGATGTGAAATCCCCGAATGTAAAGGCAAAGACGATTAGAATAATTGTTGGCGCGATAATACCGGCAACAAGAGACTTGGGATCAGCCTTAAAGAGTATTAATAATTTTTTTAATTCTGCTTTGAATACTCTCATTATATAGCCTCCTCTCTGCGCGTCCATTTCGTAAAAATGGCAAAAATCAAAGACAGAGCGACAATAAAAGCTATACCTAAAGCGGTGAATCCTCCCATAAGCTGTGTATTTCCGTCAAAATAGCACCAGCGGAGAATATCTATCGCATAAGTGGCTGGATTAATCCTTCCAAAAAGATTTGCAATGTCACCATAGTAAGAAAGCGGGCCAAAACCGCCGCCGCCAACCCAAAGAACCAGTGCGGATACAAGGGAAAGCAAAAATGCTGTCAAAGATGATTTGATAAAGATTCCAAGGCACATTCCCAAACAGGCAAAAATGCCATAAACCAAAATGATAGAAAATATAAAAGAAATAAGATGTACTGGATAAGCCTTTGAAATCATAAAGAAAACAGCAAGAAACGCAATTCCGGAAACACAACACTTCATGATATTGGCAATCATTTTTCCTATTATGATTGCTTTAGAGGAATAGGGCGTAAGTTTTAACAACAGCGTTGTATGATTTCCCCATTCGCTCGTAATGGATAACATACCGAATACCAGCCCTGAAAGCATAAGTCCAAATACAAGTACGCTCACACCAAATCCTGTGTCCCAGGGAATGTCCTTTTCATACATTGTGATTTCATTTACTGTGACATTACCGCCTGGTCTTAAATCTTCTATATAGTTTACGATTGCGCCATTTAAACGATTGCGGAAGTTTTTTGTCATATTTTCATTCACATCGTTTATGTAATGGGTAATTTCTCCAGTTATAAGATCGCCTTTTACAGACGGCTCCTGCTCAATGACGATCAGATCACTTTCCGCATTGGTCGGCGGCACTTTTTCTGCTGCTGTATGCAGTTCAAAATACGCTGTTCCGTCCGGTGCATGGTAATTTTCCATAGATATTAGAAAATCACTGGAATCTGATCCGGGATAGGTCTGGACTGGAATCAATATCCCGGATGATAACATCAAGGAAAACGCCATCAAAAATAGAAGTGGAGAAATTAGCGTGGCCAAATTAAAAGAAATATCTTCTTTCACGCATTTTAATTCCTTTGATATGATTGAGATCATACGCATAATATCCCCCCTTAATCTCTCAAGTTCCTGCCTGTGTAGTGCAGAAACACATCATCAAGGTTTGGTTTGAGAAGGGAAATACTTTCAATCTCTAGTACATCCTTTAGTTTTCCCAATACAATCGCTAAATCCTGTTCGCCGTTCGGTGCATTGATGATGATCTCTCCATTATCACTTGTGAAGTCACCGATTTTTTCTCTGATAATTTCTTCCGGAAAATGCTTACATGGTTTGGGAACAAGATGAATGGTTCCTGTTCCCAATTCGGATTTAAGTTTAGCGGGAGCACCTTCACATATTTTTTTACCACGGTCAATAATAATCACTTCATCGCAAAGCGCGTCTGCTTCCGCCATAATATTTGTTGCGACAATAATAGTCTTGTTGTTATCTTTCAGATTCCGAATATACTCGTAAATTCTGTGAGTACTTTGAACGTCTACACCTAAAGTCGGCTCGTCCAAAAGAAGTATTTGCGGATCATTCAATAAAGCGCGACCAATTCCCAGCCGTCTGCTCATACCTCCCGAATAATTTTTGACGGGTTCATCTGCACGTTCAGAAAGATCCACGAGTGCTAGTATTTCATCGATTCTTTCTTCTATGTCCTTTTGTGTTTTCGGAAGATATAAAGTGGCATGAAAACGTAAGTTTTCCCGTGCTGAAAGTTCAGGATAAAGAGCTGTGCTTTGCGGAAGCAGACCGATTTGTCTCCGTGCTTCTTTATAATCTCTGACAGGATCAACCCCGACAACGTGAACGCTACCATTGTCCGGTTTATACAAACCTGTAATAAGATTAAAAAGCGTAGTTTTTCCTGCACCATTAGGTCCGATAAGGCCGTAGATTTTTCCTTGCTCAGTTTCTATACTGATATGGTCTATTCGCTTTACCTTACCTAAAGTTTTACTGACATCACTAAGTTGTATGGTATATTTTACCTCCACATCTGACATAGCTTACACCAGTCCTTTCTCCACTTAGATTATCATTCATCTTTTAAGATTCCATCCATGAAAATATTTACAATGACACTTCCAACAGTATCAGCGGAAACATTGTGGTTGAAAAAGAAATCAGGATTATATACGCCTCTGATAAGTGCCATGATCAATGCTGATAAGAGTTCAGGGTCTATATCCTCACGAACGGTTCCTTTTTTCTGTGCATTGGTAAGCAATTGCGCTATTATTTTTTCTTTTGCTTTTCTTACATCATCTATTTGCTGCCAGAGTTCAGGCAAACTATGTTCCAAATCATATAAAAAGTCTTTATCCATTTTCAGATAGAGAGAAGAAATAATTTTGACACCCTGTTGGATTTTTCTCTGTAATGGCAGCTCACTTTGCAATAAATTAGACATCTCCAGATCTGACTTTTCAAGAATTCTTTTAATCACCTGACTGGTAATTTCATATTTACTGTCAAATATTTTGTAAAGTGTTACTTTGCTGATCCCTGCTTCTTTAGCAACTTCATTCAAGTTTAAATTCTTGTAGCCGTAGCGAAAGAGTTGCTTTTCTGAAATGTCTAAAATCGCTTTTTCTAAAGCCTTTTTCTCGTAGGCCATATCTTTACACCCCTCAAAAATGAACTTAATTTATCTTTTGAGTTCATTTTATAAAAAATATATCAAAATGTCAAGTGAGGAGAACTAGATATAAAACTGTCAAAGTTTTGGGTGTGGTAAATTAATGAAAAGAATCTCAGATAGAAAAAATGGTTATAAAGAAAAACGAAGTTAATATGATATGTAGTGTTGAGTTAACTGTTCAAAAATTCTGCCGGAGTCATAATCGCTGGAGTTTTTATACCGGACTCTAGAAAATCTTTATCACCGGTAACCAATATATCTGCTTTTGCTTCAATGGCCGCCCGTAAGATAGGGCGGTCATTGGTGTCCCTGATTTGCGTTTCAACCCAGTTTTTTTCTTTTGGTACAGGAATTAATTCTAACGTAAGTAGGGCAATGGAAAGAAATTTGTCCAGCGCAGTCATCTTGTTTGGAAATTTTTTGCTAAATATTCTTTTTAGTTCATCCACATTCTGTTCGCAAATCAACCCGTGATTGGGGTAAGAGGTTGCTTTTATATATGCCTGATAAGGAGTGCTGTTTGCGTTCAAAGCTGCGGAGATGAGAACATTCGTATCAATCAGGACCCTCATACCTTTTCCTCCTTATTTCTTAATTCTTTGACGAGCGCCATCACGTCATCTTCCGATGTCAGGCCGAGACGTTTTGCCTCTCCGGCCATTTCCTGCTGAAGTAACTGCATGGCATAAACAGCAGAATTGACAATGCGGACAGTGTTTCCTTCCACGATGAAAGTGACCCGGTCACCGCTTGATACACCAAGTATATCTCGTATATCCTTTGGAATTGTGATTTGCCCTTTTGCCATAACTTTGGCATTGTCTACGAATGTAGCTGCTGACATATGTTACACCACCTTTCCGAAGTAATAAAAGTAGGGATTTCCCTACTTTTATTATATGTAGAAAACAGTAAAAAATCAATGAAAGAATAAAACAGATTATTCCGGATACCGAAGTTGTTCCTCCCGGATATCCGTGAGCACTTCTTTCAGATACTTCCGGGCCAGATACCGGGCCATGGGAAGGTTCATATCCAGATAATTGCCGCAGTCTTTTGGCGCGGCTCCGGGGATCTCCCCCTCAAATTCAGCGATAAATGTATACATTTCCCTTATCAGGGGGACGATGTCCGCGGAGCTGTACCTGCCGTTCAGCATGAGATAGAAGCCGGTGCGGCAGCCCATGGGGCCAAAATACAGGATCTTGTCCCCGTATGTGGGATGATTGCGCAGGAATGTGGCCCCAAGATGTTCGATGGCGTGCATTTCCGCGGTGTTCATCACCGGTTCATCGTTGGGGCTGGTCATGCGCAGGTCAAAGGTGGTCACCGGATATTCCCCTACATAGTCGATCCGGGAAACATAGACGCCGGGGATCAGCCGGATGTGGTCTATGGTGAAGCTTGTGATCTTTTCCATGTTCATTTCTCCTTTCTTTCTTACAGAGTATAGCATTTTTCCGACGATTTTACTATGTAAAAGGGAAAAAGATGTGGTATACTTACAAGGTACGTGAAGGAGGCGCGGCATGAAGATCTATTTTGTACGGCACGGAGAGACCGATTGGAATAAGGAAAGAAAGATCCAGGGGCAGGTGGATATCCCCTTAAATGAGTTTGGCCGGCACCTGGCAAGAGAGACGGCCAAAGGGTTAAGGGACGTTCCCTTCGACGTCTGCTTTACCAGTCCCCTTGGGCGGGCGCGGGAGACCGCGGAGATCATCCTGCAGGGAAGAGATGTTCCCATCCTGGAGGATAAGCGGATCCTGGAGATGAACTTTGGCGTCCTGGAGGGGAAATGTTGTTCCAAAGAGGGATGGGATGTTCCGGATTCTTTTCAGATGTTTTTCGACGATCCGGTCCATTACCAGGCCCCGGAAGGAGGAGAGGATTTCCAGGCGGTCCGGGAGCGGACAGGGGATTTTCTCAACTGGCTTTTCGCCCAGGAGCAGTACCAGGACAGCACTGTTCTTGTCACCACGCACGGGGCGGCCATGGCAGGCCTTCTCAACAATCTGAAGAAAAAGCCTCTGGCAGAATACTGGGGCGTGGGCGTCCACAAGAACTGCGGAGTCACGGAAGTGGATGTGACTGATGGAAGAATCGAGATCATTTCAGAAAATAAAGTCTACTATACGGACGTTGTCAAGCCGTGGTAGAAGTTACAGGAGGAAAGAGACATGATAGGAGATAAGAAAGTATTATTCAGCGGTATGCAGGCCACCGGCAATCTGACTTTGGGAAATTATCTGGGAGCCCTGAAGAACTGGGTGACATTGAGCGACGAGTATGAGTGCTTCTACAGCGTAGTGGATATGCATTCCATCACTGTCCGGCAGGATCCGGCGACCCTGCGCAAGCGGGCCCGCACCCTTCTTACCCTTTACATCGCGGCAGGGCTTGACCCGGAGAAAAACTGTATCTATTACCAGTCCCATGTGTCCGCCCATGCGGAGCTGGCCTGGATCCTGAATTGTTTTACCTATATGGGAGAACTGAACCGGATGACCCAGTTCAAGGATAAATCCGCCAAACATGCGGACAATATCAACGCAGGGCTTTTCACTTATCCGGTGCTGATGGCGGCGGATATTCTGCTGTATCAGGCGGATGTGGTCCCGGTGGGCAACGACCAGAAACAGCACCTGGAGATCACCCGAGATATCGCGGAGCGGTTCAACAACATTTACGGAGATGTATTTACCATCCCGGAGGGCTATTACGGGAAAGTAGGGGCCCGTATTATGAGCCTGCAGGATCCGTCACGGAAAATGTCCAAGTCTGACGAGAACCCCAACGCCAGCATTTATCTTCTGGACGACCCGGACACCATCATGCGCAAATGCAAGCGGGCAGTCACAGATTCGGAAGGCCAGATCCTCTACCGGGATGAGCAGCCGGGAGTGAAGAACCTGATCGACATCTACAGCGCATGTCTTGGGAAGACGCCGGAAGAGACCGTGAGAGAATTCGACGGAAAAGGCTACGGCGACTTCAAGATCGCCGTGGGCGAGGCCGTTGTCTCCGTGCTGAAGCCGCTGCAGGACGAAGTGGCGCGGCTTGAGAAAGATAAGGCTTATCTGGATGGGATCATCAAGGCCAATGCAGAAAAAGCCGGCTATTTTGCCAACAAAACCTTGCGGAAAGTACAGAAAAAAGTGGGATTTCCGGAGAGAGTCCGGTAGAAGAATTTCAAAAAGGGACAGGGTTTTTTCAATCTGGGACGTGGTATTTTCGAAAATACCACGTCCCCAATTCATTTAATCGTCTTCTTCTGTCTGAACAGAATAGGTCTGGCGCTTTCTTGCCATTTCATCATTTTCCAGATATTCGTCATAGGTGGTGATCTTATCGATCAGCTTGCCGCCGGGCACGATCTCCATGATCCGATTGGCGGTGGTCTGTACGATCTGGTGATCCCGGGAGGTGAAGAGGATCACTCCGGGGAATTTCATCAGCCCGTTGTTGAGGGCGGTGATGGACTCCATATCCAGGTGGTTGGTGGGCTCGTCCAGGATCAGTACGTTGGCGCCTGAGATCATCATCTTGGACAGCAGGCAGCGGACTTTCTCGCCGCCGGAGAGCACCTTCACCTTCTTAACGCCGTCCTCGCCGGAGAAGAGCATTCTTCCCAGGAAGCCCCGCACGTAGGTCACGTCCTTTTCTTCGGAATACTGGGTCAGCCATTCCACAATGGTGGAATCGTTGTCGAACTCATCCCCCGGATCCAGAGGGAAGTAGGCCTGGGAAGTGGTGATCCCCCATTTGTAAGTGCCTTCATCCGGCTCTATCTCCCCGGAGAGGATCTGGAAGAGGGTGGTCTTGGCCAACTCGTTGCTGCCCACGAAGGCCACCTTGTCCTCCCGGTTCAGGGTGAAGGAAATGTTGTCCAGCACTTTCTCCCCGTTGACGGTCTTGGACAGGCCTTCTACGGTGAGCACTTCATTGCCGATCTCCCGGTTGGGCCGGAAGTCAATGTAAGGGTATTTGCGGCTGGAGGGCTGGATCTCCTCCAGCTGGATCTTCTCCAGGGCCCGTTTTCTGGAAGTGGCCTGCTTGGACTTGGAAGCGTTGGCGCTGAACCGGGAAATAAATTCCTGCAGTTCCTTGATCTTTTCTTCCTTCTTCTTGTTGGCTTCCTTCATCTGGCGGATCAGAAGCTGGCTGGACTCGTACCAGAAATCATAGTTTCCGGCGAACAGCTTGATCTTGCCGTAGTCGATGTCAGCGATCTGGGTGCAGACCTTATTCAGGAAATACCGGTCGTGGGACACCACGATCACGGTGTTGTCAAAGTTGATAAGGAACTCCTCCAGCCAGGCGATGGCGTCCAGGTCCAGGTGGTTGGTGGGCTCGTCCAGAAGCAGGATGTCCGGATTGCCAAAGAGGGCCTGAGCCAGCAGCACCTTTACCTTCTGCGGGCCTTCCAGGTTCTTCATCATCTCGTAGTGAAGCTCCGTCCCGATGCCAAGGCCGTTGAGAAGAGAAGCGGCGTCGGACTCCGCCTCCCAGCCGTTCATGGCGGCGAATTCCGCCTCCAGCTCGCTTGCCTTGATCCCGTCCTCATCGGAGAAATCCTCCTTGGCGTAGAGGGCCTCCTTCTCCTTCATGATCTCATAGAGCCTGGCATTGCCCATCATTACCGTATCCAGCACCGGGTATCCGTCATACTGGAAATGATCCTGCTGGAGAAAGGAAAGCCGTTCCCCCGGCGTGATGGCAACCTCTCCCTTGGTGGGCTCCAGCTGGCCGGAAAGGATCTTAAGGAACGTGGACTTTCCCGCGCCGTTGGCCCCAATAAGACCGTAGCAGTTCCCCTCCGTAAATTTAATATTCACATCTTCAAACAACGCTTTTTTCCCGACTCTCAGCGTTACATTACTTGTACTGATCATAATCTGAAAGACTCCTTTTTTCCTTATAAAAAATGTCCTGTGGCGTACAACGCCTATCTTAACAAATCCGCCTGAAAATGGCAAGAGATGTTTGCCATTTTGGGAAATGGGTATATAATAACAGGTAAGACAAAGAAGGGAGGCAGCAGATGATGATAACTGGAACAATGGTGCTGGAAGGCGGCGCCACAAGAGGGGTGTTTACTTCCGGAGCGCTGGATTACCTTATGGAGAAGGATGTGTATCTGTCCCATGTGATCGGGGTGTCCGCAGGCTCCTGCAACGGGGTGGATTATGTGTCCAGGCAGCCGGGCAGGACCAGGGACTGTATGATCCAGAAGGACAAGGAATATAACTATTATTTTGGACTGAAAGATTTTATCAAAGAAAAAAGCGTGCTGGACATGGATATGGTATTCGACCGGTATCCCAAAGAGATCTTTCCTTTTGACTTTGACACCTATTTCGCCTCGGAGATGGAGTGCGAGATCGTGATCACCAACTGTGTCACCGGAAGGGCGGAGTACCGCACGGAGGAGGAAGACCGGGACATGCTGATGCGGCTGTGCCGGGCCTCCAGCAGCATGCCCCTTCTGGCGCCCATGGTAAATATTGACGGCGTGCCCTATCTGGACGGCGGCCTGGCAGATTCCATCCCCATCGAGCGGGCGCTGGAGAAGGAGAACGACAAGATCGTCCTTATCCTGACCCGGAACCCGGGATACCGCAAGAAACCCACATCCCGGGCCATGGCCAATCTGTACCGGAGGGCCTACAAGAAATATCCCAATCTGGTGTCGGTGACCATCCAGCGAAATTATATCTACAACCGGCAGATGAACCTGATCGAGAAGCTGGAGGAGGAGGGAAAGGTCTTCGTACTGCGGCCTTTGATCCCCACGGTGTCACGATTGGAGAAAAAATATGACGCGCTGATGCATTTCTACGAGCACGGCTACCGTCTGATGAAGAAACAATACGATGAACTGATGAAATATCTGGAGGGATAAAAATGCATTTATTTGAACACCAAATCGCCACGGGGACTTCCCAGCAAATGACCAAGGTGACCGGGATGATCCGCAAAGACGTGGAAGAAAGCGGCGTAAAAGACGGGATCGTGGTGGTGTATTCCCCGCACACTACAGCAGGATTTACCATCAATGAGAATGCGGACCCGGATGTGGTCCACGACATGCTCTGCGGACTGGAGGAGACCTTCCCCACCCGCAGGCCCTACTATCAGCATATGGAAGGAAATTCCCACGCCCACCTGAAGACCACCTGTGTGGGGCCTTCCCAGACCCTGATTCTGGAAAACGGACAGCTGATCTTAGGCATCTGGCAGGATGTGTATTTCTGCGAGTTCGACGGGCCCAGGAACCGCCGGTTCTTCGTGAAGATCCTGGAAGGGTAGCAGATGATGGAAGAACACGGGAAAAAGGAAAAATGGTTCCTGGAATTTCTGCACAGAGCAGAGCAGCTGAAATGTGCGCTGCGCCACTCCTGGACCTCCTCCGGGCGGCGGGAGAGTGTGGCGGAACATTCCTGGCGGCTTGGCCTTGCGGCCTGGCTTCTAAAGGAGGAATTTCCTCAGATCGATCTGGAACGGCTGCTGGAGCTTTGCCTGCTCCACGACCTGGGGGAGGCGGTCACCGGAGACGTGCCCTGCTTTGAGAAGGAAGCGGTTCATGAAAGGGAAGAAGAAAGGGCAGTAAAGCGCCTGGCAGAGATCCTGCCGGAAGAAAAAGGCCGGGAATTCCTGGAGAGACTTTCGGAATTTGAAAAGGGAGAGACGCCTGAGGGGAAGATCGCCAGGGCCCTGGACAAGATGGAAGCGGTGATCCAGCACAATGAGGCGGATATCGCCACCTGGCTGCCCCTGGAATATGACCTGCAGCTGACCCACGGCGAGAAAGAGGCCAAAGAAGTCCCGGAGCTTCAGAGCTTCCGGGAGGCGGTGCGCCAGGAGACCCGGGAGAAGATCCGGCAAGAAGGAAGGAAAGAAGCGCCCCGGAAGGGCTTCTATGTAAGCAAAGACCCGAAGAAACTGAGTCTGGAGCGGGTGGTGGCGCTGATGGGCCAGTCTTACTGGGCCAAAGATCGTTCCCGGGAAATGATCCGGGGAGCCATGGAGCATTCTTTGTGCTACGGGGTCTATGATGAACAGGACTATATGGTGGGATACGCAAGGGTGATCACGGATCACACCACCACCTTCTATCTTATGGATGTGATCATCGATGAGGCATACCGTCATCAGGGACTGGGAACCATGCTGATGGATCAGGTGATGGAAGACATGGAAGGACTCCACGGAGTCCTGCACACCACAGACGCCCAGGAATTCTATCAAAGATACGGTTTTGGCCGGCCGCCGGAGAAGCTGGCGGCCATCATGGAAAAGCTGCGAGAAGAAAAGCAGGAGGCCCGCTAGTAGCGGACCTCCTGTAAATATAATCCCTTGGGATCGCAGGGCGCGCTTGCGGCGCTGTTCCCCTCAAAAATCTCTTCAATCTCTTCTTTTCTGCGGCTTCCGAATCCGATATCCAGCAGGGTGCCGATGATCATCCGCGCCATGTTGTGCAGGAAGCTGTCTGCGCAGATCAGGATCTGCATTTCCTCATCGTCTCCGTAGATATCGATGTCCTGGATCTCCCGGACTGTGGACTTGTCTGACTTGGAGGCGGCAAAATTCCGGAAATCATGGGTTCCGATAAGAAGCATGGCCGCCTGCTGCATGGCCTTCTTGTCCGGTACCTTGAAGCAGTGGAAGGTATGCCTGCGGTCGAAGACGCTGGGCACGTCGGTGATGGTCATCCGGTAGACGTAAGTCTGGGAGATCACCCCCAGCTGGGCGTGGAACCGCTCCGGCACTTCATCCACCTCAGTGATGGCGATATCCATGGGGAGGTAGCGGTTGAGGTAATGCTTGATCTCCTCTGTATCCATGGTGCACTCGGTCTTGAAATTTACCACCTGGGCGTAAGCGTGGACGCCGGCTTCTGTCCGGCAGCCGCAGTACAGTTCGATCAGGAACTCCCCGGTCATTTTCCGCAGCACCTCCTGCAGCTTGTTGGAGATGGTGTTGTTGGATTCATTTTTTCCAAGACGGCTCCAGCCCTGATAGCGGCTGCCGTCGTATTCTATGGTCAGTTTGATATTTCTCATAAAAATTTCCGTCCTTTCCATAACTAGGATACCATGGAAAACCCGAGATTTCTACAATAAATCTTAAGATCTGTGGGAAAATAGACTTATCCCTTCCGGTATGGTAAGATAGAACCGGAAGATGCTGGCAAAGTTTTTTGGAAGACAGGGAGGGAAAACCATGTCAGAGACCAGGATCAGACCCATCACCAGGGCGGCGCTGCAAAAGGCAGGATACCTGTACGCGGACACGGTGCAGGAGGCCTTTGGGAAATACGAAGGCGGGATCTTGTCTGCGCAGACAAGAGAGGATATGAGAGAGTTCCTCAGAGAGGTGGAGCGTCAGAACCAGGGCGCCATGTACGGGGATTTCTATTATCCGGTTCTGGAAAGAGAGCAGAAGGAAGCATTCCTGGCAGGACTCTCGCTGGATCAGAGACGGACGCTAGAAACCCTGGATACAGAGGCGGGGGAGATTTATTTTCCCGTCTCCGGGGAGGTGCTGGACCTTCTCTTTGAGATCACGGCGTCAGAGTGGCTGTTCTCCAGCTTCTACGGCGGCCGCAGGAAGGTGCTGATCTGGGGAAATTATGGCCTTCAGTTCCCCATCTTCTGCGAGGATGAAGAAACCATGGGATTTTACCGGGAACTTGTCGGAAACTATAGAGTGAGGTGGAGCAAATGACAGTGACAAGCAGAAAAGTATCGGAATCAATCGTGCAGACCGTGCATATCGTAAGGCCCAACCATCTGAATGCGGCGGGGCGTCTCTTCGGCGGCGTCCTGATGCAGTGGATCGATGAGGTGGCAGGCGTGGTGGGAAAGCGCCATACCCACAAAAACGTGACCACCGCTTCCGTGGACAATTTGCGATTCCTGCGGGGCGCGTATCAGCGGGATGTGATCGTGATCATCGGCAAAGTGACTTATGTGGGGAATACGTCCATGGAAGTAAAGGTGGACAGTTATGTGGAAGATATCGACGGAGTGAAGACGCCCATCAACCACGCTTTTTTCACTATGGTGGCTCTGGACGACAACGATAAGCCAACCCCGGTGCCCCGGCTGGAGCTGGAGACCGAGGAAGAGCGGGAAGAGTGGGAGAAGGCGAAGAAGCGCAGAGAAGTGCGGATGATGCGCAGAGAGGAAGGATTCTAGAATTGCCGGAAACGGCGGGGACCGGATGATTGTGGAGATTAAGCGTTAGCCTCGGAGCAATCAACCGTCCGGGAGTGTAAAATAAAGTGTGTAAGTTACCGGTAACAAAACTTACGCACTTTATTTTTATGCAAAAGTGCGATACATTATATTGAAAGGAAATATAAAGGATGAGTACAGCACTTATGGCACCAAAAAAGAAACGCAACACAAAAGGAGCAGCTATTGCTCAAGCAATCTTAGAACAGTATCGGCCACAGACCAAAGAGGATATGCAGGAAGCTATCAAAGATATCTTCGGCCCCATGTTTGAAGCAATGCTTCAGGGAGAAATGGATTCCCACCTTGGCTATGAAGCGAATGACCACGGTTATAAAGATACCGATAACCGCAGAAATGGATACATATCCAAAAACGTAAAAACTGCCTATGGCGAGATTCCGGTTGATGTCCCACGTGACCGGCAGGCAACTTTTGACCCACAGGTAATTCCAAAGAGAACCCGTGATGTCAGTGGCATTGAGGATAGGGTTATGTCCATGTACGCCAGAGGCATGAGCCAGCGTGATATAGCTGACACAATCGAAGATATTTATGGGTTTGAAATCTCCCATGAGACCATTTCCAACATCACAGATCGTGTGATTGAAACAGCCGAAGAATGGCAGAACCGTCCGCTCAAGAAGTTTTATACATTTCTGTTTGTGGACTGCCTTTATGTTTCTATCCGCAAGGAAATGGAAACGAAAAGCTGTGCAGTTTATGTGATTCTTGGCTATGATGTAAATGGGATCAAAGACATCTTAGGTCTCTGGATTGGGGATGCAGAAGGAAAGCATTACTGGATGCAGATATTTGATGAAATCAAGGCTCGTGGTGTGGAAGATGTATTATTTATCAGCATGGATGGCGTGTCCGGTCTGGAAGAAGGAGCACGTTCCATTTTTAAGGATGTTATTGTCCAAAGGTGTATTGTCCATCTGATCAGGAACTCTGTGAAATACATTCCATCCAAAGACTATAAGACCTATACAGCACAATTAAGAAAGGTTTATGGAGCATCCAGTCTGAAAGCTGCTGAAGCGGAATTCGAGCGTTTTAAACAAGCATGGAGCCAGTATCCAGGAGCAGTTGATGTATGGATACAAAACTGGAAATATGTGGAGCAGTTGTTTAATTATGGAAGTGCCGTAAGGAGAGTCATGTACACAACCAACGCCATAGAATCCGTCAATTCCAGCTTTCGCAAGGTGACTAAAAAGGGGACTTTCCCGAGTGAAGAAGCTGTCAGGAAAGCCCTTTATCTGCGAATTACGGAGCTTTATAAGAAGTGGAATGGCCGCCCCGTTTCTAACTGGGCAATGGTACGTAACCAGCTTTCCATGGACGATAAACTTCAGGCAAGGATCATGAAATACGAAAATTTCTAACAGAGCAAAGGAGTCTCGTATGAATAAGTACTATGATTATTTTAAGGAGCAGGAATATGACTCTGCTGACGAGGTTACAATGGATGAATTTATAGCAGAAGCAATGAGAACAGACCTTAAATTTAATACGCTTGCAGAAGAATTACAATATCAGCGCACATCAAGAATAACCCTTATGAACGAGTTGCTTACCTGCTACCAGTATCTTAAAGATCATGATATGTTACTCTTATACGAAGCGTATCGAAATGGCGAAGAACTACCATTTGATTAGATTTATGGTATAAATATGGCGGTCAAAAACTGACCGCCATATAAAAATCAAAAAAACTTACACACTTTACTTGACAAACTCAGAATTTACCAATATTTCTTCATATATTCTTCTGCCTCTTTTTCAGACAGGTCATACTTTTCCTGAAGCTTTTGAATTACAGTTTCTTTAGGGTGAGAAAGTTCCTGAAGGGTTGTGATCAGTTGGCAGATTCCGTGTTCCAGTTCATTTTTTGCTCCATCTGCCACGCCCTCTTCATAGCTCTCTTTTTTTATTGCCTTCTCATATTTCTCAAGATCATAATTCTCCAGTGCCAT
>UMJJ01055032.1_pt1 | contig 16364 bp, 14 predicted proteins | sample 1966051 | NCBI WGS metagenome assembly UMJJ01 (sample SAMEA4836147, study PRJEB28245) | human gut metagenome | biome: gut microbiome; material: fecal sample | place: Denmark | collected 2008
ACCAAATCAATTTGATTTAGTCATTGGCGCTTATGTTTTGGAAAATGTGCAAGATATTAAAAAAACACTAAAGTATTTAAAAAAAATAATATCTCCCAACGGATATCTACTATTTTCTGAACCAGTGAGAAATGAACCATGGATTATGGGGTCACAGATTTTTATGATGGAGACTCCACAAGATAAGATTAGAGAAAAAAGATTCTTCATAGAACCAAATGAGTGGGCAGAAATATTGGATGATATTGAACCTAGTACTAAAAGTTTTTTGTTACCAAAGGAGGGTTCTATATTGTTAAACCATGGAGCGATTTTCATAGCAAAAAAATTTAAAAATAATTATTCAAAGATTGATGTTGAAGAGATAAATAATATAATTCAAGATTCATATAAAGGGATATTCTCTTCTGTGAAAACGAGGTATTTTAACGAACTAACCATGACAGAAAAAGATCAAATAATAAGTGGAAAAATCCAAATAGATTTATACGCTGATAATGAAGAAAGCCAGCATACAATAGAAAATATTGAGAAGTTAAATGACACCGAAAAAATATTGATTGCAATCATAAATGATGAATTTGGTGATCCTAGGATTAGTTCAAGTTCTAATTTGTATGACTATGGAGCCGATTCTTTGTTATTAGCACGAGTAGCAACTAAAATTATATCTAAGATAAAAACGAATTTGACTTTTGAGGCTATTTTACGAGAACTTATAAGAGAACCAACAATAAGATCTTTAGCAGTTTTTCTTGAAAGAGTTGATGATATTGAGAGTGAAATAGATGATCATAAGAAGTTATTAGTGAGTAAATTATATAAATCTTACAGTACTTCAGATACCTTAAGCGTAATATTTCAAGGACCTCTTGGAAATATTAGCGATATCGAATACTTTGCAAAACAACTACAGATTCAAAATAATGGAAATGTTATGGTCTTAGGGATTGATGATTACAACAAGTTTTTAAATACGTCCAACGAAGATGTTATTCCTGTATTAGCTCAAGAGGCTGCGGAAGAAATTTTCAATCAGAAAATAAAAAATGTACAGATAATAGGTTATAGTTTTGGTGGTCACATTGGTATAGAGGTATCACGTTATTTGCTAGAGAGAGGAGTTAACGTGCTCAACCTTTCTATTATAGAAAGTGGTAGCATACCAAATGTTCATGTTGACAATATTATATTGGAGTTTATTTATTTAAACAATTACGGAGTGAGTTTATCCGATCTTGGACTTGAAAAGGAAAATATAATCAGTGAAGAGTTTTCAGACACTAAAAACTCTAACATAACAATAAACAGTATCAAAAATCATTTAAATAATCTAAATGACCGAAGTATAATTAATAAAGTTTGTAATAGCTCAGAAGATGAGAGATTTGAAATATATACTAATGTTGTATACAAGAAAACGGGGGTTTTACTGGAGAAAGGAAAAATTCTTGAAAAATTTAAGATATTCAAAAAAACCTTTAATGTTCAAAAACAAACCCCAAGTCCTTATTTTGGCAATATTAATTACTACATTGCAAAGGATAACGATGACTTTTTTGCTCAGAGTTTTAAGTTATTAAAGTTATGGGAAAACGCAATATTAGGTGAAATAAAGGTAGATTATATAGGGGGGAATCACTTTTCTTGTATCGAAAACCACAATTTCGCTAAGGAATTAGCCATTAAACTTGGAAAGGAATGTAAAAATGACGAGAACTGAAATTAGCTTAGAAGCTTTTATAAAAGAAGAGAAAAAAGGATATATCTTTTCTATTATCCTGGCCATCATTGGTGTTGGATTTGGGATGATTCCGTATATATGCATTTCGGAAATTATTTTGAATTTAATTAAAAATATGAATAGTTTTAAAACTTATGTGATTTTATTCTCAATATCAATGATAGCATATGGCGTAAAATATACTTGTACAGGTATTTCAACATCGTTATCTCATGAAGCTACTTTTAGGGTGCTAGATAAATTACGTAATTATATAGCAGAAAAACTAACAAAGGTCCCAATGGGATATGTTATTGATAATTCGTCAGGTATGTTTAAAAGTTTGTTTGTAGAGAGAGTTGAACAACTTGAAGTTCCATTGGCTCATGCTGTTCCTGAGGTAGCTTCAAACATACTAGTTCCTATTGCGATTATTATATATATTTTTACACTAAATTGGAAAATGGGTATAGCTTCAGTATTAACAATACCATTTGGTATAGGTTCCTATTCAAAGATAATGAATACTTTTTCAGAAAAATACAAAAATATCATCGATATAAGAAATCATATGAGTTCTACCGTGGTTGAATATATTAATGGAATAGAAGTTGTAAAGACTTTTGGTCAGGGAGAAAATTCCTATTCAAAGTTTGTGAATGTGGTAAAAAAGAATACAAAAGCTAATATCAAATGGCTAAAAAGTACTCAAAAATATACTTCATTTATGATGAATCTTGTAAGCTCTATGGTTTTTACACTGCCAATTGGTTGTTATCTTTATAGCATAGGAGAACTTAGCTTAGCAGATTTCCTTTTCAGTTTGATTTTATCCCTAGGGATTACAGGCCCTCTTTTATCAGCAGTGATATATACTGATAATTTAGCAAAAATAAAAATGATAATGAAAGAAATAAACGATATTTTGAACGTAGATGAATTGGTAGGTGTAAATAGCATCAAAAAAACTATATTGAATTATGATGTTGAGTTTAAAAATGTAGATTTTCAATATATTGAAGGGCAAAATATCTTGAACGAACTTTCATTTAATATAAAGCAAGGAGAAAAAGCAGCTATTGTTGGGCCTTCAGGTTCTGGGAAATCTACTGTTGTCAAGTTGATAAATAGGTTTTGGGAACCTCAAGTTGGAAGTATTTCTATAGGTGGAGTAAATATTAAAGATATTCCCATTGCACAATTAACCAATATGATTTCTTATGTTTCACAAGATAACTATTTATTCAATAGAAGTATAATGGAAAATTTGAAATTGGGAAATGAAAATATAGAAGACAGCTTGGTAATAGATGCTTGTAAAAGAGCTAATTGCCACGATTTTATTATGGAATTTGAGCAGGGTTATCAAACTGTAGTTGGAAAAGAAGGAAATCTTTTATCAGGAGGGCAGAAACAGAGAATAACTATAGCACGAGCTATGTTGAAGAATTCTCCAATAGTAATTTTAGACGAAGCCACCGCATATGTAGATCCGGAAAATGAAACGTTGATTCAAAGTGCTATAACAGACTTAACAAAAGATAAAACGTTAATAGTTATAGCCCACAGATTAAATACAATTGTAAATTCGGATCAAATCATATTATTAGAAAACGGAAAACTAGTTTCGTCAGGGACACATGAAGAATTGCTTAGGAGTTCAAAATTATATAGAAATATGTGGAAGGCAAATAATTATGAGAATTAGAAAATGCATAGGAAAGGAGGTAAGAGATGATAAAAGCTTATAAATTATTCTTCAAGTTTGCTGGCACAAGACAATTTTTATGGTGGAAAAGCATATGTTTAGAGCTTTTAAAATGTATATTTATTATGGCAAATTATGCTTTGCTTCTTTATTCTATAAAGCTACTTTTGGACAGTGCTATAGATATAAAGATTTCAATTTTAATTTTTATAGCTCTCTTAATTCTCATGATTGGGCAAATTTTACTTTCTATAAAATCAAGGGATGTACAAACGGAAGCAGTTTATTCTATGTGCGAGGATAAAAGAATATCCATCGCAAATAAAATGAGATTTATGCCCATGGGATATTTTAGCAGTCATACATTAGCTAATTTAACTGGCATTACAACAGAAACAATGAATGAACTTGAGAGTATGTCTTTAGCTGTTGTATCGACAACATTAGTTGGAATTATAAATAGCATAGTTCTGTCAATGGTTATTTCCATATTCTCTTATAAGATAAGCATTATCTATTTATTAGGTATAGGATTCTTTTTGCTAATAAATAACAAGTTGTTAAATCTTTCAAAGGAACTTGCGCCAGGAAGAGTGAAAAATCAGATGGAATTTGCTGACAGTGTACTGGAGTTTATTAGGGGAATGGAAGTAATAAGGTCGTATAATTTGTTTTCTTCTTCAAAAAGTGATATAAGCCAGTCCATAAAAAGGCTTCATATTGCAAGTTTAAGGATAGAGAGAATGAGAGTTCCCTATATTTCTTTACAAAAAATGGTATTAAGAATTATGAGTATGCTCGCGGGACTTGTATCAGTCTATTTGTATTTTCATAGTGATATAGGCTTAATAGCTTGTTTGGTTTTAATTATCATCTCATTCCAAATATATAGCCAACTGGAAGATGCTTCAAGTATGTTTTTTATGTTGCCTATAATGGTTACCGATATAGAAAAAATTATGTCAATTGATCAACTCCCTTCAATAAAATCAGGGAACATAAAGGTAGCTCCAATAAATTATGATATAAGATTTAAAAATGTTGATTTTTCTTATGGGGATGAAAAGGTATTAAAAAATATAAATTTATTTGCAAAGCAGGGTTCAACGACAGCTATTGTTGGGCCAAGTGGCTCTGGTAAGACAACTTTGGCAAATTTAGTTAACAGATTTTGGGACGTAGATAGGGGAGAGATAACATTAGGAGATGTCAATATTAAGGATTACGATTTGGAAAACCTTATGTCCCAAATTAGTATGGTCTTTCAGAGGGTGTATTTGTTTAGAGATACAATAGAAGCAAATATTAAGTTTGGCAATCCGGAAGCTGAAATACAAGATATTAAGGAGGCAGCAATCAATGCTAAATGTGATCACTTCATATCAAAACTAGAGGATGGATACAATACGATTATAGGAGAAGGAGGAGCTGATTTATCAGGAGGAGAAAGACAAAGGATATCCATAGCAAGAGCAATATTAAAGAATGCACCTATTATCATTTTGGATGAAGCGACAGCCAATATAGATCCTGAAAATGAAAGAGATATCAACACAGCGATTAAAAATCTTACTCAGGATAAGACAGTTATTGTAATAGCTCATCGCTTAAAAACAGTAAAAGAAGCTGATCAGATTGTGGTTTTAAATAGAGGTGAAATAGAACAGATTGGAAAACACAGTGAATTGATTCAGGAAGAAGGACTTTATAAAAATTTTGTAAGAAATATAGAAAAAGCGAAAAATTGGAAAATTTAAGGAGATGAAAAAAATGAAAAAGAGATTAACAGCAAAGGATCTAATAACAGTTGGTATAATGGTAGTTTTGACTATGGTGGCCTTTATGATAAGTGGAATTTTAGGAAATATTCCCATACTAATGCCACTCATACCTTTTTTCTTAGGAATACTTGGAGCTTTACCATTTTTAGTTGTTAGCACAAAAGTAGGAAAATTTGGAGCTATTTCAATTATGGGAATCCTTCTTGGTTTAATTGGATTCTTGATGGGTCAACATTGGATATTACTACTAAGTGGATGTGTTTGCGGTATTCTTGCAGATCTAATTATAAAATCGGGAGAATATAAGTCAAGTAACAAACTCGCAATAGGATATGGAGTTTTTACCGAATGGTCAGTCGGTTCTATGTTACCTATGTGGATTATGAAGGACGTATATTTTAGTAAATATGAACAAATAGCACCAGAATATGTTAAAGCTGTTCGACCTTTGACAGAAAACTATATGTTGATAGTAGTTGTAGCTTTAGGTTTTGTTGGGGCTTTAATAGGATATTTCATTGGTAAAAAATTATTAAATAAACATTTTAAAAGAGCAGGTATAGTATAGATGACTTTGCATAAAGAATCGTTAGCTAAACTCGACCCTAGAACCAAACTATTACTTTTGATTGTAGTAAATATTATAGTATTAAATGCATATGATTATGGTAATAGACTTTATATCAAATTTGCCTTGTTTGCTTTAACAGCAGGTTTGCTTTTATGTGAAGGCGAAGTTAGTGCAGTGGTTAAGGGGATTATTATATATATATCTGCACAACTAATAAGGATAAGTGGGATGACAGATGCTATTCCACTTGTTCTTAACATTTTTATTAATGTGTATGTTAATATCATTGCAAAAATGTTTCCTTGTTTATTTTGTGGCTATTATCTTCTAAATACTACAGAAGTATCATCTCTATTAGAAGCTTTTAGAAAGATGAAAATTTCAGAAAAAATAAATTTACCACTATCTGTTGTTTTTCGATTCATACCAAATGTAATAATGGATAATATAGAGATAAAAAAAGCTATGAGAATTAGGGGGATAAGTTTTAAAAATAGTATTTCTATTTTTAAAATTATTGAGTATAAATATATTCCCTTAATGATGTCATCTATGAAAGTTGGGGAAGAACTTACAGTTTCAGCTTTAACAAAAGGATTATCAATAGAAGAAAACAGATCATCTATTCATCGATTATGTTTTGGTAAAGCTGATTATATCTTAATGAGTATGCTTTTTTTCCTAGTAGTTTTATTTATAAGAGGTTGACCATGATAAAATTTACAAACTTAAATTTCAAATACATGAATTCTGACAAAAAATGTTTAGAAAACATTAGCTTAGAGATAAAAAAGAACGAATGCATTTTATTTACAGGAGTTTCTGGGTGCGGAAAAACTAGCATTTTAAGGCTGATCAATGGATTGATACCTAATTTTTATTATGGTGAATTAACTGGACAAGTATGTATAGATGATGAGAACATTACAAATATGGATATAAGAGACATATCTCGCAAAGTAAATTCTGTATTCCAAAATCCAAAAAGTCAATTTTTTAATGCCATAGTAGAAGACGAATTAGCATTTAAACCTGAAAATTATAATATGAATCCAAAAGATATTGTAAAGAATATAAAAGACATCTTGGAAAAATATAAGCTTAAAGACTTTCAAAAAAGAAATCTTTTTACACTATCAGGTGGAGAAAAGCAAAGAATATGTTGCTTAACTTCTGAAACCTTTCCAGCTGAAATTATTGTGTTGGATGAGCCATCATCTAATTTGGATGTTGACTCTATAGAGAAATTGAGAGAAATAATAACAAAATGGAAAAAAGAGGGAAAGACAATAATTATTGCAGAACATAGACTTTGGTATTTAATGGGTTTAGCTGATAGAGTTTATTATATGAAAGAGGGGAAAATAGAACGAACTTTCTCGGGAAATGAATTTGAAGATATCCCATATAAAGCTCTTAAAGAGATGGGACTAAGAAGTAATCAAAATCATAAATTAAAGTTTTATAGCAGGATAGGGAATATTACGGATAACAAAGCAAACAAATATAAAAACAATAACCTAATACAAATAGACTATTTAAAGTTTAGAGTAAAAGAAAAAGAACTCTTAGATATTAAAAATATATTTTTACCAATGAATTCTATTATTGGTATAGTTGGATTAAATGGGGTAGGTAAATCAACTTTTATGAATTGCTTTTGCGGACTTGAGAAGAAATCTAAAGAGGTTATAAAAGTAGCAGGGATAAAGATGGATAAAAAACAAAGGTTAAAAAAAAGCTATATTGTTATGCAGGATGTTAATCACCAATTATTTACTGAAAGCGTAGAAGAGGAGATGAAGGTAAACTTATCTGCTAAGTATGCTGATGGTAAGTATATAGATATATTAAAGTCTTTAAATCTATATCATTTGCTAGAAAAACATCCTATGAGTTTGTCAGGTGGTCAAAAACAAAGGCTAGCTATTGCCACAGCTATGGTATCCGATAGAGACATTATTTTTTTTGATGAACCAACAAGTGGTTTGGATTATTACCATATGCAAGAGGTGGCAAAAAATATGTTGGAATTAAAGAAAGAAAGAAAGACAATTTTCATAATAACTCATGACTATGAATTAATAGAAGAATGTTGTGAGCATATTTTATGTTTCGATAATCAAAGTAAAAGAATTATAGGAAACTTTTCAGATGAGAAAATTACAAAATTATATTTAGGAGAAAAACATGGAAGTTAATAGTAATAAGTTTAATATAAACAAAAGAAAAGATCTTTTTAAAAAAATGCTTGAAGCTGAGGATTTTTGCTATGAGTATAATTCTATTAGACCATCAAAACTATCAGAGAGAAATAAAATGCTAAGAGAATTTTTAGGGGAAGTTAATGGGAATTTTTTGATATTTTCTCCATTTAAATGCGGTGTCGGAGAAAATATAAAACTGGGAAATAACGTTTTCATTGGAGGAAACTGTACAATATTAGATTTTGCAAGTGTTACGTTTGGAGATGATGTTTGGGTTGGAGCAAATTCTGGATTTTACACTTCGGGACATGATACTGATTCAATAAATAGAATAAATGGAGAAGGGTATGCGAATCCTATACAGATAGGGAATAATGTCTGGATAGGTGCTTCAGCAACAATTGTGTGCAGTTCAAAGAGTGGAATAGAAATAGGAGAAAACAGTATTATTGCTACGGGTAGCGTAATTAATAAAAATGTTCCTAGCAATGTGTTAGTAGCTGGTAATCCTTTTAGAGTAATACGACAATTATAAGAATAAAATATAAGGTAAATTTTTTCGTTAGGTGGTAAAATAATGAAAATAACAGCTTTTGCAATAGGGTCATATGGAGATTTTTTGCCAATTTTATCATTAGGCAAGGAATTAAAATCTCGAGGTCATCAAGTGACAATTGCTACATTCGAAGAGTTTAAGTCAGTATGTGAGGATAGTGACTTGATATTTAAAAAGATTTCTGGTAATTCCAAAGAACTAGTGAGTTTATTATTAGGAAATAGCAAGAACACACGCTCGGAAGGGATTGGCGGGATAGCATTTTTACTTAATAAATATCCAGAACTATTTATGCAATTTAATAGTGCGTGTATTGGTTCTGAGCTAATAATTTATACGTTGTTTGGAGCACTATCATATCATTTTGCAGAGAAATATAAAATACCTTTAGTTAGAAGTTTTGTATTTCCATTTGATCCAACAACAAAATTTTGTTCGCTTGTTAATAAAGCAAAGCGAAATAGTATTAGTAGTTATATTTGGTACTATAAGTGTTATATTTTTTTTAATATGGGTTCTTTATCCATTGTTAATGAATGGAGAAAAAAACTTGGTCTTAGTAAATGGAATATATTTAGAAGTTATAGGAATATGAACAGAAAGAAGATAATAACGTTGTATCAATATGACACTATTTTAGCTGAACGAGACAAGAACTGGTCTGAGCATATTTTTATTACTGGGGTGTGGCGAAATTTGTCATTAAATAGAACAAATAACGATAAAGAAAAAATAGATGATTTTTTTAAAAGAAATAAAAATATAGTTTATGTAGGTTTTGGCAGTATGGTATATGATGATATGAAAAAACTGTTCGAAATGGTTCTATGCAGTATTTTAGAATTGGATAAAGACATAAGCGTTGTAATATCGGGTTCAGATTTTAGTTTTATGGATACGATGAATGACGAAGATAAATTTAGAGTTTTATTGGTAGATTATATCGACTTTAATCAATATATGCATAAGTTTAGAGCAGCTATTCATCATGGTGGCAATGGTACTGTTCATTGTTGCCTTGAATTTGGAGTTCCACAATTAATATTTGCTTTTGGAGCGGATCAATTATTTTGGGGGCAACAATGTTATGAATTAGGTATAGGACCATCTCCTATATATGTCAAAAACAAATTGAATATGGATGAGATTAAGGAGAAGGTAAATGAATTAATAAATATGAAAAAATATAAAGAAAATTCTGAGAAATTAAAAAAATATATTACAAAAGACGGGGTAAAAGTAGCGGCTAATATAATTGAGAAAAAGTTTAAGGTTGGTAATAATAAAGACGAAAGGAGAAATAAGTGAAAGGTATAATTATGGCTGGAGGATTAGGCACTAGGCTTTATCCTTTCACGAAATATATTTCAAAACATTTGTTGCCAATTTATGATAAGCCACTAATATATTATCCATTAGCTGTATTAATGAAATCAAATATCCAGGAAATATTAATCATAACTAAAAAAGAAAATCTCAATGACTTTAAAAAAATTTTGGGAGATGGGACAAAAATAGGCATTAATATTCTATATAAAATCCAAGAAAAACCAAATGGAATAGCAGAAGCGTTCCTACTAGGAGAAGGCTTTATAGGGAATGAAAATGTTATGTTGATTTTAGGAGATAATATATTCATTGGAGATAATTTAGAACATAAAATTTTAAAATCCTGTAAAAAAGTTGATAAAGGCAAGTATGGTGCAGTAATATTTGCTTATGAAGTTACTGAACCAGAAAGATATGGAGTAATAAATTTTGATAAACTAGGAAATGCAGAATGTATTGAGGAAAAACCTTTAAATCCGAAATCTAATTTCTGTGTAACGGGTCTATATATATACAATAATAAAGTCATAGACTATGCAAAAAGATTAAAACCTTCGAAAAGAAACGAATTGGAAATAACTGACATAAATAACATATATTTAGACAAAAAGAATCTTCATGTTGAAATAATTGGAAACGAGAATTACTGGTTTGATGCTGGTACATTCGAAAGTTTGTATCTTGCAAATAAGAAGGTTAGAGATATGAAAATCAAAGGAAATATGGGAATCGCATGCATAGAGAACATTGCACATAAAAAAGGATGGGTTTCTAGAATGCCACTTAAAAAGGAAACATTTGAAACAGTAAATAGTGTTGAAAATCATATCGAAATGACACAAAAATAATAAAGGACTGTTAATATGGGCAAAACACATAAAATACTAATAACTGGAGGAGCAGGTTTTATTGGATCAAACTTCATAGATTATTATTTCAAGAATAAAAATCGTGGAGAACTAATATGTATAGATAAATTAACTTACGCTGGTAAATTAGATAATATTGAAAAGTTTTTAGAAAGAGATAATTTTAAATTCTATAAAGAAGATATCTGCAATAAAAACGCAATGCATCAAATTATAAGAAACGAAAAACCTGATATCATAATAAATTTTGCTGCCGAATCACATGTTGATAGGTCAATAGATTGTTCATCTGCTTTTTATAATTCAAATGTAGCGGGGACTATAAATTTAATGGATTGCGCATTAGTTAATTCTGTTAAGAGATTCCATCAAGTTTCAACCGATGAAGTTTATGGTGATTTAGGAAAATTAAATAAGAGTTTAAGATTTAATGAAACCTCTAAAATAAAACCATCTAATCCATATTCTGCTAGTAAGGCTTCAGCGGACTTGTTCGTACTATCTTATGCAAGAACCCATGGTTTGCCAATAACTATTAGTAGATGTTCAAATAATTATGGGCCTAAACAACATACAGAGAAGTATATACCCAAAATCATTACTAATATATTGCAAAACAAGAAAATACCAATCTATGGTAATGGAGAAAATATAAGAGACTGGATACATGTTTCAGATCATTGTGAAGCATTATACCGTATAATTACGGATGGAGAAATAGGATCAATATATAATATAGGCGCTGATAATGAAATAAGTAATTTAGAAATAGCTAAAATCATTTGCGAGATTTTCAACTACGGGGATTATCATATACATTTTGTAAATGATCGAAAAGGACATGATTATAGATATGGAATAGATGCTACTAAAATTAAAAAACAACTTAATTGGAAAGCTAAAACTCAGTTTAAAGAAGGAATAAAGTCAACAGTTGAATGGTATGTTAAAAATGAACAGTGGTGGAGAAAAAGAATTGGTGATAATGTATGAATGTATTGATAACAGGAGTTAATGGCTTATTAGGAAATGCTGTAGCAAAGATTGCTTTTAGAAATAATATTCATTGCATTGGGCTCGGAAGAAAAACACTAAATGTTCAAAATAATTGTGAATATTATTCTGCTGATATTACAAATTATTCTGCACTAGAAAAAATAATTAAATACTGCAAACCTGACACAATAATTCATTGTGCTGCGTTCACGGACGTAGATTTAGCAGAAAAAAAAGAATATAAAAATAAAGTTTATGAAATAAACGTTTCTGGGACAAAGAATATTGTAGATTTGTGCAAGAAGCATAGTATTAAATTGATATTTATTTCAAGTGATTATGTATTTTCTGGAGATACGGATATGCCCTGGAAAGAAGATACAATTATAGAAGGAAAGCCTAAAAATTCATATGGTGAAACTAAGCGAATAGCTGAAAGAATAATTTGGTCATCACTGAAAAGATATTATATAGTTAGAACCTCCTGGCTATTTGGGGAAGACAAAGACAATTTTGTAACGAATGTAATTAATAAAATCCTAATGTGTAAAGAAATCTTTGTATTAAAAAATCAAATAGGAACTCCTACATATACTTATGATCTTGCTAGTTGTCTTCTATCCATGGCTAAAACTGAAAAATATGGCGTATATCATGTTACCAATTCAGGCAAATATATTAGCAAGTATGAATTTGCACTTGAGATAAATTCATATTTAGAAAGAATTTCTGATAAAAATCTAAGGACCAAAATAGTTGCAGTCAATAGTTTGGATAAAAAAATATACGCAGATAGACCTAGTAATTGTAGATTAGAGATGAAAAACTTGGCTAACAGTGGGTTTAAAGAATTACCTCATTGGCAAGAATCTTTGCACAAGTTTATTGACGAAACTGTATATAAAAGAGTTGGAGTTAAGTATGATTGATATAATGAATAATTGTGGCGGCTTTGTTGGTTTGACATTGATTACACCAGAAATCTTCCAGGATAACAGGGGTAGTTTTACAGAAATATATAATAAAAGAGACTTAGAGGAGAATGGTTTTAATAAATTTTTTGTTCAAGATAATGAAGTTAAATCTAAAAAAGGTGTGTTACGAGGGCTACATTTTCAAAAAGAGCATCCACAAGGGAAATTAATTCTTGTCACCAAGGGAGAAATATTTGATGTAGCAGTAGATATAAGAAAGAGCTCAAAGACATTTGGAAAATGGTTTGGCATACTATTATCTGAAGAGAATAGAAAACAGTTATATATTCCGGAAGGTTTTGCCCACGGATATCTTGCATTAGAAAATGAAACTATAGTGCACTATAAATGTACGGAGTATTATTACCCCGCAAAACAATGTGGAATTATTTGGAATGATGAGGACATAAAAATAAAATGGAAAGGTTTGATTTATAATAGCGACCATCCTAACGAATCAAAATTAAAAGATGAGTCAAAGATTATATTGAGCCATAAAGATATCAATAACATGAGTTTTAGAAATCTATTTGATAAGGAGTAAGAGAATGAAAAGAGAGAATAATGCTGAAGGAATTATAAACAAAAAAATAAGTTGAGGAGAAGAATTTAATATTCATGATGACCACACTTTTTTTGGAGATTTGATTAAATCTGAAGAAATATGCCATGAATTTAACAATATACCAGCCTCTCACTTTGAGGAAAGGAAAAATATTCTGAAAAAATTTTTTGGAAAAGTCAATGGTGATTTTTTTATATTTTCGCCTTTAAAATGTGGAGTTGGGTATAATATTGAAATTGGCGACTTCGTAATAATCAACAGTAATTGTAGTTTATTAGATGGAGCAAAAATAATTTTTAAAAATAACATCTGGGTAGGCCCCAATTGTGGTTTTTATACTTCAGGACATAGACTAGATTCAAAAAAAAGATTAGATGGCTGTTGATATGCGAATCCGATTGTTGTCGAAGATAATGTATGGATAGGAGCAAATTCAATCATAGTTTGTGGTGAAAAGAAAGGTATAACCATTGGAACGAATAGTGTGATAGCAGCTGGAAGTGTTGTAACGAAAGATGTCCCTCCTAATATTTTAGATGGACTGTCGGAGCTGCTAAACTTGCGATTTCGAAGCCGTTATTTGATGTTACGCTTTTAAAGAGTTTATTTTTTAACTCAAAATCTCTTTTGAAGATTTCACCTAGGGTCGCATTTACAGCTTCTGCTGTTTTAGCTTCTATTTTTACTGTCAATTCAAATCAAGTTTTATACTCTGCTAATGTTAGTAAAACAGATTCTAAAGCCTTCTTGTTTTCTCTTATTATGGCCTGTTTGCGTGGGCTTTGATAGTTTTTTTCTAAGGTTCTTTTTTGTGTTTCGGTTATTCTAGAATTTATCCAATTATAGAGTATTTTTGTGCAGGGTAAAGATTCGAAGTATAGAAAAGCAGTTAGAGTATTTGAACAAGCATAGAAACTTGGAATAACTAATTAATAAAGAACAATATTTAAAGGTATTGAATAGAAAAAATTAGATTATTAATTGATTTAACTAAAAGAATGGAGGTAAAAGATGCAAAAAAATATAATTAAAATAAAGGCACCTTTTTTCTTCAGTTTATTCTGTTTGCAAACTAGATAATTTAGTTGAAAAATTAAATATAATTAACAATATTAGAAAGAGTTTCTTTCATTTTAGAGGACTTCTCATGCCTAAGTGCAGGAGCCCTCCTTTTTTGTCTAGAAAACAAAAATAAAAAAGGATGGAGGAAACTTAAATGTCAAAAGAATATTACCTCTATGTTGGTGGACAAAAAATCAAAGTAAGCGAGCAGATATATAAAGTCTACTGGCAAGAAAGAGAACATGCAAAATATTTAGAGCGAGTGTACAAGAAAAACCACTTGCTCTTTTTTTCTTCTCTGAATCATGATGGAAACTTTGAAGATAATATAGAAGATAAGAACGTTGATGTAGAAAAAATTGTAGCTACACAAATGATGATTGAAACACTAAAAAATGCTATATCAAAGTTAAATGATGAAGAACGGGAAATTATAGAAAGACTATATTTCAATGATGAAACACTTCGTGCAGTAGCAAAGACTAAAAATATTTCACATCCAGCTTTAATTAAAAAGCGAGATAAAATTTTAGAAAAACTAAAGAAATTTATAGAAGAACTATAAATTCTGGTTACCAAAGAGGGCAAATTTTCCTTTATAAAGTGAAGGGGAATTTTGTCCTCTTTTATATAAAAAAAGAAATTGAAAGAATTTTGAACCTTGACAACTGAATAGACCAAGACAGGACATTAACCATTTGTGGAGCTTTATAATTTCTTCGCCATGACTTTTCTGCTGATAAGGATTTCGGTTTAAATAAATACTCTAGTTCAAAGAAGGATAAAAGAAAACGAGCGACAAAAAGAAATTATATATTCAGCCTAGGAAACTGATGCATTGAAGCAAATGGGGATAATGATACTTCTACAGTTGTTGCCGGCTCATCTTGAAAAGGGGCGGTGGTGAAATTCCAATGTCGTGACCTACACGCCTGTTAATGTCAAAAAACTTAAAAATTTAAATATAAGGAGAAGATATTATGTGTGATGAACATAATATAAACACTGAAATGAAAACAGATAAAAAAGATAAACAGATGATAAATCAAATTGATGGTTGGAACATAGAAGTTAAATTTAATGAAAATGGATTTAGCTTAGAAAATTTAGTAGAGGAATACATCAAAGAAAAATTTTCTGTCTATTAGGGGCTGACAAAAAATATAAGGAGCGTTATAATATTTTTGTGGAAGCCTAACCTTGGTTCGATTTATTGTATGTAAATTGAATTAAAGGAGGCTTTTTTATGTTTAAAAACAATTTAGCAAAAGAAAATTTGGCAGTTATGTATTTAAGATTATCAAAAGAAGATGGCGAAAAAACAGAAAGTAACTCTATATCCAATCAAAGAGAAATTATAAACTCTTATGCAAGAAAAAATCAAATTCCAATAGTAAAAGAGTATGTAGATGATGGGTATTCAGGTGCAAATTTTGATCGTCCCAATTTTAAAGAAATGATAAAGGCTGCCTATGATAGAAAGTTCAATACAATTATTGTAAAGGACTTATCAAGATTCGGAAGAGATTATATAGAAGCTGGAAAATATATTCAAAGAATATTTCCGGAAAACGGTATAAGATTTATATCAGTAAATGACAATTACGATAGTAAAAGTGCAGATATAAACGATACACATCTTATACTTCCTATAAAAAACTTCATCAATGACAGTTATTGCCGAGATATTTCCAATAAGGTAAAAAGCTCTCAAAAGATAAAAAGAGAAAAAGGAGACTTTATCAGTGCTTTTGCACCTTATGGATATAAAAAGTCTGAGGAGAATAAAAACAAGTTAGTGATTGATAAAGAGATATCGGATATTATCAAAAATATATTTGATATGAAACTCTTGGGATATTCCTCAAAGGCAATTGCAGATGAACTAAATCATTTAGGAGTTTTAACTCCAAGAAAATATAAAGAAAGTCAAGGATTTAAGTGTAATGGATTTCAAAATACAAAAGGTGGAACTTGGTCAGCAAAGACAGTAAATAGAATTATAGAAAATGAAGTATATATT
>UMJJ01025939.1_pt1 | contig 15779 bp, 18 predicted proteins | sample 1966051 | NCBI WGS metagenome assembly UMJJ01 (sample SAMEA4836147, study PRJEB28245) | human gut metagenome | biome: gut microbiome; material: fecal sample | place: Denmark | collected 2008
ACCATCTTCAAACTTCTCATAATAATGATTATCTGCATTAATATAGTATTTCTTAGGAAAATATGATATAATTCACTGGAATGGAGGAAGAAAATGTCAAATTTAAAAGCAGCAGATATACTTATAATTCAAAAGATGATAGAAAAGAAAACAAAGGATAAAGGATTAGTATGGGATTTTACTAATGCTTCATTTAATGACTTTGTAGAATCATATACTGGATTAGATATATATGATGACAAATATATTGCAGAAGATGGTGGTTCAAAAATGAAACGTTTAAAAATGTTCTTAAAAGTAGAAGAAAACACCTATGTAATAATGTTGCTACAAGGAATTAGTGAGTATGGTAAAAAGAGAAAGTATCTTTGTAAAAGCAATATAGAAGAATTAGAAAGATATATAAGAAAATTGAAAAAACTTGAAAAAAATTTAAAATTTGACAAAAGTATATTTAAGAGTGAAAAAAGAGTAGAATTATTAATAAATGATATAAATGAAAAAGTGGCAAAAAAGCAATTTGAACTAGCAATAGATAGAGTTCATACATTTTTTAAAGGATATATAGAAATAATATGTGAAAGTAAAGGAATCAGCATACATGATAAATCATTAGATGCTTTATATGGTGAATTGCTGAAATATATTCATGATAATGAGATTATAGAAGAGGGAGTTACTAAAGACATATTATCATCTTCAAAAAAAATAATGAAAAGTTTTGATTATGCTAGAAACAATAGGTCTTTTGCACATACAAATGATATAATGAAACAAAATGAAGCAGAATTTCTATGCTTGTATATTATAGATTTGTATAAATTTTTAAGTAAAATTAACTTGGAGAAAGATAGCTCAATTGAATAAATAAAATTAAGAATAATCTAATATTTAAATATTTTATTATTCTGATAATTTATGTGTAAAGTAATTGATACAGTTATTTTAATAGAAATATATATAATTAAAAATTTATTAATATTGAAAAGAAGTATTTAAAAATATAGATTTTATAAAGGAGTTAATAAATGATATTAAAAGAGAATAATGAATTAAAACAAAAAGATTTTAAGAATGAAAAAGAATTACAGATATTTTTTGAAAGAAATATTGAAACTATATTGGGTTATAAACTTATTGATACTGAATTTTCAGTAGGAAATTTTAGAATTGATTCATTGGCTTTTGATGAAGAGACTAAATCATTCAGAATAATTGAATACAAGAATGTGAGAAATGCTTCTTTAGTTGACCAAGGGTATACATATTTAAAATTGATGCTTGAAAGAAAAGCAGATTTTGTACTTCAATATAATATAAAGACTAAATTATCTTTAACTATTAAAGACATTGATTGGAGCCAATCAAGAATCATATTTGTTTCACCAATATTTACGGTATATCAATTAAATGCTACGGATTTTAAAAATATTCCAGTGGATTTAGTAAAGGTAACAAGATATGAAGAAAATATTGTAGAAATTGATTTTATAAAAAAGATGAGTAATGTAAAAATACAAGATATCCAAACTGATTCGATACAAAATGAAGTTAATAATGAAATTATTGTATATACCGAAGAAGAGCATTTATCTAAAGTCTCAGAGAATATAAGAAATATATATGAAAAACTAAAAAATAGAATATTAGAATTAGATGATATAGATGTTGAAGCCAAGAAATTATATATAGCATTTAAAGGATCAAGAAATATTACAGATATAGAATTTCATAAAAACAAATTAAAAATTTATATAAATATGAAAAAAGACAGTTTAAATGATCCTTTAAAGATAGCTAAGGATATAAGTAACAAAGGACATTGGGGTAATGGAGACTATTGTGTTGAAATAAACAATGAAGATGATATAGATAATATTATTCCATTAATAAAACAATCTTTAAAATTAAATAAAAAATAGATAAAATAAAGCAAGATTTTTGCTTCTATTATGGAAATTATGGGAAACATTATTTTAAAAACTTTCTTTTTTGGAAATAATATGGTATAATATATTATAGAGAAAAGGAGAGTTTTTATTATGTTAGGAGAAAAAATTAAAAAATATAGAGAAGAAAAGAAAATGACTCAAGTAGAAGTTGCAGACGTATTAGGAGTAAAACCAGCTACAATATCTAAATACGAGGCTGGAACTTTAGAGCCTAATATTGAGTCATTAAAAAAGTTAGCTGAATTATTTGAAGTTTCAGTTGATGAATTATTAAAAGAAGATGAATTTGATGTTTCTAAAATTAATGTATTAGAAGTATTAAGAGAGCAAAAAAAAATGAAACTAAAAGGGAACTTGTATCATAATACACAGATAATTTTTGCGTATAATACAAATCACATTGAAGGAAGCAAACTAACAGAAGATCAAACAAGATACATTTATGAAACAAATACTTTATTAACAGAAAAAGAATCAATTACAAATTTAGATGATATTATTGAAACTGCCAATCATTTTAAATTAGTTGATTATATGTTAGATGTAGCTGATAAAGAGCTAACAGAAGAAATGATTAAAGAATTTCATAAAATATTGAAAGAGGGAACATCAGATAGTAGAAAAGACTGGTTTAATGTTGGTGATTATAAGAAGTTGGCAAATGAAGCAGGAAATATGAAAACGACATTACCTAAAAATGTACAAAAAGATATGGTAAAACTAATGCAATGGTATAATTCATTGGGAAAAGTAACGATAGAAGATATAATAGAATTTCATTATAGGTTTGAATGTATTCATCCATTTCAAGATGGAAATGGTAGAGTAGGTAGAATTATAATGTTTAAGGAATGCTTAAAAAACAATATTATTCCATTTATTATATTAGATAAATATAAATTATTTTACTATAGGGGATTAAGAGAATATAAGACTGAAAAAGGTTACTTAATAGATACTTGTTTAAATGCACAAGATCAATATACAGAAATGATTAAATATTTTTTGAGATAATTATTAAAAGGAGAAGAGTTATGAATGATTTAATAGTTTTAAATAATAATGATATAGCAAAGAATTTAACAGAATATGATGAGAAAATGTTAAATATATATAATTATCTAGGTTTGCCAACAGAAAATATACTAGTTGGTGTTGAGGAAAGAAAAAAAGTTTTTAAGAATATTGAAGATGTAGTTGACCTATTAGAGCCAGATATTGCTATAAAATCCACTTATATATCAAAGTTTTTATCTGCAGTAAGTGCCGGATTATTTGATGCTGCATTAAATTATTTGTGGGATGAAACTGTTAACCAATTGAGATACAGAATAGCTCAATATGATATACAATATTTTTTCGATTTAGCAGTGACATCGGATAAAAGAAATAAATTATCAACGGAAGCTGATTTAGTAAAGATAGATGATAGCGAATTAATACAAGGAGCAAAAGAAATAGGATTAATATCTGACATAGGATATCGCATGCTAGATAATATAAAATTTATGAGAAACTGGGCAAGTGCAGCTCATCCTAATCAAGTAGAGTTAACAGGTCTTCAATTAATTTCATGGCTTGAAACATGTATAAAAGAAGTAATATCATTACCATTATCTAATATTAGTATTGAGATTAGAAAACTTCTCTATAATATAAAAAATAATGAAATAACTGACACAGAAGCAGAAATAATAAGTGAATTTTTTGGAGATTTAACATTTGATAAAGCAGATTCACTTTGTAATGGATTTTTTGGAATATATTGTAGAGAAGATACGACTATTGAAACAAGAAGAAATATAAAGATGTTATTGCCAAAACTATGGAATATAGTTTCAGAGGAAAATAAATGGAATTTAGGTATTAAGTTTGGTAAGTTTCAGGTAAATAACGATCAAAATGAAGCAAAATTGGCTAGAGAATTTTTACAAATTGTAGATGCAGAGTCATATTTGCCAGAAAATATAAAAGTTGCCGAATTAAAAATTGAATTAGAACATTTATACATAGCACATAATGCACCGATGAATAATTTTTATTTGGAACCTCCATATGCAGAGCATATAAAAAGGCTGTTAGGAAATAATTCAGTTCCTGCTCCTATAAATGATTATTACATAAAAGTTATAATAGATGCATTTTTAACTAATGGAAATGGTATATGTTGGGGAGCAGATACAATTTATAGAGAGTTAATAAATAAATTTTCACAAAGACAGTTTTTGTTAGCAGTTACTTCTTTTTCAACTGATAAAATATCCAGTAAACTACAGTTTACTTTATGCGTAAAGCAGTATAAAGAGCTATTAAAGATAGCAAAAGAAAATGTAACTTCACCATTATTTATTGAATTAATAAATGAATTAGAGGGTTACAATAGTAGCTTACCTGAGTTGAGAAAAAATGAAAAGCTTATGCAAAAAATTCAACATTTAAGAAATATTATTAAATAGAAAAATTAATTTTTCACTAATTTGAAAAAAGTACCTAAAAATCCAAAGTTTTTTCAAAATTTTGAAAAAACTTTGGATTAATTTTAACTATTAATCAATACAACCAATAATCAATTCAACTCCATCACAAAAGCCATTCCTATAATACTTCTCATTCCAATAAACAATATAATCTAAAAAGCTAGAATTAAGCAATTCAAGTTGCTTTTCTACAAATTTTCTATTCTGTTTAGGAATACTATTTAAAATCTTCTCAGAAATTTCATCAAATTTAACAGTATGTTTTCTATCTTCATCATTAACAAAAGCAAGATTTGTTTCCTCTCTAAAATCTAACCAATCTTTTAAAATATCATCATTAACTTCTCTAAAATTATTCATAATCTAAATCCTCCAAAATTAAAATTTTTATCAATAAAAATATTCTTTATAAGAGCCCAAACTCTAAGAACAAATGTACTACACCTATTGGGTAAAAATTGGGTAAAATTTTCTCAAAAAATGCCCTAAAAATGCACAAATGTTCTGTAAAGCAAAACTCTCGTAAATAGCTAAATACCAACAAAAACTCTAATTTTCACAAACTTACAAAAAAGGCCTAAGTCTTGCTCATAACCCGAAGGTCGTAAGTTCGAGTCTTACCCCCGCAACCCAAAAAGTTAGTGATTTCAATGATTACTGGTATTCTTCATTATGGGTGAAAGCTTACTTTTTTGCGTTAGGTTATACAAAAAGTTAAATTTGGAAATACCACAGAACTGCTTAAATTTACATAATTTGATAAAATCTTGAAAATGGTATATAATATATAGGCATAAAAGGAGGGGATAGCTTTGTTAGAAAAGGAAGAATTAATAGAAAGATTAAAAGAATTAGAAAAAGAAAATAAAGAACTAAAAGAAAAATTGTATGGAAAATTAGACAGAAAAGTAGAAGAAAAAGAAATAAGTAAAGAAACAAAAGCTATTTCAACTGAAGAAAAAATAAAAATATTTATGGAAATATTTAAAGGAAGGACAGATATTTATGCAAAAAGGTGGACAAGTAGTAAAACCGGAAAATCAGGGTATTCACCAGTATGTATAAATGAATTTAATACATATAAATGTGATAAAACAAGAGTTAAATGCAATAATTGTGGTTTTAGAGAGTTACAACCTTTAACAGAAGATGTTATATTAAAACATTTACAAGGAAAAATAACTATAGGAATTTACCCACTATTACCGGGAGATTTATGTAATTTTCTAGCAATAGATTTTGACAAAAAGACTTATGAGAAAGATGTATTAGCATTTTGGAATATATGTGATGAACTAAATATACCAATGTATGTTGAAAAATCGCGATCTGGAAATGGAGCGCATGTATGGATATTTTTTGAAAAAAATATGCCAGCAAATATTGCTAGAAAAATGGGGAATATTCTTTTAACAAAAACAATGGAGAAAGAATCATTGGATTTAGACTCATATGATAGGTTATTTCCAAACCAGGATACAATGCCTAAAGGTGGATTTGGCAATCTAATAGCATTACCTTTTCAGGGGGAAAGTAGCAAGAGTGGAAATACAGTTTTTGTAAATAAATATTTTGAGCCAGAAAAAAATCAATTTGAAATTTTGGAAAATATAAAAAGAATTAAAAATGATGATGTTTATAATTTTGTTAATAAATATAGGGGAGATGATTATAAAGAACCTGATGTAGAGCAGATAGAAGGAGATGAATTGCCTAAAAAAGAAAATTTAAGAGAAGTTAAATTTGTAAATAATGTAGAATGTATATTTGATAATATGATTTATGTTAAAAAACTAAAATTGTTACCAAATGAAGTATCTTATTTAAAAAGATTAGCTAGTTTTACTAATCCAGAATTTTATGAAAAACAAAAATTAAGACTACCTATATATAAAACACCAAGGATCATAAGTTGTTTTGAGGAAGATGATAGATTCCTAAAATTACCTAGAGGATGTATAGATAAAATTAAAGAAGTATGTGAAAAAAGCAATGTTAAATTAATTATAAAAGATACAAGAGAAAAAGGAATTAATACAGATTATACATTTATAGGAAAATTAAATAAAAAGCAAGAAAATGTAAAAAATGAGTTATTAAAATATGAAACAGGAATATTATGTGCTACTACAGGTTTCGGAAAAACTGTTATAGGAGCTAAAATTATTTCAGAATTAAAAACAAATACTTTGGTTATAGTAAATAGAAATAATTTATTAGAACAATGGAAAGAAAGATTATCATATTTCTTAAATATAAATAAAAAAGAAATAGGACAAATTGGAGCGAGTAAAGAAAATTTAAATGGTAAATTAGATGTAGCTAGTTTTCAATCGTTGGCTAAGAAAGACAATTTAGATGAGATAGTTAAGGACTATGGGCTTGTTATAATAGATGAATGTCATCATGTTGCTGCATTTAGTTTTGAAAAAGTACTGAAAGCTATAAGAAGTAAATATGTATATGGGTTAACAGCAACACCTACAAGAAAAGATGGATGGCATAAAATTATTTATATGCAATGTGGGGACATAAGAGTTAGAGTAGCAAATCGCGAATTAAAACAAAATAAAGAAATGGAACATGTAGTAATTGTAAAGAGTACAGGTTATAAATATATTTCTACTGAAGAAAAAGACAAAATACAAATTTCAGAAATCTTAAATGACATGTGTCATAATATATTTAGGAATAATATGATAGTTCAAGATATAAAGAGATGTGTTTTAGAGGGTAGAATTCCTATTGTTTTAACAGAGAGGGTAGAACATTTGAAAATATTAAAAGAAGAATTAGATAGTATAAATGTTCCAGTTGTTATTTATAAAGGAGTAATGGGAAAGAAAAAATCAAAAGAAATTCGAGACACTATTGATGAAGCTGATAGAAATAATGAATCAAGAATAATTTTAGCGACAAGCAGTTCCATAGGGGAAGGATTTGATGATAGTAGGCTAGATACTTTATTTTTAACTATGCCAATCTCTTGGAAAGGTAGGATTATACAATACGTAGGTAGACTTCATAGAGAACATGAAAATAAAAATAAAGTAATGGTCTATGATTATTTGGATAATATGAAAGTATTAGAGAAAATGTATATTAGAAGAATGAAAGGATATAAAATTGCTGGTTACACATTAATAGAAGAGAAATAAGTTTCTTGCATCATCCTATAGACGTACCAATAATAGAATGATATAATCTAACTCAATGGAGGTAAAATATATGAAAAATCTTTTTATTGAATATCCTAAATGTTCTACTTGCCAAAAGGCAAAGAAGTGGCTTATAGAACACAATGTGGAATTTACAGATAGAAACATTGTAACAGATGTTCCTACCGAAAACGAATTAGAAAAGTGGATAAAGGAAAGTGGAGAAGAGATAAAAAAGTGGTTTAATACCAGTGGCCTAAAATACAAGGAATTACAGCTTAAAGAAAAACTACCAACCATGACAGAAAAAGAGAAAATAGCATTATTAGCTAGTGATGGAATGTTAATCAAAAGACCACTTTGTATAACAGACAAAGGAATTTTAATCGGATTTAAAGAAGAGAAGTGGGAGAAGTTCTTTGGATAGACAGTAAAAAATAAAAACTTAAAATAGGAGTTAGAAAAATGGATAAAAATAAAGAGGAAAATGCTATACAAGAAAAATCTTGTGGATGTGTTATTATGGAAAATAATAAAGTCTTATTAATACAACACAGAATAGGGCATTGGGGATTTCCTAAAGGACATGTAGAAGCGGGAGAAACGGAAAAAGAAACGGCTATTCGAGAGGTAAAAGAAGAAACCGGATTAGAAGTGGAAATTCAAGGTGATAAAAGATACACTATGGAATATAGAACAGACAAAGGCAACAATAAACAAGTTGTATTTTTCCTAGCAGAAAAAGTAGGAGGAACCATAAAACCACAGGAAGAGGAAGTAAGCCAGATACAATGGTTAGAGTTTACAGAGGCTCTTCAAAAGATTACATATTCCAATACAAAAGAATTATTACAAAAAATATGGAAAGAAAATAAATAAGAAGTACATACCAAAAAGGAAAAGATAGAGATTACATTCTATCTTTTTCTTTTGTTTCAATATAATCCTTAATAGCTTGCAAAAAAACAGTTCCGTATTTTTCAAACTTTACATCTCCTACACCGCTGATATGTAGCATACTTTCTTCTGTGGTAGGGTAAAAGGACGCCATTTGTTTTAAGGTTACGTCCGTAAATACAATAAAAGGTGGAATATGAGCTTCATTTGAAATTTCTCTACGTAAGTTGCGTAAAATTTCAAATAGCTCTGTATCATAATCCATAGAGTCTTGGGCCTTTTCGGACTTTTTTTCTGGTTTTACTATTTTTTCAATTTTCTTTTTAATAAATACTTCTTTATGCTCAAATAGCACCGTATTGGCTAAAGGGGTTAAAGATAAAGTGGGGTACTTACTTTCGTTACTTTTAATATATCCTTCGGCAATCAAAAATGAAATCAAATCACGTATAGTATCTTTTGAATACTCTTTCATAATTCCATAGGTAGATAATGTCTGAAATTGCAATTCTTTTATCTTAGAGGTATTAGCTCCCTTTAGTACATCGGTTACCATTCCCGCACCAAATCTTTCTCGCATTCTTTTAATACAGGAAAGAATTTTTTGACAATCAATCGTAATATCGGTCACTTGTACTTCAGAATTGCAATTAGAACAAAAATGGCAATTTTCAAAATCAGGATTCTCGCCAAAATATTCTAAAATATATTTTCGTAAACACTTGTTAGTATTGCAATAATCAATTATTTCATTTAATTTTTGATATTCTTTTTTTGCATTTTCCTTAGAACAAGATTGTTCAATTAAGAATTTATTCATCACAATATCAGAACGATGGAACAAAAGTACACATTCTGCTTTATCGCCATCGCGTCCGGCACGTCCGGCTTCTTGGTAGTAGCTTTCTAAATCTTTAGGCATGTTATAATGCACTACATAATGTACATTGGATTTATCAATTCCCATTCCAAAGGCATTGGTTGCAATCATAATTTCTTGTCTATCATAAACAAATGCATTTTGTGCTTCTTCTCGTTGCTGTTCGCTCATACCAGCATGATATTTGCAAACAGAGAAAGAATGTCCTTCCAAAAAAGTAAACAATTCTTCTACAATTTTTCTCGTAGAGCAATAAATAATTCCAGAAGTATGAGGATGTTGCTTTAAAAAGGAAAGCAGATATTCTTTTTTATTTTCTGGTGATTGTACCGAAAAGTATAAATTACTTCTGTTAAATCCAGTGGTCAAAGTAAATGGGTGTTCTAATTGCAAAACCTGAATAATATCTTCTTTTACTCTTTCGGTAGCGGTGGCTGTAAAAGCGGTAACAATAGGTCTAGGGGTAAGTTTGGCAATAACAGAGGCAATTTCGCAAAAGCTAGGTCTAAAATCGTGTCCCCATCTAGATACACAATGTGCCTCATCCACTGCGACCATAGAGATAGGAAGGTTAGTAATTAGTTGTATAAAAGAATCGGAAAGTAATTTTTCTGGTGAAACACATACAATTTTATAGATGCGATGAAAAATATTTTCTATGGTTTGAATATAATCTCTTTCTGATAAGGAACTGTTTAAATACGTGGCAGGAATACCAATTTCATTAAGAGAATCTACTTGGTCTTTCATTAAAGAGATAAGAGGAGAAATAACAAGGGTAATACCGTCTAATAACATAGCAGGAACCTGGTAACAAATAGATTTTCCGGCACCTGTTGGCATAATCCCAAGGCAGTCTTCTTTTTTTAGAATATGGGATATTAATTCCTCTTGTCCTTTTCGGAAGGTTTCATAACCAAAATGTGTTTTTAAAATTTCTTGTGCAGATGTATTCATAACTAACCTCTTTTACTAATAGATGGTGGTATTATAGCATGAGAAACATAAGAAGTAAAGAATTGCTCATGTTATACAATTTGCTTAATATGATGAATTTCATAGTTTCCGTCTTGTTTTTGGAAGACTTCGATAGCATCCACACGAACAAAACTATTTTCTAAATGATGCGTATATAAGTAGTAAGCAATTGTTTTTAATAAGTGTTTTCTTTTTCGTTCATCAATGGCATCAATGGGAGGTCCAAAGTGCTGGTTGGTTCTTGTTTTTACCTCAATAAAAACTAATTCTATCTTATCTTTTGCAATAATATCAATTTCGCCATTTCTACAAAAATAGTTTCGTGCAAGAATTTGATATCCTAATTTCTTTAGATATTGGGTGGCTAATTCTTCTCCAAAATTTCCAAGCTTACGTTTTTCATTCATAAAGGCTTTCTCCTATTTTCGTTTAAATTCATTTCCGGGTAATTGTTCTACAAATCCATCCAATTCCATCATTGTCAAAAGCGATTGTAGCTGAGGTAAATTAAGAGAAAGGCTTTTGGCTATCTGGTTAATAGAAAGTGGGCCAGAGAGTAGCAAATGATAGACTGCCTGATAGTTTTCAGGAATGAAAGGAGTAGGGGGAGAAGTAGTTGGAATAGACTTCATTTTTTCTATTATTTGAGAAGGGGAAAAAACAAGCTCTGCACCTTGACGAATGAGGATATGGGTACCCATACTATTTTTAGAGGTAATATTACTAGGAAGACAGAAAATATTTTTTTGTAAATCACGGGCTTGGCGAGCAGTAATAGTACTACCACTTCGAAAACCAGCTTCTACCACCAAAACACCATGTGCAATACCACTAATAATACGGTTTCTTTTCGGAAAATTTTTCATAGATACTTCGGTATCGGGCGGATATTCGGAAAGGATGCAACCTCCTTTTTGTAGAATTTGATGAAATAACCATATGTTTTCTTCTGGATAAATATGAGAAAATCCACTACCTAATACGGCAATAGTATTTCCTTCTCCTTGTAAAGCACCAATATGCGCTGACGAATCAATACCAATAGCAAGTCCACTAATTATGGTATAGTGGTTTTGTGACAATTCTTTAGCAAAGCGAAAAGCTTGGTTTCTACCATATTCGGTACAGTCGCGAGAACCTACAATGGCAAGAATAGAGTTAGAAGAAAGTAAAGATAAATTACCAAGTGCGTAAAGATTTTGAGGGGGATTAGAAATTTGTTGCAATGCTTTAGGGTAGCATTCCTGCTCAAGGGATAAAACAGTATACTTCATCACATCACCTAATTTTTCCAATATTTACGGTCTAAATTTCTATATTGAATTGCTTCTGCCACATGTTTTACTTCTATTTTATCCTTTTCATCTAAATCTGCTATGGTTCTTGCTACTTTTAAAATACGATGATACGCTCTAGCACTTAAGTTTAACTTTTGAAAAGCATTTTGCAGTAATTGTTTACTAGATTCGTCAAGAATACAGTACTTGTCTATTAAAGAAGGCGTAAGTTCAGAGTTAGAAAAAATACCATAAGAAGCATAACGTTCTATTTGTCTGGTACGTGCCGTATTAACACGTTTGCGTATTTTGCATGAGGTTTCTAACGATGCGGTAGAGTCTAATTTTTCGTAAGCAACAGGGGTGACTTCTATTTGAATATCGATTCTATCTAATAAAGGACCGCTAATTTTATTCATATAACGGGAAATAGCTTGTGGAGTGCATGTACAATCTTTTTCTTTGGAACCATAAAATCCACATGGACAAGGGTTCATGGAAGCTACAAACATAAAGTTACAAGGGTAGGTAAGAGAAGCATTAACGCGACTAATGGTAACAACCTTATCTTCTAAAGGGGCACGTAATACTTCTAACGTTTTTTTATTAAATTCGGGAAGTTCGTCTAAAAATAGTACACCAAAATGTGCTAAACTAATTTCTCCAGGTTTTGGAATTTTGCCACCACCCACTAAGGAAGTAGCAGAAATGGTATGATGGGGAGAGCGAAAAGGTCTTGTGGTTAGTAAAGGCATAGCCGAAGGGAGAGTGCCGGCAATACTATGAATTTTAGTAATTTCCAAAGCTTCTTCAAAACTTAAATCTGGTAAAATAGAAGGCAGTCTTCTTGCCATCATGGTTTTCCCGAGAACCGTGGATTGCCAATTAAAAGGCAGTTATGAGCACCAGCAGCTGCTATTTCTAAGGCGCGTTTTATATTTTCTTGCCCTTTTACATCGGCAAAATCCAGATAAGAGGAAGAAGAAGGAGAAAAAAGTTTTAAGGGGTCACTCTGTTCAGGAAGCAGTACCAATTCGCCATTTAAATAATGTACTACTTCTTGTAAATTACGGACTCCAATTACATCTAAACCAGAAACAATAGAAGCTTCTTTGGCATTAGCAGAAGGAACAATTACTTTAGAAATACCAAGTTTTTTTGCTTCAATGCACATAGGTAAAACGCCATGAATAGGATTAATGGTGCCATCCAAAGAAAGTTCGCCAAGAAAGATAAGAGAAGAATAGTCAAAAGAAGAAATAATTTCTAAATCCATTAAAATACCAACGGCAATAGGTAAATCCAAAAAGGCACCTTCTTTTTTTAGGTTGGCAGGAGCTAAATTAACAACAATACGTCGACTGGGAAAATCGTAACCAGAATTTTTAATCGCGGTACGAACTCTTTCTTTGGATTCGCGGACACTAACATCTGGTAGCCCAACAATTTCCCAATAGGGCATACCAGGAGAAATATCTACTTGGACATGAATAAAAAAGCCATTCAAGCCATGTAAACACATACTATGAACAATAGATAACATATATTTAACCTCTTTCGGAAAATGAAGGAAAAAATTAAAAAGAATAAATTTAAAAACAGTATAAACTAAATGGAAATAAATGTCAACTAAAATATGCATATTTGTATAAAAAATTTTTATTTTATATGAATAGAGCTAAGAAAAAAGAAGGAAAATGTCGATAAATGACGAAAAAAGATAGTAATCATGTATCCACTATAAAGGACGAAGAAGGGAGAAATATGCATTCACATATCATCCAAAACATGATTCAAAATTATCATTGTATAAAAGTGTCCTAAACAATAAAAGAAAGAGAATCAGTACCATTCGTGAACAGGATAAAAGGAAAATTCTAGAGCTAAAAATGGATATGAAATATCTTGCAAGGTTTGGCGAAAGAGAGTATGCCAAATCAGAAATTAGACAGCTTTGTAAAGAATATGAAGTACCGAAAGACTTATTTATTCGCTGTATTGTAGGAAAAGAAAGAAATTTGGCAAAATGGTGGAAAAAGTGAAATGAATTTTGAAAACGATTTGGCTATTTTGTTAGTAACGAAAAAAAGCAAATATGCGATGTTAAAATTTTATCAAAAAATGTCACATGAACTTAGTCTTATACAGGAAGTAAGAGGGCAGAAGAAAAGTCTAGAAATAAAAATTCTAGGCTTTTGTTTTGTAATTGGATAACGTTTTTTCCAAATGATCCACAATTGGTAGTAGTTCTCTTCTATCAGGCTCAATATAAAAGAAGGGAGTATCGATATCTCTTGCTTTATAAACGGAAATAGTAATAGAGCCTTCCTCATAAATAGAAAGTTTTTTCCTATTTTTTAGAGCCTGAAAAGAAACTACATTGTTTCGCTTATTAACCAATTTTTACACCTCTTTCCTATTTGGTGAATAAACAAAATTATAACAAAGAAAAGTTAAAAAATATGTCGAAAGATGCAAGAAAAGATAAAATCCTTTCAAAAAATCCAATAAAAGAAAAAAAGAAAAAATAGCATGAAAAAAATTTTTTAGGAAATACTAAAAAAGAAATAAATTAGAAAGGAAGTTGTTGTATGGAGAAAGTTGTAAACCATTTAAACATATTGCTAGCAGACTTAAATGTCTTTTATCGTAAGCTACAAAATTATCATTGGAATATAGAAGGGGATGAATTTTTCTGGGTTCACGAAAAACTAGAAGAATATTATGATGCCATTCATGAGCAAATTGATGAAATTGCAGAGCATATTTTAATACTAGGAGAGGAACCTCTAGGAACACTAAAAGATTATTTAGAAAAAACGACATTAAAAGAAGCAGAAAACAAAAAAATAAAAGAAGATAAAGTTTTTAAAAGTATTATGGAGGATTTTGCAACCTTAAAATTAGAAGTGTTAACCATTAAAAAAGAAGCAGACAAAGAAGAGGATACATTTGGTACATCCGCTTTAATGGATGAATATATATTAAAGTATTCAAAAATCTTATGGATGCTCCGTCAAAGGATGGGAGAGTAGATAGAGCAGTATATTACTGCTCTATTGTATTATAAAAAAATATCCAGTATAATAAATACGAAAAGGAAATCACAAAAACGGTAAAGTCTAATATAATAATCATAACAGAAAGGAGGGCAACATGACGAATACAATACAAAAAACACCACTTATTAAAGTACAATATCAATATAAGGGAAGGATTTCCTGTTTCTATACTAAATTAGAATTTTATCAAATGACAGGAAGTATTAAAGACAGAGTAGCATGGTATATTTTACAAAAAGCAAAAGAAAAAGGAATTCTACAAAAAGGAATGCCAATCATAGAAGCAACCAGTGGAAATACAGGAATTGCATTAGCAGCACTAGGAGCAAGAGAAGGGCATCCCGTAACCATTTTTATGCCGAATTGGGCAAGTAAAGAACGTATAGAACTCATGAAAAGCTATGGCGCAAAAGTTTGCTTAATAAGTGCAGAAGAAGGTGGATTTTTAGCATGTGTTGAGCAGGCTAAAGCATTAGCAAAAGAAGTTAATGGTTTTCTTGCAAATCAATTTTCTAATCCCGATAATATACTGGCACATTATGAAACTACTGGAAAAGAAATTGTAGAGCAAGTTCCAGAAAGTATAGGTGCATTTGTTTCTGGAGTAGGAACAGGAGGAACATTAATGGGAACAGGAAGAAGAATAAAAAAAGCCTATCCAAATGCAAAAATCATTGCTTTAGAACCAGACAGTATGCCATTGTTGTCTGGAGGAAAAGTAACCGGTGCACACAAAATAGAAGGAATTGGAGATGAATTTATTCCAGAATTAGTAAAAAAAGAAGAAATAGATGCTATTCTTCTAATTAATGATGAGGAAAGTATCCAAATAGCACAAAAAATTGCAACAGAGTTGGGAATAGGAGTAGGAATTTCTTCTGGAGCGAACGCGTTAGCGTGTATCCTTGCAAAGGAAACAGTAGCAAAAGAAGATGCAATAGTAACCGTTTTTGCAGATGATAATAAAAAATACTTAAGTACCGATTTAGGTAAAACAACATCTAAAACAAAAAGTAATATAGCAAATCAAATAAAATTTATCAAATACGATATGATAAAGGAGTAAGGTTGAAAAATAGAATAGGAAAAAGTCCATAG
>UMJJ01070589.1_pt1 | contig 15686 bp, 13 predicted proteins | sample 1966051 | NCBI WGS metagenome assembly UMJJ01 (sample SAMEA4836147, study PRJEB28245) | human gut metagenome | biome: gut microbiome; material: fecal sample | place: Denmark | collected 2008
TCACTCTTCACTCTTCGTTCTTCACTTAAACATGCTACTTTAACTCCAAATAATAATCCACAAGAGTATTAATTTTTCTTCGCATAAATTTATTTTCTCAATGTGAAGTCGAAGCGGAGACCGCCTGTGATGTTGTTGCTAACCTTAATTGTTCCGCCATGCAGCAGTACGGCATTCTTTACAATGGCAAGACCAAGACCTGTGCCGCCCATCTTGCGGCTGCGGCCCTTGTCTACACGATAGAAACGCTCAAAGATGCGTGCCAGATGCTCGTGAGGAACACCGACACCATTGTCGCTGAAGGTGAAACGCCAGCAGTCGTTGTCATTAACGGCTGAAAGAGTTATGGTGGTGCCTTCGCCGGCATAGGCTATGGCGTTGTCTGTCAGGTTGCGGAACACGCTGTAAAGCAGCGACTGATTGCCCTTAACCTTGATGCCGTCAGGCAGCATGTTGCTGAATGTCATCTTGCGTCCTGACAGCTGCAGCGCCGTGTCGTTGACAATATTAGACACCATCTGGCTGACGTCAACCACATCGAAGTCGACCATCTCGGGCGCATCGTCGAGCCTGTTAAGCGTAGAAATGTCATGAAGCAGAGATGTGAGGCGCTGCGACTGTGCATAGCAGCGCTGCAAGAACTGCTCCTTGGTGGCCTCGTTGATGTTGGGATTTTCGAGTATTGTCTCAAGATAACCCTGAATGCTTGCAACGGGCGTCTTCAGTTCGTGGGCGATGTTCTGCGTCAGCTGGCGCTTCAGGATGTTCTGTTCCTCCTTGGTTTTCTGCAGGCGCTTGTATATCTTTATTATACGCTCTGCAATCTCGCCGAGTTCGTCGCCGGGAAAGTCAACAAGGTCTTCGGTGTCGAGACTCTCGTTGTGGTCGGCACGGCTCGCAAAAAGGCGCAGCTTGGTGATGTTGTCGCCCAGACGGCTCACAAAGCGGTAAAGGATAAAGACAAGCACAAGCATGGCCACGAGCGAGAACCACAGATAATGCTGGTCGGCACGCAGAGTCTTGGCAAGACTGTTGTCGTAGGGCAAGGCACTGCGCACAATGAGCGAGCACTGCGGAACATAGGTGGCAGAATAGAAATAGTCTTGATTGAGAGTGGAGCTTACGCGGCTGAAGTCGTAGCCGCTGCCGTCCTTGATGGCCTCTCTGACCTCCCTTCGCGAAAGATGGTTGCCCATCTTCTTATAGTTCTTATATACATTGTCATAGACGACCTTTCCGCTGCGGTCGATAAGCGTAACGCGCAGACCATGAATGTAATGGTTGGCCACGTAGCCGTCGAGCGTCTTGTCCGACCTGTCGTCAAGATAGCGCAGCGACTCCATCATACGCTCGTTGTAATCCTGCAGGCGCGTGTTGAGCGTGTTGATTTTATACTCACGCTCACGTGCGTGCTGAAAGATGATGAAGGCCACAGCGAAGACCACAAATACGGACAGCACGCTGATGTAAAGACGCGTGCCAACAGATGTTCTGCACATTTTCATTTAGGTTGCTTTATTTATATTTTTAGTAAAAATGCATCAGGCGTCGAAGTAATAGCCGAAGCCGAGGCGTGTTACGATGCACTTTGAGAAGCGCCCTATCTTCTTGCGGAGGCGCGTTATGTTTACGTCGACAGTGCGGTCGAGCACGAGCACATCCTTGGGCCAGATGCGGTCGATAAGTTCCTGACGGGAGAACACGCGGCCCTTCTCGTCGAGCAGAAGGTGAAGAATCTCAAACTCGGTCTTGGTGAACGGAATGTCCTCGCCGTCTATACTTACGGTCTTTTTGTCGAGGTTAAGCTCGAGTCCCTGATAACTTATCACGTTCGACTGCGGCACACCGTTGTGCTCGGCTGTACGGCGCAGCACGGCGCGCACTCTTACCAGCACCTCACGTATAGAGAATGGCTTCGAGATATAATCGTCGGCACCGAGATTGAAGCCTGTAACGGTGTCGTTTTCAGTGTCACGCGCCGTGAGGAATATTATTGGGATGTCTTTTGTGGCAGGTTCGGCCTTGAGCTGCTTAGCCAGCGCGAAGCCCGACATGCCGCCCATCATAACGTCGAGCAGCAGAAGGTTGAAACTCTCGATGTTCATCTCGAGAGCCTCCTCGGCCGAGTTTGCCATCTCAACGGTATAGCCGTCTGTCTCAAGGTTAAACTTCAAAATCTCACAAAGGTCTTGTTCGTCGTCAACCACCAGTATTCGATAATTATTATCCATAAGTCATTCTGTTTTTTATAATAACCGTTGCAAAAGTAATGATAACTGTATTCATATTTATTACAGACGTGTTACAATGCCGTTACAACACAATACGCCACAAGAAGGAAGCCACGAGGCGACTGCTCCCGGACGGCGTCAGGCCTGAGAGTCGTCGTCGGGCGATATGTCGGGCAGCGGACGGCGCGGATTCTCCTTCGCGCCCATCTCAACGAGCTTGCGTGCCGACACGATGAAGCTCTGATTGCCTTTTATGGCCTTGCGCGCATCATCAAACGACTTCTGCACGGTTTCAATATTCTTGCCTATCTTCTCGAAACGTTCAACAAACAACCCTACGCGCTCGATGAGCGTGTCGGCAAGTCCGAACACGAGTTCCTGGTTGTCGGCCTGGCGCTGCTGTGTCCACGCTATCTGCAAAAGGCGCAGCAACGAGAAGAGATTCTGCTCACCGGTGATGACCACCTTGCGCTCAAAGGCATAGTTCCAGAGCGACGGGTCGGCAGACACGGCAAGCTGCATGGCTGCCTCCTGCGGCACGAACATGATGACAAAGTCGAGAGTGGTGCCGCCCTCCATTGAGTATTTGGCATAGTTCTTTGCCGAAAGCTCGTCTACATGGCGGCGAACGCTCTTAACATGCTCGTCGAGAGCCTTGCGGCGCTCGTCGTCGGTCTCGGCGTTTACATAATTAATAAATGCAGTAAGCGACGCCTTCGAGTCAATTATCACGTCCTTATGGTCGGGATAATGCAGCACCACGTCGGGGCGCATCATGTCGTTGGTGTCGTCGTTGTGTATCACGTTGCCCTTTGCGTCGCGCATGGTGTACTGCACGTCATACTCAACGCCCTTGGTAAACCCGAACTTATCGAGCAGGTCGTTGAGCTTCATCTCGCCAAAGTCGCCCTGAATCTTAGGACCTGTCTGAAGTGCACGCGACAGTTTTTCGGCCTCAGCGCCGAGCGATGCCGTTGTGGCATGCATCTGCCTTATCTGTTCGCCGAGCGATGCCGTGCTGCGTGTGAACGACTCGCGGTTGTCGTCCATCGACTTTTTCATCTCTGTCATTACGGCTTTCAGCGGAGCTATTATCGAGTCCATCTGGCTACGGTTGCTCTTGTCCAGTTCGTCAGCCCGCTGCTTAAGGAGTTTCTCGGTTGTTGTGCGCAGCTGTTCCTGCAAGAGCTGCAATCTCTCCGCGAACTGTTTCTCCATAAGTAGCTCGCGCCCTGCCCTCTCTTCGGCATGCTTGCGCTCGGCATCAGCCATGAGCCGTTCATACTGGCGGCGCAATTCGGTCAGCCGCCGTTCGGCATCCTCACGCGCATCGCCCAACTGCGAACGCAACATGTCAGCCTCGCGACGGCTTGCGGCAGCCTCACCTGCCAACTGAGCAGTCTGTGTCGCCTGCTGCTTAACCTTGTTTTGAAGAAGAATAAAAAACACAACCGAAGCGACAAGCACTCCTGCAATAAATATTAATACCGAAGTCATTTATTTTTCTTTTTCTCTTATTTTAAATTATACATATCTAATCTTACAACAACGAACGATATTCAACGCAAAACAATACCCAACGCCGTATTAACGCGCAATGTCAGACATTCCTATCAGATGAACATCATAATCAAGAAATTCGTTTCTTCATTTATCCGCATCTATTTTATCATACCGTATAACGATACGTTTTGTTCTCAAAGCATTTATAGACATTTATCCATTCATCTTTTGAGATAAGCCTATTTTCATAATAAGAATTTAATATCGTTTCTATTTTTTTACGATAGTCATTTTCCTTAAGCTTTAAGTTTTTACGGACCTTTGTTATATATTCAATTTTATGTTCACATTCAATCAGATGCGGAAAGTCTGTTACTTCGTTAAAAGCATCAAAACTGTCAAACAATGCCCATTCAACTTTATGTGGACCGTCAAGATTATACTTACACGCATCTGACGGAGCCTTGTCGGCTGGATAAATAGCCCTGATCAACACACCACCGAAAAACGCATCTTCACGAAGAATAGGCTGAAAAAGTTCAAAATCATTACTCTTTACATCAACACTACTTTCAAAAGAAATGTCTATGCCGCTTGGATGAAAGAACCATTGTCCTGCCTTACATATCCTCGGATATGTTACTATGTCCCGATGATTATTTTCATACAGATAAAATTCTATGTCTTTTATATAAAAGATTTTTTCACCTTTACGTATGGCGACTTTATTTAAAAGTATCTTTGCAATTTTATCAAAAGTCTTTTGATAACCATTTTGAAGGATTTCATTCCTCAAAGAATCTTTGGTTAATTTTAATCTCAAATTTTGCAAAACATCTTTTTCCATTATTGATAATCCTTTATGTGCAACAATATAATTTATATGTCATCCTTCCGTCTGCGTCTTGGGCCAGTTTACGAGAAAGAGTTTCTCTGTGGCACGCGTGAAGGCTGTGTAGAGCCAGTGGATATAGTCGGGCGAGAGCATGTCGTCGGTCATGTAGCCCTGGTCAACATATATGTGCGCCCACTGTCCGCCCTGCGCCTTGTGGCAGGTAACGGCATAGGCATATTTTATCTGCAAGGCATTGTAACAAGGGTCTTGTCTTACCTTCTTCAGGCGGTCGGCCTTCAGCGGCACATCCTGATAGTCTTCCATAACTCCGTTGAAGAGCCGCTCGCTCTGTTCGCGCGTAAGAGCCGGAGCCTCAGCCATAAGACTGTCGGTTACGGCGGTTACCATTATTTCATAATTGTCGTAATCGGGAAACTGAAGCCACACGTCGGCAAAGTGAAGACCGTAGAACTCGCGCAGATTTCTAACCCTTACCACCATGGCTCTGTCGCCGTTGGCAATAAACGGCAACGCCTGACTTTCGGCTTTACGTCCGTCGCCGTTGCCCGTGCTGCTGTCCTCGAGAGCCTTTTCCTCGGCGGCAGCCTTCTCAGTCCAGTAGTAGTTGTTTCTCACCACCATGAGCATGTCGCCCGTTGTCAGCTCTTCCTCACGGCCCAACACCATGCCGCGTATGCCGGCGTTGTAGGCATTGGCGCGCTTGTTGCTGCGCGTTATCACGATGGTCTCGTCGGTGCCCACTTCAGAGTAGCTGCTGTTAAGCTGCTCAATGAGTTCGCCGCCCGGCACCATGCGTATGTCGGCAAAGCCTGAAAAAGTAATTTTAGGAAGACGCGTAACCTCGTCGTGGGTTATCATGCTGCGTATCTCCGTGGCATTATAAAGAATGCCGGAACCTGATGCCTGTCGCAAAATTTCATTAAGGTCGCACTGATAAACCTTCAGTCCGTAGCCCGCCATAAAATCAGCCATCAGTGCTGGCGACTCTTCCTCGCCCACCGGCGGCAGCTGTGCCATGTCGCCAATGATCATCATGCGGCAGTTGTGGCCGCCATAAACAAAGCTCACCATATCGTCAAGCAGGCAGCCCGTGCCGAAGACAGCGCCTTCGCCGCCTCCGCCGTTGGCTATCATCGACGCCTCGTCGACAATGAAGAGCGTGTCGTGATACATATTGTCGTTAAGACTGAAGCCCGTCGACTCGCCCGCAAAGGTCTTCTGACGGTATATGCGGCGATGTATGGTGAAGGCCGGACGACCGGCATTGACCGAAAACACCTTGGCGGCACGTCCCGTGGGGGCAAGCAGTATCACCCTCTGGCGCAACTTTACAAGCGTCTTTACGATGGCTGCGGCAAGCGACGTCTTGCCCGTACCGGCAGAGCCGCGCATAATCATCACCGAGCTGCCGTCACGGTCGAGCAGAAAACGGCTGAACACGGCTGTGGCCTTAGCCTGGTCGGCAGTGGGCACAAAGCCGAAAGTCTGCATTATCTGAGTTGCCAGTTCTTCAACAATCATCAGTTTTTATGCCAAAGGTTTGATTTTACGAATTATTTAGTGTAATTTTGCAAATGCACAGAATGCGAAAGCATAATGCAAACTTACATAAAATAATTGATATTTTATGCCATGTGAACTAAGAAAATATTGTTCTTAACCACAGCCGGCCATAAATAGCAGGTCAATAAGGCAATGATAAAAATCAGCAACAATCACATTCTGGCACTCATAGCCGCCATGCTGGCCATAACATGCGTCATGAGTGTGTGCTCGCCCATAAGATTTGAGCGGCAGCAGGCCGGACGCGAGCAGGCGGTGAAGGAGCGGCTGGTGAAGATAAGATATGCCGAAGAGAAATACCGCAGGGCCAACGGCACTTACAGCGGAAGCTTCGACATACTGGTCAGAGAAGGCTATCTGGCCGACTCGCTGCAATACATACCCTTCGCCGGGAAAAAGAAATTCGACCTTACGGCAACGACGCAGATAAGCAAGTCGGGCAGGCAGATACCGCTGATGGAATGCGGAGCCATGTATAACGACTACCTGTCGGGGCTCGACGAGAACAGCATAGCCAACCTCATCGAAGAGGCTAACAACGCGGGGAGATACCCCGGACTGAAAATTGGAGACATAACCACACCTAACGATAATGCAGGAAACTGGGAATAACATAATAACAAAGAAGCCGAGGCTTACCATACGCATAGGCAGGCACTCGCTGTCGTTCTCTGCCCTGAGCGCAGAAAATCCCGAGGGTATAACCTTTGAGCCTTATACCGTGAGGAGCGCCATATCCATGGCGGCTAACCTCAGAGAGGCGTTCAGGGAGATTGACCTGCTGAACAACGGATGGCAGAGAGCAATGGTGATGATCGACTCGCCCGTGATAATGATACCCATAGACGAGTTTAAAGACAGCCAAAAAGAAATGCTCTACCACTATGCCGTTACCGGACATGAGGGCGAAGTGGTGATGTCTAGCGTGCTGCCTTCGCTAAACGCCGTGGCCGTATACTCAATAAACAAAGACCTGAAGCTGGTCATCGACGACCACTTCGGCGACGTAAGGTTTGCACACGTGTGCGAGCCGGTGTGGAATCATCTCTACCGCCGCAGCTTCACCGGCATAAGGATGAAGCTGTATGCGTATTTCCACGACAAGAGAATAGACGTGTTCAGCTTTCAGCAGAACAGATTTAAGTTTACAAACAGCTTTGACACCGACCTGGCACCCGACGCCGTATACTTCATACTGAACGTATGGAAGCAGCTTACCTTCGACAACAAGCGCGACGAGCTGCACCTCGTAGGCGAACTGCCCGCCAGGGAGGAGCTGACACAGGAGCTGCACACTTTCATACAGAACGTATACGTGATAAACCCGAAGGCCGAGTTCAACCGCGCTCCGATTACGGCAATAAAGAACATTCCTTACGACCTGATAACATATTTCGTGAAGAGCTGAGCCGCAGGCTGCACGGACAGCGGCAACGCCAGAAAGCCTACGCCGCAGAAACAGCATGAGGCGAAACTGCAGGCAGCTCACTACAAGCCCCCAGACGGAGCACTGACAGGCAGCAGGCCTCAACAGAAAGCCACAACAACATTAGGAATAAACTGAAATGAGAATAATTACAGGAATATATAAAGGACGCCACTTTGACATACCGCGCACGTTCAAGGCAAGACCGACAACGGACTTTGCCAAGGAAAACATATTCAATGTGCTTAACGGATACATCGACCTTGAAGACGCCATTGCGCTCGACCTCTTCTCGGGTACGGGCAGCATATCGCTCGAACTGGTGTCGAGAGGATGCCAAAGCGTGATAAGCGTGGAGGCCGACCGCGACCATCATGCCTTCATAAAGCAATGCCTGAAGAAGCTCGGCACCGACAGATGCATCGCCCTGCGAGGCGATGTGTTCCGCTTCATAAAGAGCTGCCATCAGCAGTTCGACTTCATATTTGCCGATCCTCCCTACGCCCTGCCCGAACTGCCCACCCTGCCCAAGCTGATACTTGAGCGCGGACTGCTGAAGCCCAACGGCATCTTCGTATTCGAACACGGCAAGAACAACAGCTTTGAGGATGTGCCCGGATTCATTGAACACAGGGCATACGGCAGCGTGAACTTCAGCATCTTCTCGAACAGAGAACCGGAAGGCGAGGATGAATAAACGCCGTCCGGCCCAAGCCTATTATTATTTGCATTTTCGGTTGAAAGTCATACCCAACTGACATGAGTTGAAAAGATGACGGATTATAACATCTAATCTGAAAGAGATTACGGCTGAAGCAAATAAGAATATTCCATAAATAAAATACAAAAGGCGGCAAACTGCATTGCAAAAGGTATGCTTTTGTATCCTGAAACACGGCCTTTTGCAAGACCAAAGCACAGCTTTTTGGCTGAATAAGTTATTCTGTTAATGCGTAATACCGTAAAAAAGTTTTGTAAAAAACCCGTCACTCATCACAAAGCCGCTTAATTCACTAATAATCAAGATGTTACAGTGTGATGAGTTTAATTTGCAACTCATCACATCGAGGTCTACCAAAATCAGGAAAGGCCACAAAAGTCATGGTGTGACGAGTTGCGAAATCAACTCATCACACCATAACGCTATGTATATCAACACGTTACGCACGAATGTGATGAGTGACGAGTTTTTAAAGAAAATTATTTACTGTTGATTTACGGATTGTCCTTTCCTAATTTAGGTCGACTTCAAACAGAGTCGTACAAATCAGCACTGTCAAAGATTTTTTTATTCCCAGCCATTAACATCAACGGCTGCACAGGCAGGTACATAAAAAAAGGAAGAGGCTTCCCGCATACAGCAGAAAGCCTCTTTGTAATAAACCCAGAATATTGAATTATCTCTTTACAACTTTAACAGCATGTTTCTGTCCGTTCTGAGTGTAGACAAGAATGTAAGCGCCGTTGGTAACATCAGACAAATTAAGACTGCCTGCCACAACACCGCACTTGCGTACGAGTGAACCAGAAACGGTATATACACATACGTCATTAACCGGCTGTGATGTATAGAGAGTGTTGCCGTCGAAACGAACAGAAGCTTCGTTGTCAACACCATTAATACCGGTTGAGCCCTTAGCCACCAGATTAAGCTTGCTCCAGTTAGCATCTGCTGCAAAGATGTCATAAACATCCTCATTTACAGTAAGAGTGATGGCCTTAAGGTCAGATATGCCGTCGAACATTCCTGAATAGAATATAGGTGCGCTGTCTTTTGTATAGCTTGTCCAGTCGATGTTTGCCAAAGCTGTACAGTCACTGAATGTAGCTGAAGCGAAAGCTATCTCTTCGGGCAATACGACATCTGTAAGAGCCGTACAGCTCTTGAATGTGCTGGCCATGCTGCTAACGCCGGTGAGAGACTTAGAGCTGAGCAGATTAACCTTTGTCAGAGATGTACAGCCCATGAAGGCGCTGTTAAGACTCGTAAGGCCTGCACAGTTCTGCAAGTCGATGTCAGAGAGTTTCTCGCAGTTCATAAACGCATTTGTAAAGTCCTTGAAGTTTGCAGCCTCGGCAGCAGCCGGCATAGCCACCTTCTCAAGAGCCTTGCAATTTACAAAAGCACCATTCTTTGCCAGTCCGCCCTGAACGTAGAGGTCTGTACCTTCTTCAATAAGAGCCTCTGACATATCAACAGAAACGAGCGTGGTGTTAGATGCTCCGAAAGCAGTAGTACCTATAGCCTGAGCCAGTTCAGTAAATTTGCTTGTGTTCCATGTTCCAGTCAGTTTGATTTCAGTTGCCTTCTTAAGGTCGCTTGGAATATCGTCAGAAGGCACAGTAACAACGTCTTCGTCACCGCCGCCGGGAGTAGCACCGCCAGGACATGCAATCTCAATAGGTTTCTTCTGATAGCTGGTCTGCAGCTGTTCCAACTCTGAGCCGTCGCCAAGCTGTCCACCCTTGTTTCGTCCCCATGCATAGAACTTTCCGTCTGTAGTAAGCACGAATGAGTAGCTCTGTCCTGATGCCAGCATTGAGTAAGTTGCGCCTTCTGGCAGAAGTGGCTTAACAGGTTTTGCCGAGAACGGCATTTCGTCTGAAGATGATGTAGCTGTAAGCAGTTTGCCGTTGCCGTCGCCGAGAGCTCCGTCACTGTTGCTGCCAATAGCATAAATCTCCGTAATGATACCGTCTTTTCCTATGGCTATAGTTGTCGTGTTCTCGCATCCTGATACAGAAAGCACACCATCAGGAACGGTCGTTACCTTTGTGAACTCATAGTAAAGCGACACAAGCTCCTCGTCAGACTGATTAAAGCCTAGCAGGTTTGAATAGTTGTCACCTGTTGCCCACAATGTGCCATCAGCCTTTATCGCATAAGTGCGGTTGTCGATAGCCTTGACGTAAACCCAGTCGTTAGCAGTTCCGATCTGTACCGGAGAAGACTGGCTCGTGGCATTGCCAAGTCCTAACTGTCCTGAATTATTCTGTCCCCAGCCCCATATTGTGCCGTCAGTCTTCAAGGCTACACAGTGAGAACTTCCTAAAGACACTTGTTTCCAGTCTGTATCAGTTCCAATCTGTACCGGAGTAGTGCGTGTGTTTCTGTCACCGAGACCCAGCTGCGAACTGGTATTTTCGCCCCAGCCCCATATTGTGCCGTCAGTCTTGAGTCCGATAGCGCTGTATCCCCAGAAATGACTTGCCGTAACGTCAGCCCAGTCATTATCAGTTCCTACACGTACAAGTTCTTTATGGTCCATTCCGTCACCGGTTCCCTGCACACCGCTCTCTGATGTACCTGCTGCCCATAGAGAGCCGTCTTCCTTTATGAAGAAGGCGTAAGCCTTGCCACCTATCACTTTCTTCCAGTCTGTATCAGTTCCTACACACTGCCACTCTGCTGTTCTTTCCGACACAGCCGGCGCACCCAGCTGTCCTTTCTCGTTCCAACCGCAGCTCCACAGAGTGCCGTCGTCACGAATAGCATAGGTAGAGGCGTCTCCTGTTGCAACGTATTTCCATACATGCTCCTGTGCATTAACCGATGTAGCCAGAGCCAATAGCCCCGCAACTACAAATGAACGTGTAATCTTTTTCATAAGCATTATTATTTAATTCAAAATTTGGAACAAATGTTCCCTTCTTATTTTTGTCATTTATTTACCAGAACTTTCTTGACATCAATCTGCTTTCCGTCGCGGAACACCTGCACAAGATAAAGTCCTGCCCCTGGCAGTGTAAGGCTAACATCCTGTCCCTTGACCATATTACGCTCACACACCTTCATGCCGGCGGCATTTACCACGCTTACAGATGTTGCATCGTCGTTGCCTATTGTAAGATTGAGCGAGCTGACCTGCAGCCTTGTTTCGCTGCAGCTGACAAGACCCGGAGTTATGTCTGTGGCGTCGCCGTCCTTATTGTCGACAATAGGACAGATCATAAACGAAGCGCCCGGCGCAGCGCCGAAATAATTAACCGGCATGTTATAGCCCATGTCGTTATAGTTTACAAAAGAATTGTGAGCAAGCATGCTGGTCATCTGCTCCTCGGGTATATCCTGCCCCATTACTTCAGTCAGCATAACGATATCAGACTCTGACGGATCGTCGCCAAAACCTTCAACGGTAACAAAGAACAAAGGCTTGTCCCATATCTGCAGAGGCTGTTCAAAACGGAACTCGCCAACTGCCACGTTCTTTATAGGAAACTCGCCCTCATAAGCATCACGAATTTCGCTCACCGGCAACTCAACCACCTCTAACGGCAGACCTGTGAACTCCATGTTGCCCTCGCTCTCCATAGGGTACCATACACGAAGCATCAGCTTTGCATCGGCAGGATATTTTGTAGGCTTAAAGGCGAAATATACGTTTACGCCTGTAATATGGGCATTACCGTGAGCCGTCATGAACAAGTTGCCATAGCCCTTCAGTCCGGCACTGTTGGTTCCGCCGAGATAGCCAGCAGAACCACCGTTTAAAGGCAGATAGCCAAGCTGATATGTCTCGTTCCATTTACGGCAGTTTGCCGTGCTTATTTCGGCTTTACCGCTCACAAGCAGCTCGCCTTCGGCCTGATACGTGCTCTTTTTGCCCGATGCATCAGTAACTTCAAGTGAAGGAAATGCGTAATGACCTAATTTAGTGTATGTTGCTGTTGCGCTTTCTGTTGCGGAAGTTTCTTCTGATGTTCCAGGCAAAGACCAATTATAGGCGGATGCGCCGCTCACATTACTTATATATGTAACAGGCTTGCCTGTAGGTGCCCATAAGAAGTAATTGCCGTTGGTAAGGCGGTTGGGCGAAAGATAATTGCACACAGGCTGATTCTCAGAAGAATATGTGCCAAGACGGCTCAGTCCGTCAGGATAACTGTATGCAGGCTGATTGTCGGCACGGGTTATGGGATAACTGTCGGACAAGACAGACACTACCGGTTTTTCAACTTGCGGCAACAAAACGCCGACATCATCCTTGGCTCCGTCCACTGCAGAAAAAGCATTCTGGGCCAACAGGCATGACAGAATAATAAAATGCATCCTTTTCATAGTAAAAAAATTGTTTAAGAGATGACTAATATTGAAAGTATATAACTAAGCACCTGAAGTGTATTATGGCAAATATGCAACGCCTGTATACTTACATCTTCTATGTTCAGATATTACTCAGCATCCGGAATATTCAAGCCGCCCACAGCCTTTGTTGACCGAAAGGAGATTTGCATATAGCGAAAGCTGTACCGGCGGCAACACGTCCTATTGCTGCGTTCAATCTGAATTCACCGATAAGCTGTAACAGATATCTGTTTTGGTTTACACCACTATCATTCTCACATTTAAAAGATCCGCATGGCGCAAAACTAAAACTTAACAATGACAAAGGAGACAAAGTCAGCAACGACAACATCATTTCACTCATAGCATTTAAGTTTTAGGTTGCTTCTTATACTCCCCAAATTCAGCGTTAACAAACTGGTATTAGATTAATGGAAACAAAAAAGGCATGGGAGTTTCTACTTCTCGCCCATCCCTGCTCTCAGGCCTTCGCATTGCCTCAACTCAAGGATAAGCAACGCAGCCAGCCCACGCCAAGTGGAATTATATATACAACACACAGCCATATAAAACTTATATGGCCATCATTGGGATATAATTCACCCACGCAGACGTTCCGTTGCATTATTTCTGTGAGCTGATTCAAAGTTTGCGAAGTTTTGAGAGCACAGAATTAACGTCCGTAAACGCCTTTCCGAAGTCAGCATCCTAAAAATGCCGAAACTTCAATCCATCGATGTTATGACCCCGCCCGTTCCCAGGGAACTGGCATCGTCGGTGGCAAAAATAACAATATTATATCAAATAAAAAAGTTTTTATGTTTATTTTTTATGTCACACGGTATTATTTTTACTCACAATTGCCAATTTGTCTAGCATTGAAACGATTTTATAGACAAACGGTCGGCTGGCAGTATATTGGGTTTATATTATACAATTAAACTTATGTTTTCAGCCGTCTTTTTGTTTACTATTTGCGGCTTGCCGCCTGAACAAACTGCGGCATACGTCAACATAAAAATATCCCGGCCATAGACTGCCGGATAAACGGACTATACACTAACCTAAAGACAAGAAAGACATTAAGGAAATATTGACTGAAAATCACATCAGCGGCGAGAACACACGCATCAGCGACTCAAGCAAACGGTGAGGGAACGAAAGACGGCGCGTGCTCATATACTTTTCATAGTCGACACACTGCTTCACGTCTTCCATAAAGACCGACTTGATGCGAAGGGCCATATCACGGTCGTAGATAAAGGCATTGACTTCAAAATTGTTGTCGAAGCTGCGGAAATCGATGTTGGTAGAGCCGCAGGTTGACAGGCTGTCGTCGCTGACAAGCAGCTTTGAATGGTTGAAACCGGGCTTATACAGATAGACCTTAACACCGGCATCGACGCTCTCCTGCACGTATGAACGGCTTGCCCACTCGACGAATTTGGCGTCGGAGTGCAGCGGAACCATCAGCCTTACGTCTACTCCGGCAAGGGCTGCGGTGCGCATGGCAAAGAGTACCGGCTCGGTTGGCAGGAAATATGGCGTCTCCATATATACATATTTCTTTGCCTCCAGCAGTATGCGGACATACCCCTGCATCATCTCGGGCCACGGACTGATAGGGCTGCTGGTAACTATCTGCATTATGCAGTCGTTGGGGCGGATGTCGTCGTGGGGCGGATAATAGCAGCGGTTGCTGATGAGCGTGCGGTCGACGAAGAACCAGTCGACCAGGAAGGCGCGCTGTATGCCGTAGACGGCGCCGCCCCTTATGCGCAGATGAGTGTCGCGCCATGCGGTTCCGTTGTGGCCCTTGATATATCGCAGGGCTATGTTCATGCCGCCGATAAAGCCCACGCGGCCGTCTATAACGCACAGCTTGCGGTGGTTGCGGTAGTTGACCTTGCTGGTGAATGCAGGAAACTTGACCGGCATGAAGGCATGCACGTCTATTCCGGCATTGCGCATACGCTCGAAGAACGAATTGGGAACGTTCCAGCAGCCCACGTCGTCGTAGATGAAACGCACCTCAACGCCCTCTCTTGCCTTGGCAATGAGTGCGTCGGAAACGAGACAGCCCAGAGGGTCGTCGCATATAATATAGGTCTCGAGATGTATGTGATGGCGGGCTTGGGATATGTCGCGCAGCAGAGCATGAAAGAATCCGTAGCCGTCGGTATAGATGTCGGTCTCATTGTTCTTGAAAGGCAAAGCCCAGTTTTGGCTGGCAAAGAGCTTTATGAGCACGCTGTGCTCGTCAGGCAGTACGAGGTTTTGCTGCTCGGCAAATCCGAGCATGGAGCGCTTTGTCAGCTGGTCCATGCTCTGCTGGCTGATGAGTTTCTCCTTGCGTGTGTTCTGCCCGAAGAAGAAATATAGCACGAAGCCCACAACGGGAAGGAACACAAGCACGAGTATCCACGCCATGGTCTTGGCCGGCTGACGGTTGTCCATGAGCACGGCCACCATTGCTGCTATCACTATGAATGCATAGAGCAAGAAGAATATCCAGTGTACGTAAATCATACGGTATGCCTTTTTACGTTATCTATTCCGCCTGCACGCAAGATGCCTGCGGCTGTATTCTCACTGCCTGAGTGCAACGTCCGGCCACGCAGCATGATGCTGCATGAAATGCCACGTCACACGATTATCTCGCTGCCGAGTTCTTTGGCTATCGAGTTGCGTATGCCCTGCATGTCCTTATATTCGGCCATGAGGCTCATCATCTTTTCGGTGTCGCCTGATGCCTGGGTTATCTCGCGCTTCAGGTCTTCCATCTTATGCTCAACATAGTCAAGGCGGAAGTCGAGTATGAGGTGTATCACCTGGTTGCGGAGCGTGTCCTCATCTCTCTTCACCTGCAGGCTGCGGCTCAGCTGAAAATGGTCGATGGCCATGTCGGTGGCCACGCGGCTCACTTCGATGTCGGGATGATGGGTGAAGTAGGCCTCTGAGTTGAAGCCTTCGTCGTCGTTGTGTTCAACGGCTTCCTGCAGTATGCGGTTGTAAAGCTCGTTGTGAAACTTGAGTCCGTCT
>UMJJ01022606.1_pt1 | contig 15383 bp, 10 predicted proteins | sample 1966051 | NCBI WGS metagenome assembly UMJJ01 (sample SAMEA4836147, study PRJEB28245) | human gut metagenome | biome: gut microbiome; material: fecal sample | place: Denmark | collected 2008
AAGGGGAGGAAGAAAGGATTCGAGAGAAGCTGGAGTCCTGTCTTGGGACCATGGACCGGCTGCGGAAGAAGGTTCCCTATACGCCTATGCATGAACTTCTGCAGATGGTACTGGAGGATACAGGATACGGGGCCTACGCGGCGGCCATGCCGGGGGGCGCCCAGAGGAAGGCCAATCTGGAAATGCTGGTGGAGAAGGCCCGGTCGTTCGAGACTACCAGCTACAAAGGCCTGTTTCATTTTATCCGGTATATCCGACAGCTGGAGAAATACGACGTAGATTATGGCGAGGCCAGTATTGAGGACGAGCATTCGGACGCGGTCCGGATCATGACCATCCACAAGAGTAAGGGACTGGAATTCCCCATCGTCTTTGTGGCGGGCATGGGAAAACGGTTTAATCTTCAGGACGCAAGGAGTATGGTGACGCTTCATGCGGATCTGGGCATTGGGCTGGAAGCGGTAGACCTGACGCAGCGGACCAAAAGCCCCAGCCTGATTAAGAAGATCATCCAGAAGGAAGAGGTGCTGGACAGCCTTGCGGAAGAGCTGAGAGTGCTTTATGTGGCGTTTACCCGGGCAAAGGAGAAGCTGATCATCAGCGGGACGCTCTCCAGACCGGAAGAGAAACTGGCCGCGGCGGTCCGGGAAGAACGAGGAAGGGAAGGGACTCTCACTTACGGGAAGTTAAGCCGGGCGGTCACTTACTGGGACTGGCTCCTTCCGGCGCTGGCAGGTATGCCAGAGGATGGCCCTGTAGATGTAAGGATCCTGGATCTCGGGGATATTACGGCAGGGGAAGTGCTCCAGGAGACAGCGGATGTAATCCGGCGGCGGATGCTGGAAAACTGGGATCTTGAGAAGGTTTATGATCCAGCGGTGAAGGAACATCTGGAGGAGCAGTTTTCCTACCAGTATCCTTATCCCAAAGGCGGAGAGCAGAAGCTGAAATTTACCGTGTCTGAACTGAAAAAGCGGGTTTATCTCCGGGAAACTGAAGATTTTGAGGAAGCGGAACTGGCCTGTGAAGAACCGGAAGTGATCCCTTTGATCCCCAGGTTCCTGGAAGAGCCGGAAGTTCTGACAGGGGCTTCCAGGGGAACTGCCTATCACCGTGTGATGGAGCTTCTGGATTTTTCCCGGACCTACACAGAAGAAAGATTAGAAGAGGAATTTGCGCAGTTTTTAAAGCAGGGAAAACTCTCGCAGGAGATGGCGGAATGTGTCCGGGCGGGGGATATCCTGCAAGTTCTGGACAGTTCCCTGGGGCGCCGGCTGAAAGCTGCGGCAAAGGCAGGGCAGCTGTGGAAAGAACAGCCCTTTGTCCTGGGGATCCCGGCCCGGGAGATCTATGGAGAAGAACAGGAAGAAGAAATGGTTCTGGTACAGGGGATCATCGACGCTTATTTCCAGGAAGAAGACGGCCTGGTGGTACTGGATTATAAGACAGACCGCGTGAGCGCGCCGGAGGAGCTGACGGAGAGATATCACACCCAGCTGGACTATTATGCGAGAGCGCTGGAACAGCTGACACAGAAGAAGGTGAAGGAGAAGGTGATCTATTCCTTCACGCTGGGAAAGGAGATCAGGGAGCAGGGTCATGCTTAACCGATGGAATACAGAGATTGAGAAACATATGGCGCTTGTGACGCCCGCCTGCCTGATCCTGGGAGTGGCATTCCCGGAGATCGCCGGGAAAGGGGTCCCCCTTGTGCCGGTGATGTTCGCGGTGATGACCTTTATCGGGGCGCTGAAATCCAGTTTTCAGGATATCCGGGCGGTGTTTCAAAGACCGTTTCCCCTGCTTTTGACTATTTTCCTTCTCCATGTGGTGATGCCTGCAGCGGCTTTTGGAACAGGGCATCTGCTTTTTGAAGATAATCCCAGTCTGATTACGGGGATGGTGCTGGAGTTCGCGGTTCCGGCGGCTGTGGTGGGAGTGATGTGGGTTTCCATCTATCGGGGGAACAGTTCCGTGGCCCTGGCGCTGGTGGTTATCGATACAGTGCTTGCACCCGTTGTGATCCCTGCGACCCTCCATATCCTGATCGGGACCCGGGTGGAGATGGATACTCCGGAAATGATGCGGGAACTGGTATTTATGATCGCGCTTCCGGCGGTGCTGGCTATGTGCCTGAACCAGCTGAGCCGCGGACAGGTGAAGGAGACCTGGCCATCCAGGCTGGCGTTTTTCTCCAAGCTGTGCCTGATCTTTGTGGTGACGGCCAACGCATCCAAGGTGGCGCCCTATGTGCGGCATCTGAACCGGGAGCGGCTGGCTGTAGCGGTCTGTATCCTGATCCTGGCGGCGGCCGGTTATCTTCTGGGGTTGGGAGCGGCCCATCTTTTTAGAATGGACCGGGAGACCAGGGTGTCTCTTATGTTTGGCAGCGGGATGCGCAACATCAGCGCAGGAGCGGTGATCGCGGCGGAATATTTCCCGGGGGAAGTACTGTTCCCGGTGATGATCGGGACATTGTTCCAGCAGATGCTGGCGGCCACTTTCGGAAGCCGGATCTTTGGCAGAAAACATAAGGGGGATGAGAAATGTTATGGAGAGAAGAGATCCAGTGTATCGCGCTGGACCTGGACGGGACTACGCTGAACAGCCGGGGAGAGTTGAGCCAGCGGACCAGGCAGGCCATCCGGGCGGCCCTGGAGCAAAAGATCCATGTGATCGTCGCCAGCGGCCGTCCGGTCAGTTCTCTGCCGGAAGAAGTAGTGGGGATCCCCGGGATCCGGTACGCAGTTACTTCCAACGGAGCTGCCGTGAGAGATCTTGAGACCGGGGAGATCCTGCGGGAATATAAGCTGACGTCGGAGGCGGCGGAAGAGATCCTGGAACTGACGGAAGGGATGGATGTGGCCTATGAGGCCTTTATCGCAGGGATCCCTTATGCTCAGGCGTCCTACGTAGCGGATCCGGTCCGGTACGGTGCGGCAGCGACAGCGGTGCCCTATGTGCGAAGGACCCGGAAGCCGGTGGAGGATATCCGGGGATTCATCCGGCAGCATAAGAGAGAGCTTGACAGTATTGATGTGGTGATCCGAAAGGGGAAGGAAACATTGTGGAAAAAGCTGGAGACACAGGTAGAGGACATCTATGTGACGTCCTCTGTGCCCCAGCTTCTGGAGATCTCTTATAAAGAGGCAGGAAAAGCCTCGGGAGTCCGGTTCCTGCTGGACTATCTTAAAATTGCCAGGGAACATCTGGCAGCCTTTGGAGACGGGGACAATGACAGCGGGATGTTGCGGTTTGCCGGGATCGGCGTAGCAGTGGCCAACGCCGTTCCCGGGTGTCTGGCCGCGGCGGACCGGATCACAGGATCCAATGATGAGGATGGTGTGGCTGCGGAACTGGAGCGGATGCTGGCAAAGTTCTAGTCGTCCATCCCGAAGGTGTACTCCAGGTTGTCTTCAGCCCTGTCCAGCTGATCTTCCAGAAGTTCCAGGGAGTGCTCCTGGGAACGGTAATCCTCCAGGGACAGTTCTCCCTGACGGTACTGCATCTCAATGTCGTCGTCATAGTAGTCCAGACGGTCTTCCACGCTCTCCAGCTCATGCTTCAGGGTGAAGAACTGTTCCCGCTTCTCGCTGGCGCTTCCGGATGGTTTGGCGGCGTCTGCTTTTTTGACTGCGTCATTGACAGCAGTCTCCAGGGTTTCTAGGGTGTCGCCGGTAGAAGAGGCTTCTGTCTGGTTAGAGTCATTGTCTGGAAGTGCGGCCTCATTTTCTGTGGAGGCCGCCTCCTGTCCGCTGCTTCTCTGAAGATCGGTGACCTGTTGCTCCAGCTGTTCTACTTTGGCTTCCAGTTGGTCTTTCTCGTGGTCATCGTCGATGTCGCAGCCGGTCAGCAGGAATGCAAATGTAAAGATAACGGCGAGTGCGGTTAATCGGATTTTTTTCATAGTAGTTACCTCCATACATGTTTTTGATTACAGTGAGTATCTGTCTGTTATGGTTGTATCATACGGGAGAAAAATTAAAGCTATATTAAAAAATACTTTTCTTTTGAAAATAAATGTGATAGAATAAATCCTGCGTGGGGCATTAGCGCAGTTGGGAGCGCGCCACACTGGCAGTGTGGAGGCCACGGGTTCAAGTCCCGTATGCTCCATTCCTTAAGGAAAGCGGTGTTCGAAGAGGACGCCGCTTTTTGCGTTGGCAGATCCGTTTTTGTAAAATATAGGGAAATAAACTTGAACCAGGCCGGATATCGGGTTACTATAAAAGAAGTAAAATGAGGAGGTACGATTCTATGAAGTACGAGATCAAAGGAGATACGCTCCCGGTTGTACTGTGCTACCTGGAGGGCGGCGAGAAGATGATCAACGAGGGCGGCAGCATGTCCTGGATGTCTCCCAACATGAAGATGGAGACTACCACCAACGGCGGCGTGGGCAAGGCGTTTGGCCGGATGTTCGCCGGTGAGAAGATGTTCCAGAATGTGTATACGGCAGAGGGAGGGAACGGCATGATCGCCTTTGCTTCCAGCTTCCCGGGTTCCATTCGGGCATTTGAGATCACGCCGGGACAGGATATGGTGTTCCAGAAGAGCGCTTTCCTGGCAGGGGAAGCGGGAGTAAATCTTTCCATTTTCTTCAACAAACGGTTTGGAGCAGGCCTGTTTGGCGGTGAGGGATTTATCATGCAGCGGGTATCCGGGCAGGGGATCGTGTTCGCGGAGTTTGACGGCCATGTGATCGAATATGATCTTCAGCCGGGACAGCAGATCATTGTGGATACCGGACATCTGGCGGCTATGTCAGCCACCTGTGGCATCGATATCCAGAGCGTTCCTGGGGTGAAGAACATGCTCTTTGGCGGCGAAGGACTTTTCAATACCGTGATCACCGGTCCGGGGCATGTATGGCTGCAGACTATGCCCATCAGCAATGTGGCCGGTATCTTAAGGCCTTATCTGCCTTCCGGGTCATAGGAGGGAGATCAAGTGAAGAAGAGTATCTCAGGAACCTTAAGCCGCGCCCGGCGGTTTCCTGTGCTCCTGATCGGAGAAGGCCTTCTGGTAGGCGGCATCGGCGGCTTCGTGGTGGTCCTGTACCGGATGGCGCTGGACGTGGCGGGGGACTGGCTTGATGAGATCCTTGCCTATGCGGGACAGACGCCCTGGCGGATGGCAGGATGGTTCCTGGTGCTGGGGGCACTGGCCTGGCTGGTGTCCCGGCTGGTGTCCTGGGAACCGCTGATCTCAGGCAGCGGGATCCCCCAGCTGGAGGGAGAGATGGCCGGAAAGCTGGAGCAGAAGTGGTACCGGGTCCTGCCGGCCAAATTCCTGGGAGGATTCTTGTGTCTGTTGGGAGGGCTCGCCCTGGGAAGGGAGGGCCCTTCCATTCAGCTTGGCGCCATGGCGGGCAAGGGGATCTCCCGGGGACTGGACCGGGGGAAGACAGAGGAGAAGTTCCTTCTCACCTGCGGAGCCGGAGCCGGATTGTCCGCGGCATTTCACGCGCCTCTGGCAGGGGTGATGTTCTCCCTGGAGGAGGTGCATAAGAATTTCTCCGTCTCAGCCCTTTTGTCGGTGATGACCGCCTCTCTGACAGCGGATTTCCTGGCTACGGCAGTGCTGGGGACAGACTCTGTCTTTCAATTTACTATTACCCGGGAGCTCCCGGTCCATTTCTACTGGATGGTCCTGGGCCTTGGCGTTGTCCTTGGGGTACTGGGAGCCTTCTATAACTGGTTTACTCTGAAGGTGCAGTCCCTCTATGACAGAGCAACGTTCTTAAATTCCACAGGCAAGATCCTGATCCCCTTCTTCTGCGCGGGGGTTCTGGGCTTTACGGCGCCGGAGCTTCTGGGCAGCGGACATGATCTGATCGAGAAACTGACCAGTGTGGATATGCTGCTGGGAACGGCGGTGTTCCTTCTGGTGGGGAGATTCCTGTTTTCCGCGGTAAGCTTCGGATCCGGGGCGCCGGGCGGGATCTTCTTCCCTTTGCTGGTACTGGGAGGCTATATGGGCGGGATCTTTGCCATGGCGGGGATCCGGCTGTGGGGGCTGGATCCGGTGTTTCTTAATAATTTCGTCCTGCTGGCCATGGCCGGGTATTTCGCGGCGGTGGTGCGGGCGCCTCTTACCGGGATCATCCTGATCTTTGAGATGACCGGGACGCTGACCCAGATGCTGTCCCTTTCGGTGGTGTCCATTGTGGCTTATGTCACGGCTACGCTTCTGGGATCCCGGCCTATCTACGAAAGCCTTCTGGACCGGCTGCTCCTTCGCAGGGGCGAGAAGCCGCCCAGGGAGCAGGGCGAGAAAATGCTGATGCATTTTGCTGTCAGCAGAGGCAGCCGGATCGAGGATCTGACCATCGGGGAGGTCCGGTGGCCGGAGAACTGTCTTCTGGTGGCAGTTGAACGGGGCAGTCAGGAGATCATCCCCAGAGGGAAGACCCGGCTGCTGGCAGGAGATGTGATCGTCACCATGACAGATGAGCGGGACGAGGCCAGAGTCCACGACGAGATGGAGAAGCTGTGCCGGGAGATGTTCTGACAGAAGCGCCCGGCCTGGGGAAAGAAGTTGCGCGGTCCCGCGGATTGTAATAAGATAAGACTAGAATACCGGATGAGGAGGGAATCCTATGTTTGGCAGAAGATGTACCCTGTGCGGCGGAAAGCTGGACAGCCATAATATCTGTACAGAATGCGGGCTGGACAACAATAAGTCGGAGAAGAATTACAGGATCAACCAGAGCAGCTGCGATAATCTTCCCCTGACCCATGTCCATACAGAGACGTACCAGGAACCCAGGAGAGAAGAACCCCGGCGGACGGCGCCAAAGAGTTCCGCGGCAAAGGAGAGGCAGCCCCGGCCCCAGCGGCAGCAGATATACACAGGGCAGAAGAAAAGGAGCGGCTGCATGACATGTGTGGTGGTCCTGATCGTAGCGGTGGTGATCCTTGTCCTTGTGGGGCTTCTGGCAGGGAGAGTGTTTGAATCCGGCACGGAGTATGGGTCCTACAGCGTGGAGAGCGACCCTTACGCCTATGTGGAGGAAGAGCTGCCGGAAACCGGGGAGAGCGTGGAATTCCAACTTACCAGCGGCCGGTATATCGTGGGGCTTCACATCCCCTCCGGGAAATATGCAGCGGATCCCAAAGGGGAGTATGACTCCATCCAGGTAAGAGACAGCGACCAGGGGATCTACCTCTATGAATACCGGGGAGATACTGCCTCGAAGGAAAGTTTTCTCAACGACCTGCGCCTTTACCCCGGGGCGGTGGTGACCATCAGCGCCCGGACGCCGGTGCCTTTTACTTCTGACAATGCCCAGACGGAGGAGCTTAAGGCGGGCATGGATAATCCTCTGACCCAGACGGTGGAAGTGGGGGAAGATCAGATGTTGGAGGCGGGTCTGGATTTCGAGCCGGGCACCTATGATATCCAGGTGACTTCCGGCTCAGGAAGCGTGAATATCGCAGTGCCGGATGAGACCGGTGAGACCTGGGGAGAGACCTACCTGAGCATGGGCGGGGACTATGGAAGCGACGGCACTCTGTACCAGAACTACATTTTCCCGGAGGGAAGCACCATCCATTGCGATGAGGGGATCAGGGTCACGCTGACGCCCAGCAAGATGATCCAGTCGGAAAATTATTATGAGGATTATATGAATTCTTATTAGACAAAAATGCGTCCCGTGTGTTACAATGGCGGGGCGAGAATCGCACAGAACAGAAACCATAAGACAGGATATGACAGAAAGGAAGAAGATACATGGGAGGACTTTTTGGCGTAGCTTCAAAGGAAGATTGTGTACTGGAACTGTTTTACGGAGTCGATTACCATTCTCACCTGGGAACCAGAAGAGGCGGAATGGCGACCCACGGAGCGGACGGATTTAACCGGGCTATCCACAATATCGAGAATTCTCCGTTCCGGACCAAATTTGACCGGGACGTGGGAGAGATGAAGGGAAATCTGGGGATTGGCTGTATCTCGGATTTTGAGCCCCAGCCCCTTTTGATCCAGTCTCATCTGGGAAGCTTTGCCATCACCACGGTGGGAAAGATCAATAATCAGGAAGAACTTCTAAGACAGGTATACCGGGACGGCCATTCTCATTTCCAGGAGATGAGCAGCGGCCAGATCAACGCCACGGAGCTGGTGGCTTCCCTGATCTGCAAGAAGCCTACCATCGTGGAAGGGATCCAGTATGTCCAGGAGATCGTGGACGGGTCCATGACAATGCTTCTGATGACCAAGGACGGGCTTTACGCTGCCAGAGACCGGTACGGGCGGACTCCGCTGGTGATCGGGTACAAAGAGGGAGCCTACTGTGTATCGTTCGAAAGCTTTGCATATATCAATCTGGGATACCAGGATTACAAGGAACTTGGCCCCGCAGAGATCGCGTTTATCACGCCGGAAGGGGTGGAGACGCTGGCAGGGCCGGGGCAGGAGATGAAGATCTGCTCCTTCCTGTGGGTCTACTATGGATATCCCACCTCTTCCTACGAAGGGGTCAATGTAGAAGAGATGCGTTATAAATGTGGAAGCATGCTGGCCCGGCGGGACGGGGATTCCGTAGAGCCGGATATTGTGGCGGGAGTTCCGGATTCCGGCGTGGCCCATGCCATCGGATACTCCAACGAGGCGGGGATCCCCTATGCAAGGCCCTTCATCAAATATACGCCAACCTGGCCCAGATCCTTTATGCCCACCAACCAGAGCCAGAGGAATCTGATCGCCCGGATGAAGCTGATCCCGGTGAAGGCGCTGATCGAGAACAAGAAGCTGCTTCTCATCGACGACTCCATCGTAAGAGGAACACAGCTTCGGGAGACCACCGAGTTCTTATACCAGAGTGGAGCCAAAGAAGTGCATGTCCGTCCGGCGTGCCCGCCCCTTCTCTACGGGTGTAAGTATCTGAACTTCTCCCGCTCCAAGTCGGAGATGGATCTGATCACCAGAAGGATGATCCGGGAGCGGGAAGGAGAGAACTGTTCCCAGGAAGTGCTGGAAGAGTACGCGAATCCCTGCAGCTGCCGGTACGCCCAGATGATCGAGGATATCCGGAAGCAGCAGAACTTTACCACCCTCCGGTATCACCGGCTGGACGACCTGATCGCGTCCATCGGGATCGAGCCCTGTAAGCTTTGTACTTACTGCTTTGACGGAAAAGAATAGAAAAAGAGAGAAAAGAAACCGGCGTGACACTTGCTGTCATGCCGGTTTTTGACGTATATGGATGTCAGATCACATAAGTCATGATGTAGTCGTCCATGATAAATCCATTTCCAATATCTGCCTCCTGAGTGTCGGTGACCTGGAATCCCAGGTGGTGGTAAACCGCAAGGGAACTGTCGTTGTGCTTGTTGCAGGTAAGCCAGATCTTCTTTAACCCCCGCTTCTTGCAGAGATCAATAAGAAAATGAAAGGCCTGTGTGGCGATATGCCGTCCCCGGTAATCCTTGTGAAGATACAGCTTGCTCAGGAACAGGGCGTCGGTCTCCGGGTGGATGCCGATGTAGCCGGCAAGGGTTCCGTCCACAAGGGTCTGATAGTATTCGTAGCCATCCTCTTCCACCTGGGATTTCAGCGCCGGGTAAGACTGGAATTTTTCCACCATGTAGTCGATCTGCTCCGGGGAAAGGATGGTCTGAAAATGTTGATGCCAGATTTCATCGGCAAGTCCGGCGATGGCCGCAAGATCAGAGTCGTCTGCCGCTCTTTGAAATATTACGTTGTCCATGTTGATCACACTCCGATTCTTTAGTTTTCTTCTGTCATTATAAGTGATATAATGGAAAAAAACAAGAACCGGGGAAAGGCTTGGAGGCAGGATATGAGCGGATTTGTATCGTTGAAGGATGTGAAGAAGATCTACCAGATGGGGGAAGTGGAGATCATGGCGGCGGCCGGGATCAACTTTGAGATCCAGAAAGGGGAGTTCACCGTGGTGGTAGGCCCAAGCGGCGCCGGCAAGACCACTGTGCTCAACATCCTGGGAGGTATGGATACCGCAACCTCCGGACAGGTGCTGGTGGACGGAGAGGACATCGCCCGGTATTCCCAGCGGCAGCTTACCGCTTACCGGAGGGACGATATCGGGTTTGTCTTCCAGTTCTACAACCTGATCCCCAATCTGACTGCCCTGGAGAATGTGGAGCTGGCGCTTCAGATCTGCAAGGATCCCATGGATGCCAGGCAGGTGATGCGGGAAGTGGGCCTGGGAGATCGGATGGACAACTTCCCGGCGCAGCTGTCCGGCGGGGAGCAGCAGCGGGTATCCATCGCCCGGGCGCTGGCGAAGAATCCCAAGCTTCTGCTGTGTGACGAGCCTACAGGGGCGCTGGATTACAACACGGGTAAATCCATCCTGAAGCTTCTGCAGGATACCTGCAGGAACCTTGGGATGACGGTGATCCTGATCACCCACAATTCCGCCATCGCGCCGATGGCGGACCGGGTGATCAAGATCAAGAACGGACTGGTTTCCCGGGTGATCGAGAATGAGAACCCGGTTTCTGTTGAGACCATAGAGTGGTAGGGGAGAAGTATGGGCACAAAAGCGACGCGAAAAGACTTTTATAGAGAAATACGGAAAAGCCCGGGGCGCTTTCTGTCCATTTTGTTTATTGTGGCTCTTGGCGTGGCCTTTTTCTCCGGGATCCGGTCTTCGGAACCGGATATGCGGCTGACCGGCGACGCCTATTTTGACGGGACCAACCTGATGGACATCCAGGTGATGAGCACCTACGGGGTTACGGAGGACGATCTTGCAGCCCTGGCAGAGGTGGAGGGCGTGGCGGCTGTGGAAGGAGCCTACAGCCAGGATTTCTTAAGTACTCTGGATGACGAGCAGACGGTGCTCCATGTAATGTCCCTGCCGGAAGAGATGAACCAGGTGGCTGTCAGCGAGGGGCGGCTTCCCAAGGCGGCGGATGAGTGCATGGTGGACAATGCCATGGGCTACGAGATCGGAGACGAGATCGTCCTGGAATCCGGGACCGATGATCCGGTGGAGGATACCCTGGGGACCGATACCTTTACGGTAGTGGGAAAGGGAAGCTCTCCCTGCTATATTTCCTTTGAACGGGGAAGCACCACCATCGGCACGGGTACGCTGGATGGTTTTCTTGTGGTGCCAAAGAGCGCCTTTGTGACGGAGGTGTATACAGAGGCTTATCTCCAGGTGGAAGGGGCGAAGGAACTGACCACCTACACGGACGCTTATGATGAGAAGATCGAGACGGTGCTGGACCGGGTGGAGGATATCACCGGAGAACGGGGACGGATCCGCCGGGAAGAGCTGATCGCGGAGGCCAAGGAAGAGCTTGACGAGGCGCGACAGGAACTGGAGGACGGGCGCAAAACCGCCAAGGAAGAGCTTGAGGATGCCTGGAGCCAGATTGAGGACGGGGAGTCTCAGCTTGAGGACGCTAAGGCACAGCTTGAAGATGGCAGAGCCCAGATCCGGGACGCTAAGGCGACCCTGAATTCCAAGCAGAAGGAACTGGACGACGGGCTTAAACAGTATCAGGATGGAAAAGACCAGCTGGAGGCGGGCAAGAAGGCGTACCAGCAGGGGAAGGAAGAATTTGAGGGAAAGAAAGCTCAGGCAGAGCAGAGCTTCCAGCAGCTGGAGGAGCAGATGGCGACCCTGCAGGGGCAGATTGAGACGGGGACGGCAGCTTATAACCAGCTGCAGCAGGCAATGGATCAGTTGCGGGGGCCTATTGAGGAACTGGAGAGCCAGATTGAAGAATTAAAGAAGTTGGAGCAGACAGATGAGGTCCAGAAGCAGATTGCCGTTCTGGAAGAGAAGAAAACGGAATATGAGAATAGTGAAGCTGGGATAACGTTAAAAGAACTGGAAGGCCGGGCTTCCGAGGTGAAAACCGGACTGGATCAGGCGCAGCAAGGGTATAACCAGTTAAGCGCCGGTCTGGAAGAGGGAAGAAAACAGCTGGAAGAGGGCCAGAAGCAGTTGAAGGATACCAAGAAGCAGCTGGACGCCAGCGAGAAGGAATTAAAGGCTGCCTATCAGGAGATCCAGAGCGGCCAGTCTCAGATCGACGCCGCCTGGGATGAACTGGAGTCCCAGGAGCAGACCCTTAAGGACGGGGAAGCCGAGATCCGGGAAAATGAGAAGAAGCTTGCGGACGCCAAAGAAGAGTACGAGGAAGGGAAGCAGGAAGCCGAGGATGAGATCGCCCAGGGTGAACAGGAGATCCGGGACGCGGAGGAAGAGATCCAGGATATCGAACTTCCCGACTGGTACGTGTATGACCGGGGAAATCTCCCGGAACACGACGGATACGGGGAGAATGCAGACCGGATGCGAGCCATTGGCCAGGTGTTCCCGGTGATCTTCTTCCTGGTGGCGGCGTTGATCAGTCTGACCAGCATGACCCGGATGGTGGAGGAGCAGCGGATCGAGGTGGGGACCATGAAGGCCCTGGGCTACGACCGGTTTACCACTGCTTCCAAATATCTGGGATACGCGCTTCTTGCCACGGTGGGAGGCAGTATCCTGGGCGTGCTGATCGGGGAGAAGATCCTGCCCTTTATCATTATCTATGCCTACGGGATCATGTATCAGAATATTCCGGAGATCCTGGTGCCCTACCAGTGGAGTTACGCGGCCATGGCTTCCGCGGCGGCAGTGGCCTGTACCATCGCGGCTACGCTGATGGCCTGCTACCGGGAGATGGGAGCGCAGCCGGCGGTGCTGATGCGTCCGCCTTCTCCCAAGAAGGGGCAGCGGGTGTTGCTGGAACGGGTGAGGATCATCTGGAACCACCTGAATTTCAACTGGAAATCCGCCGTCCGCAACCTGGTGCGGTATAAGAAGAAGCTTTTTATGACAGTGTTTGGCATTGGCGGATGTATGGCGCTGATGCTGGTGGGCTTTGGCCTCAGGGATTCCATTTTCGAGATCGCGGATCTTCAGTATGGGGAGCTGCAGTTCTATGACGGGAGCATTTTCCCGGAGGAGGATTTAAGCCAGGAAGAGCGCCGGGAGCTGGAAACTTTCCTGAAGGAAGATCCTGACGTAGAGGATTTCCTGGATGTGGATATGATGAACCAGACCCTGGAGCATGGCAAAGACACCCATGAAGCCTATATGTGCGTGTTGAGCGATACCCAGAAAGCCAGGGATTTCCTCTGCTTCCGGGACAGGAAGACTCATGAAACTTATCAGCTCCCGGACGACGGGGCCATCATCACAGAGAAGACCGCGGACCTTCTGAATGCGGAAGTGGGGGACACCATTGTTCTCCGGGATGAGGAAAAAGGGGACCGGGAAGTAAAGATCAGTGAGATCTGCGAGAATTATATGGGCCATTACCTTTATCTCTCTGCAGACTATTATCAGGAGCTCTACGGGAAGGAGCCGGAGTACAACGCCATCTTCTTCCAGGTGCCGGAAGGCTACTCCCAGGATCAGCTGGAAGACGCAGGTCAGGTGATCCTGGCCAGGGATGAGGTGCTGAGTGTAAGCTACACCCATGATATCCGCTCCCAGCTGGACGATATGCTGACCAGTCTTAATCTGGTCATCGTGGTGCTGATCATTTCCGCAGGCATGCTGGCCTTTGTGGTGCTCTATAACCTGAACAACATCAGTATCACAGAGCGGCAGAGGGAGCTGGCCACCCTGAAGGTGCTGGGCTTCTATGATCCGGAGGTGGCCATGTATGTCTACCGGGAGAATATCGTGCTTACCGTGCTGGGGGCGGCCTTTGGCATTATCCTGGGAAGGATCCTTCATCTGTTTGTGATCCAGACGGTGGAGGTGGATGCCGCCATGTTCGGCCGGAATGTGAACCTGCCTAGCTATCTCTACAGCTTCCTGTTTACCTTGCTTTTCACACTGGTGGTGAATCTGGTGATGTATTTCAAGCTGAAGAAGATCGATATGGTAGAATCCTTGAAGAGTATTGAGTAAAAAAAGAATTATTAGCACTCTTTGTCAAAGAGTGCTAATTTTTTATTGACTTTTACCTGCAGGAGTATTAATATTACTGTTGGAGCATCCGAAAGGATTTTTTAATTGTAAAATATTTTTTAGGAGTGATAGAAATGGCAGCAAAAAAAGGTAATTTGTCCATCAGCAGCGAGAATATTTTCCCGATTATCAAGAAGTGGGTATATTCGGATCATGACATTTTCGTGCGGGAGATGATCTCCAACGGCTGCGACGCCATCACCAAGCTGAAGAAGCTGGATATGATGGGAGAGTATCAGCTTTCTGATGATTATAAGCCGGCGATCCAGGTAGTTGTGAACCCGGAGGACAAGACGCTGAAGTTTATCGATAACGGACTTGGCATGACGGCGGACGAGGTGGAGGAGTATATCACCCAGATCGCTTTCTCCGGCGCCACCGAGTTCCTGGAGAAATACAAGGATAAGACGACAGAGGATGATATGATCGGTCATTTCGGCCTGGGCTTCTACTCTGCCTTCATGGTGGCGGACGAGGTGCATATCGATACCCTTTCTTATAAAGAAGGGGCGAAGCCGGTCCACTGGGTAAGCACCGGCGGCACAGAGTATGAGATGGAGGACGGCAGCAAAGAAGGCGTGGGAACGGAGATGACTCTGTATCTCAACGAGGACAGCGTGGAGTTCGCCAACGAGTACCGGATGCGGGAAGTGATCGAGAAGTACTGTTCCTTCATGCCGGTGGAGATTTTCCTGTCTAAGGCCAACGCGGAGCCGGAGTACGAGACTATCGATGAGGCGGATCTGAAGGATGACGATGTGGTCATCGAGCATATCCATGAAGACGCGAAGATGGAAGAGAAGGAACAAGAGAACGGCGAGAAGGAAATGGTGGAAGTGGAGCCGGCCAAAGAGAAGGTAAAGATTCAGAAGCGCCCGGTTTCCTTAAGCGACATTCATCCGCTCTGGACCAGACATCCCAACGAGTGCTCGGACGAGGATTACCTGGAGTTCTACCGCAAGGTGTTCCTGGATTACAAAGAGCCTTTGTTCTGGATCCACCTGAACATGGATTATCCATTTAACCTGAAGGGAATCCTTTACTTCCCAAGGATCAACACAGAGTATGATTCCATCGAGGGAACCATCAAGCTTTACAACAATCAGGTGTTTATCGCGGACAATATCAAGGAAGTGATCCCGGAATTCCTGATGGTATTAAAGGGCGTTATCGACTGCCCGGACCTGCCTCTTAACGTGTCCAGAAGCGCGCTGCAGAACGATGGATTTGTAAATAAGATCGCGGATTACATTTCCAAGAAGGTGGCGGATAAGCTGTCCGGCATGTGTAAGACCAAGCGGGAAGATTATGAGAAATACTGGGACGACATCAGTCCGTTTATCAAGTTTGGCTGCCTGAAGGACGAGAAGTTCTGCGACAAGATGAAGGACGCCATCCTCTTCAA
>UMJJ01065043.1_pt1 | contig 15272 bp, 12 predicted proteins | sample 1966051 | NCBI WGS metagenome assembly UMJJ01 (sample SAMEA4836147, study PRJEB28245) | human gut metagenome | biome: gut microbiome; material: fecal sample | place: Denmark | collected 2008
TAATGGCACTTCGTGCAACATTCTCAACTAAGTCTATTTTCATCTAAGTATAAAATAAAGGAGCCCTCACGCAATGTGAGGGCTCCTTCGTATTTAATATGTCGTGGGTGATTACTTCACTCCGCGTGCAGGAAGCAGGCTAGCTACATTAGGCTCTGCAAGACCGGTGAAGTCGGAGAAGATCTGTGCTAGATCCTCGGTGTTACCCTTGGAAAGAACCTTGTCGCGGAAAGCTCTACCTACCTCAGGATTGAGCGCACCATTCTTGGTGAAATACTCGCCAACATTTACAGCCAGTACCTCAGACCATAGATAGCTATAGTAACCACAAGCGTAGCCACCACCCCAAACGTGGTTGAAGTAGCTAGTGCGGTAGCGTGGAGGAATCTGTGGATTGAGAAGCCCAGCCGCTGCAAGAGCGTTATTCTCAAACTCCTCAACATTCTCTGCATTTACCTCATTACCTGTAGTAAGCATGTGGAAAGCTACGTCGCCAGTAGAAGCAGCAAGGTTTTCCCCTAAAGCATAGGCAGCGTGGAAGTTAACCGACTCCAGCATCTTATTCTTAAGATCCTCTGGCATAGCCTCGCCTGTCTCATAGTGCTTAGCAAAGTTGGCAAATACCTCGGGCACAGTAGCAAAGTACTCATTGAACTGGCTTGGCATCTCTACGAAGTCGCGGAACACGTTGGTGCCACTGAGAGACTTGTACTCTACATTAGACAGCATACCATGAAGAGCGTGACCAAACTCGTGGAATAGAGTAGTTACCTCATCCCAAGTAATTAGATTAGGTTGTCCCTCTGGTGCCTTGGTGTAGTTACATACGTTGTAGATGATTGGAAGCTGGTCATTGCGATGGCTCTGAGATGCAAATTCACTCATCCATGCACCACCACCCTTGGTAGGACGTCTGAATAGATCGGTATAGAATAGAGCTACCTGCTCTCCAGTCTCAGCATTGAGTACATCGTAAACGTGTACATCCTTATGGTAGGTTGGGAGGTCAAAGCGCTCCTTGAAGGTGAGACCATAAACATGCTCTGCAGCGTAGAATACACCATTCTTAAGGACGCTATCTACCTCGAAGAAAGGCTTAACGTCATTAGCATTGAAGTGATACTTCTCTTCCTTCATCTTGGCTGAGAAGTAGAAGCGGTCGTATGGCTTTAGCTCAAAGTCGCTACCCATAGTTTTGCGAGCATACTCCTCAATCTCCTTAGTCTCGCGGTCAGCTACAGGCTGATACTCCTCTGCGAGCTTCTTTAGGAAGCTAGTCACTGCCTCTGGAGTCTTAGCCATCGTATTCTGAAGGCTGTACTCAGCATAGTTATTGAAACCGAGCAGCTGTCCCTTCTTGTGACGAAGCTGAGCCATCTCTGCAATGATTGGGTAGGTATTTTGGTTGCCAGTGTTATCCGAACGGTGATAAGAGGCGTTGAATACCTTCTCACGGGTTGCACGATTCTCAAGAGATGTCAGAATATCCTGCTGTGTAGTATTGCTGATTACAATAGCATAAGGTGCAGTAACAGCCTCATTTGCCTCGGCATCAGCCTTGCACTGAGCAATCTCTCCCTCGCTAAGGCCAGCCAACTCCTCTACATCCTCAATAGGAACGATGGCCTTGTTGCGAGCCTCGATATTCATCTTTACAAACTCTTGCTGGAGCACAGCTAGACGGGCATTCACCTTCTCAAGCTCATCCTTCTTCTCTTTTGGAAGATTGGCACCTGCTCTTACAAAGCCGTCGTAAATCTCCTTGAGGAGTTTCTTGTCTTCACCTTGAAGGGTTTCGTACTCATTGTCATACACCACCTTGATACGATCAAAGAGTGGCTGATTGAAGGTGATCTCATCCTCCCAAGCGGTGAGCATAGGGATCACATCGGCCTCTATTGCCTTGATCTCATCAGTACCATCGGCACTTGAGATGGCAAAGAATACATTGGAAACACGCGAAAGAAGTGCCCCACTATCCTCGTAAGGGAGGATGGTATTCTGGAATGTTGGCTTTTCCTCGTTGTCTACAATGGCCTTTAGCTCGGCTCTTTGCTGTTCGATACCAGCCTCAAATGCAGGCTTGTAGTGCTCATTTTTGATCTTGCCAAAGTCTGGAGCGTGAAAAGCTAGTGCGCTAGGCTCGTTGAATGGATTTCCTTCCATAGGATCATTTTTCTCTCCCTTACAGCCCACTGCAAGCAGACTGATAGCGGCTAGACCGCTAAGGAGCAATGTTTTGAAATTTTGATACATAACTTTATTATCTTTATTATCTGAAAAAGTATTAGCTACAAGTTACATCTTCCCTTTGTATTGGCAAATATAAGGAATATTTACAACATACCCCCTTCTTAATTTCTTGTATCCCGACTTTTTAGCAGACCAAAATCTCTATATGGAAGTCTGCTTATGCTCTATTTATTTCTTTATGATGTGTTCATTGTGTTCTTTTGTGTAAATCCTACGTTTATTGGATAATTCGCTCAATTATAATGGATTTCCAGTTTTCTTTCAAAATTACAAAGAGAAAAAAGACTCCGTCGCCCATATATTGCGGATTTCATCCCGCAAAATGATTGGTGTATACAGGCTGACGCAGTAGTCTCAAGATGTCACAATCACTCCATCACGCAGAATATCGGATGAGGCTTCTTTGATGGGTTTTCGTCTGACCCTTGGGTGTATGCCAAAGATTTGGTAAATTTGAAATCAAAAGGGGTGGAGTGAAACTGAGAGAGAAAAGTTTGAATTTCAATATTATATTTCTATGAAGTTAACGATACTAAGTGACTTGCTTCGTGACCATTTGCAATTGGTTGCCAAGGTGATAGGAGGTAAGGGGCTAGCCATTATGGAGTTTGCCCTAGTAGAAGTGAAGGGGGAGAAGATGAGTCTGACCGCTACTGATGGTGAGACTAGGATTTGCAGTCATGTGGACTTGAGTAGTAAGGAGGGCGAGGATATGAGCTTCTGCGTCCGTGTGCGTCAGCTCGTGGAACCGCTTCGTGAGATTCCCAATCAGATGATTCAGTTTGAGCTGAACACGGAGGACTACGAGCTCCACGGTAAGTATAATAATGGCTTCTTTTCTTTCCCAGTGATTAAGGGCGAGGACTTCCCTGAAGTGCAATCTCTTGGCGATGAAGGCTTAAAGGTGAAGATGCCCATTGCTAATTTCTATGAGGGGCTAGATAATACTGTTTATGCGACTACTGTGGATGATGTACGCCCTATCATGACAGGTGTGCATGTGGATATTCGTCCGGAGCATATCACTTTCGTTGCGACCAATGGCTTTTTGCTCTCCTATTACCGACACTCAATGTTGGAGTTGAATGTCAATGAGCAGCATAGATATACATTGCACAAAAAGCCCGTTCAACTACTCCTTCAGGTGCTTTCAAAGAGTGATAATGGCGATATAGAGCTGGAGTTTCACCCCAACTTTGCACTCTTCAAGACGGAGACGTTGGAGTTACAATGTAGGTTGCTAGAGGGAAAGTACCCAAATTATGAGACGGTGATCCCTAAGGATAATGATAAGCTTTTGGAAGCTGATAGACTGCAACTTCTGGCAGCTACAAGGCGTGTGGCAGTCTTTGCCAATAAGGCAATGGGGCTTATTAACTTCGACTTCTCACCATCTGAGCTAGTACTTAAGGCAACCGATCAGGACTTTAGTACGAAGGCAGAGGAGGCGGTGCCTGTCTCCTTCTCAGCTCCTGAAGCGCGTTTTTCATTTAGGGCTGAGCATCTGATACAGCTCCTTACGGTGATGCCTTCGGAAACTATTTCTATGCGGATCGGAGATGCTTCGCGTGCTGCTTTGGTGACACCAATTGGAGGTGAAGCTGGTGTGGAGATTGTAGTGGCGGTGATGCCACTCGTATATGGCTAATCAATAGCGGAGAGGATTATGAGTAAGCTACAATTGAAACGGCCGATTGTCTTTTTTGATTTGGAGACAACGGGGCTTGACGTGGTAAAGGATCGAATTGTGGAGATCGCCCTCCTAAAAGTACACCCCGATGGCACTGAGGAGACCCTACACACGCTAGTAAATCCAGGAATGCCTATTCCCAAAACCTCCACGGCAGTGCACGGCATCAGTGATGCTGATGTGGCTGATAAACCGACTTTTGAAGAGGTGGGCAAACGAGTAGTCGCTTTCATTGAGAATTGTGACTTGGGTGGTTACAACTGCAATCGCTTTGATGTGCCTCTTTTAGCTGAAGAATTGCAGAGGGTAGGAACCCCTGTGGATTTTAGTCACCGCAAGGTGGTAGATGTACAGGTCATTTACTATAAGCAGGAACCACGAACGCTGACTGCTGCCTACCAGTATTATACCAATAAACCACTGGACGGAGCACACTCGGCAGATGTGGATACCATGGCTACGTATGAGGTGCTTAAAGGGCAGCTGGAGATGTATAGCGACCTTCCCTGTGATGTGGAGAGCCTCAGTGATTATACCAAGCAGATGGATACTGTGGATCTTGGCGGACGTATGGTTTACGATGAAAGTGGTACTCCTTGCTTCAACTTTGGAAAGTATAAAGGGCAGCCAGTGGTTGAGGTACTTCGGAAGGATTCTGGATACTTCGGTTGGATGATGAATGGAGACTTCCCAAGAGATACAAAGATGCATCTGCAAAAACTAATGATAGAAGCTGAAAGAAAGTGAAAGGGAAAAAGATAGTACTGGGCATTACGGGAAGTATTGCGGCGTATAAGAGTGCCGTCTTGGCTAGGCTTCTGGTGAAGGCAGGAGCCGAGGTACAGGTGGTGATGACACCAGCAGCCAAAGAGTTTATTGCCCCTCTCACGCTTTCAACGCTTACTGGGCCAGCGGTACTCTCGGAGTTTTTTGAGGAGCGGAGTGGTTCGTGGAATAGCCATGTGGACCTTGGGGTATGGGCCGATGCTATGGTGATAGCACCGGCTACAGCAAGTACCCTCGGTAAGATGGCCAATGGCATTGCGGATAATCTCTTGGTAACTACTTATCTATCCTGTAGAGCTCCAGTGTTTGTGGCTCCTGCGATGGACTTGGATATGTTTGCTCATCCCTCTACCAAACGTTCTTTGGAGACGCTTGCCTCTTGGGGAGTGCATATTATTGAGCCAAAAGAGGGCGAGTTAGCGAGCCACTTAGTGGGAAAAGGGCGAATGGCTGAGCCAGAGGAGATCTTTCAGACGCTTGAAAAGTACTTTGATGGTCCCGCTAAAAAGACATTAGAGGGGCTGAATGTATTGATGACCTCGGGTCCTACATACGAAAAGATTGACCCCGTTCGTTTTATTGGTAACTACTCGTCGGGCAAGATGGGCAAGGCGATTGCTGAAGAGCTGGCTGAGCGTGGGGCAAAAGTAACGTTCGTTTCTGGTCCTGTGGAATCACTTCCAAAGTCGGATAATATCCATGTGGTCTCTGTAGAGAGTGCCGAGGAGATGTATCGGGCTTGCCTAAGCGTACGTGATGAGTATGATGTGGCGGTCTTCTGTGCAGCGGTGGCAGACTATCGAGTAGCTACGCCCAATGACCATAAGATTAAGCGAGAGCAGGTAGGGGCACTCTCTTTGGACTTGATTCCTAATCCCGATATCTCTGCGGAGCTAGGCAAGCTCAAGTCTGCTAAGCAGTGGCACATTGGCTTTGCTTTGGAGACAAATGCGGAGTCTGAAGCGGTGATAGACAAAATGTCTCGGAAGCATCTGGATATGATTGTACTGAATTCTCTGCAAAATGAAGGCGCTGGGTTTAAGGTGGATACGAATAAGGTGACTATCTTTGATGCACTTAATGGCGGTACTGTAGACTTGCCATTGATGAGCAAACGTAATGTGGCGAAAGCCATCGTCGATCGAATGGAGGAGTTACGCTTTATTTAGTATTTAGATGTATGAAGAGGGCGTGGGGCATCATTATTGGGCTTATGCTCAGCTGGTTATCCGCTACTGGACAAAGCTTTTTTGCACCAGAAGTCTCTCTGAATTTACAGGGGATTCCTGAGCAAAAGCAGGCGGATTTGCAGGGGCTGCAACGTCAATTGGAATATATGCTCATAGGTTATGACCCAGAGATAGAGGTGAAATTGCGACCTAAGCAGCCTATCCGTATTCAGCTCTCGCTCTCACTTACTCAGTCGGTAGGTGACGAGTATAGTGGCCATCTGGATATAGCTCTTTTTCGTCCAGTATATGGAGCTGATGAGGAGGCTCTTTTAGTGCTATTTCATGAGAAAAATCTGCCCTTTACCTTTGACCCACTACTCAGTCCTACCTTTATCGGAGGTGAGATTCCTGAGTCACCGCTCTTTAAGGTGATGTATTACTACGCTACATTGGGTGCCATGTATTACTATGATAGCTTCTCACTCTATGGAGGAGACCCTTTCCTTAATTATCTAGTGTCAAGAAGTGGCTTCTTTGAAGCGGGTTGGCAAGATAGTAGTGGATTGAGCAATGCCTATCTTACCTCCAAGCTTTCGCCCTCAAAGTACTTGCCCGAGTTGCAGTCTAAGTGGGGTAGCTATTTTCGCGAGCTGTGGTATCTATACCATAGGGAGGGACTTGATAGCCCTCTTCCTACTGCTTATAATAGGGTGTTGACTGCGGTTTTACAAGGGCTTCGTCAATTAAGGGAGTATGATAGTAGCACTTCCTTTCTGACTTTGTTTTTTGATTCTAAGGAAAAGGACATGAGTGCACATTTCCAAGCCAATAAGGGTTCTTTAGAGGTGGGGAACACTCGTAGCTTAGTAGAGGAGTTATTTCCAAGTGTTGTGTTTAGTCGATGATTACTAGGTTGTATATAAAGGATTTTATCCTAATTAAAGAGCTGGAGCTGGGACTCAAGGAGGGCTTTACCTCTATCACCGGTGAGACTGGGGCGGGAAAGTCTATACTAGTGGGGGCTATTGGCCTGATTTTGGGCAATAGAGCCGATACCACTACCATACGGGAGGGTGCTAAGAAGGCCATTATTGAGGCCGATTGTGACCTCAATGGAGTGTTGGGTATCGAGCAACTTTTTGAGGAGAATGACTTAGACTTTGAGCCAATTTGTCGACTGCGTAGGGAGCTTACAGTAGCTGGTAAAAGCCGTGCTTTTATCAATGATACTCCTGTCAATACTACTGTAATGAAGCTGATTGGTGAGCGATTAGCCGATATTCATTCACAGCACCACAATATGTTGATTGGTGAGGCTCACTACCAGATGAGTATCCTAGATACTTTAGGTGGCAATGAGTCTTTGCTTGAGGAGTATCTTGGTGCGTACAATGCCTACCAAAAAGCTGCTAAAGAGCTGGAAAAGGAGCGGAAAAGGATAGAGGAGCAAGCAAAGGAACAGGAGTTTATTTCCTTCCAACTGGAGCAACTTGATCAAGCTAATCTCAGGAGTGGTGAGCTGACACAGCTTGAGGAAAGACAGTCCATGGCGCAACATACCAGTGAGATTGCCGATGCCCTCAATATGCTTATCTCTTTTGCTGATAGTGATATGGAGATCCCTGGAGTGGTACAGCAGATTCATACGACGACCCGTTTGCTCTCTCATGCAGCTGAGCACTATTCGCAAGTGGAGGAATTGTATGAGCGTCTCTCCTCGCTAGAGCTGGAACTATCGGATATGATCCGTGAGGCGGGGGGGCTTTTGGATACCATTGAGATAGACCCTAGTGAATTGGCACAAATTGAGGAGCGGATAGACCTTTTGCAAGGATTGCTCTTTAAGTTTAAGCTAAGTGATAGCGATGACCTCATTAAGCTTCGTGATGAGTACCGAAAGACGCTGGATAATATCACTAATTCGGATGTCTATCTTAAGGAGTTGGAAAAGGAACTAACGAAGAAGCAGGATGTGGCAAAAGCATTGGCAAAGAGACTTACTGAGAGCCGTACTAAGGTGGCGAAGGAGCTATTGCCTCCACTGCACGCATTAATGAAGGAGCTGGGTATTGCTGGGGCTACATTCAAGGTGGATTTGCAGCCTCTGGATAAGCTCACGGAGAGTGGTGCTGATGCGGTTCAGTTTTTATTCGCCACCAATAAACAGACGAAACTGCAACCGATTAGGGAGATCGCATCTGGCGGAGAGATTTCTCGCTTTATGCTGGCATTGAAGACCATTTTGGCGGAGCATAGTGTATTGCCTACTGTGATTTTTGATGAGATTGATACCGGTGTTAGTGGTGAGGTGGCTGAGAAATTAGGCGGAGTAATGAAGCGCTTGGGTAGGAATATCCAAGTATTATCAATTACGCATCTGCCTCAGATTGCTGCACTTTCGGCCCATCAGTTGGTGGTAAGTAAGGAGGAGGAAGAGAGTGGTTTTTTTACCACCATTAGGGAGGTGAGTGGTGAGGAGAGGGTTAGGGAAATGGCAAATATGCTGACTGGTGCGGAGATGACGGAGGCAGCATTGGCCAATGCTCGAGCACTTTTAGCACGAAATAAGTAACGTAATATGATGTATCGGAATAATGCAAGGGGAGGTAGGAGATACCCCAATAGATCTAGAGAACGTGATGAGATGATATTTGGTATCCATGCCATACGTGAGGCGTTGGAGGCTGGAGAGCAGATTGACTTTGTCTATCTCAAGAGGGAGAATAGTAGCGATGGGATTAAGGAGCTAATAGAATTGCTCCGTAATCATCGGGTGCCATTAAGGAGGGTGCCGGTGGAGAAGCTGGACCGTTTGGCAGGTCGTAGCCACCAAGGGATTGTGGCGGTTAAGGCGGCTGCCCACTACTTTACACTGGAGCAGGTGGTGCCTACGCTTTTTGAGGCGGGTAGAGACCCATTCTTGGTGATATTGGACGGCATTACTGATGTTCGCAATTTTGGTGCCATCGCTCGTACCTGTGAGTGTACTGGTGTAGATGCTATTGTGATCTTTGAGCAAAACTCGGTCTCTGTGACTGCCGATGCGGTAAAGACATCGGCTGGGGCACTCTCTCGAGTGGCTGTATGCCGGGAGCCTTCTATAGAGCGAGCAATTGATTATCTAAAGCAATCTGGTGTGAAGCTGGTGGGAGCTAGCGAAAAGGCGTCGGATCTGCTCTACGATTGCGATATGAAGGGACCGCTAGCTCTCGTAATGGGTGCTGAGGATAAGGGGCTTTCGGAGTATGCTATACGTCAGTGTGACCACCTTACCCGTATCCCTCTATATGGCGAAATCGGTTCGCTCAATGTATCGGTGGCAACGGGGGTGTTGCTTTATGAAGCGGTAAGACAGAAGAGATAATTGAATCATTAATATTAACAACTAAGATTATGAGTAAAGAGATTATTAGTACTCCAAATGGACCTGCAGCAGTAGGCCCTTATTCACAGGCCGTAGCTGCCAATGGGCTTGTATTTGTTTCTGGTCAACTCGGATTAGACCCTAAGAGTGGTCAATTTGCTGCTGAGGATGTAGTGGGTCAGGCACATCAGGTATTTAAGAATGTCCAAGCGATCCTTGAGGCAAAGGGTTTGACCCTCCAAAATGTGGTGAAGACTACTTTGTTCCTCACCGATATTGCGGACTTCGCTAAGGTAAATGAGGTCTATGCTGAGTATTTCCAAGCACCTTACCCTGCTCGTAGTGCTTTCCAAATATGTGCACTACCAAAGGGTGGTCTTGTGGAGCTTGAAGTGATAGCAGCGATCTAATTCACTCAGTTGGAATAAGAAGAAGGTGGAGATGACTATTGGTCACCTCCACCTTCTTGTATATAGAGCCTATTGCACGAAGGCGATCTGCTGCGTTGCTTTCGGGATTCGGGCTCGGTCACGTACGTGAGTACGCTCCCAGCGCCCTCACCCTCAGCGCCTTTCATCTCATCCTTCGTCCAAAGTCTCAGCACATTTGAATCAAATGTGCGAGAATGGCACTTCATGCAACATTCTCATATCGGACCTATTACTCTTCTTTGGCGGGTGGGGGAAGAACGTCTTTAATGGAAAAGGAGGTCTTGAAGACTCTGTGGTTGTAGTCTTGGACGATGGCTTTGAAAAGACGTGTGTAGTGCTCTTGTACCTCACTAGAGGGCATGACCGCTTTATCGGGTTCGGTCTGTAGATAGGGCACAGGAGCCGATGCCTTGATATCTCCAGTAGGAGTCATCGTTAGTGTAATCTCTTTGGTAAAAAAGATATACTGGCCTTGGAAGTAATTAAGTGCTATATGCTCCGCCTTCGTATCAAAGATATTGCTTCCATAGCTGAGCACAGGCTCCTCAATGCCAAGTAGGTACAGCAGAGTGGGGAGGATATCTGTGTGTTGCACCACATAATCCTTAATCTCTCCCTTGAGCTTCCCTTGCGGATCATAGAATGCAATAGGAGCTGCAGCATGCCCCGCCAAGTTGTTGTACGCCGGGTGATCGCTCTGATTCGTATGGTCCGCTGTGATAATAAACAGGGTATTCTCAAACCAGGGTTTATCTTTGATTATATCAAAGAATTCCTTAAGAGCTAGGTCGGCATACTGTGCGGTTTGGTGGATAGGCAAGGTTCCTTCCTTAAACTTCCCCTTAAATCCAGGAGGTAGCTTGAATGGGTGATGATTGGAAAGTGAGAAGAAGAGTGCTCCAAATGGCTCTTTCAGATTATCCATATCCTCTGCCATAGCCTGCTCAAACGGTAGATCGTGTATACCCCAAGTGCTTATCTTTACAGAGTCGTTATAGTGGTAGTGCTCTTTATAATTGGTTATCGTGTACTGATCTTCTAGCCCAAGTTTATTTAAGAATGAGTAAAAACCCATGACCCCATCAACATCTCCGTGGTAGAATTTAAGGTGATATCCAGCGTCCTTAAGGGAGCGAGGTAATCCAGTGTCAAAGGTAGAGAAATGCTGATAGTTTTCAATGACCACTTCACTATCATTAAATGTTCCACCAAATGAAGGCAGTGAAACAAATACTGATGGGAATGATTCTACCGATCGCTTGCCTGATGCAAATCCATACTTCGCATAGAGGGTGTTGGGGAGCAGGGAGTCCAAGAAAGGAGTATAGGAAGGGAAGCCTTCAATATCTCTGTTTAGATATCCGAAATACTCTTTTCCCATACTTTCCAATAATATTACCATCACATTCCGCCCTTTCATTGAGCTGTATAGGCTGTCGTTCTCAGAAAGAGGTGCAGCTTTATATAGTGGTGTATAAATATTTGAAACTTCTTCGTCGCTAAAGAATCGGTATTCTATGCGTCCACTTGGCCTTTTTGCTAAGGAAAAAGGAGAGTTGTATAAAATAGGAAGCTGATCATAGTCAGATATATAGGGAAGGATAACCGTCATGCATTGAGGTTTGCCAACGAAGTCCCAACGCCCTCGCATACTAAAGAATAAAAATACGATAGCCAGTAGAGAGGCTACAATATTTAGTAGTAGAGGTTGCTTGTGATTAGGGTCTCTTTCGTACTTTATCAACCTAAAACAAACAATGCCGATAATCATTATCACAAAGAAAGCAAGGGTTAGAGGCCAAAACTCCCATATGAAGTCTTTGTAGAAACCAAACATACTTTTACCCTCAAACTCACTGAATACAGTAGAATTGACCCTTCTCAGAACAAAAGGATAATACCCTGTATCGGAGACATTCAAGAATGCAAATAAGGTAAAGGGAATAAAGTAGGCTGCATAGCAAATCCGTCTATACCACTTATTCATTTCAATCTTTGCCGGTAGGTAAGCCCCAACTATCATCATCAAGTAGTAGAGTATAAAGCCAAATCCAATAACAACCATATCTATGATATAGCCACCACGCATCAGACTTATCAGCTGTTGAAAATCTACATCTGGAAAATGACTTTGATTGTAGTAGAAGTAAAGAAGGCGGCAAAGTTGCATCATTAATAATGCAACAAAAGTATGCCAAATCATGGCAACCCACCGATTGTTTGTAGTTATCATTTTATGGATAAATAAGTATTTGTCGTTTACTACTGATTGTAAATTATGAAATAGGATAGTAGGGGGTTCTCTTAAGTCCGATAAGATGTTTTAATAATCTTCGCCAATGTTTTGAACTTAAGCTATTGAGAATACCCATTTTCTTTTGTAGATACAAGTCTTTTAACGAAAGACCAGGAATGGAAACAAGCATACGGTATAAGAGCTCGCCAATGTGCTCTCGTGGAAAGCAAGGTGCATTGCTGACAATGGATAAATCTTTAAATGAGATAGGGGCATCAATGGAGGGAAGTCCTGCTTTAGATAAGTAGTAGTTGAGTATATCTAGTCTAGGTCTAGAAATAAAACCGACCATTTCATTGTGTTTTGCTTTCGTTACATGTGTTTTACTTATTCTATATAGCAATAGTACTTGAGGTATATTTTCGAAGCGGTATTTAGGAAATAAGCGAACCCAAGCTTCATAATCTTCACCATACCTAAATTGGGGGTTAAAAAAGTGTGGGTTCTTATTGAGAAAGGTCCCCCGAAACATTACCGTAGGGCAGCCAATACAACTGTCAAGATATAAAGTAAAGTCCTTTTGTTTTTGAGGGTATTTATACACTTCCTCATGTGAGCCAAAAGTCTTTAGCCAACTTCCACAAATGTCTATATGTTTATTATTATTGAGAAAATCAAGTTGTACTTCAAATCTGTTTTTTAGTGAAATGTCATCTGCATCCATCAAAGCTATGTATGGTGCATTACACATCTCAATAGCTGTTTGTTTGGCATTAGCAACTCCAGTGTTTTTATTTAATGCGACAACATTCACTCTTGAATCATTCGCTATGTAGCTTCTGAGATTTCTTTCAAATGGGTAATCCGGTCTATCAATTACAATGTTAAACTCTATCTCTTGTATCGTTTGATTTAAGATAGAGTCAATGGCTCCTTTAAGCCATTCAAAAGGTTCGTTGTAGCAACTCATTGCTACTGAGATAATGGGTTCACTCATCTGTTTGTAATAGTTAGAACTTAATATTAATACCTAGCAAGTCAGAAAAAAGTTTTTCCCACCTTTGGTTGTTAATGTTTGGTGCATAATCATTGCACTTTTCAGGAAGCCTACTGATGATTTCTTGCTGTAGTTGGTCGTTAGTGCATAGCTCTTCAAGTTTGTCAGCAAATTCCTTTAAATTGTTATTTGAGACTATCCGTCCATATTGCTTATCCTTCCCAATCATCTCATAAATAGCCTCAAAAGAGTCAAAGCTAATCGGGATAACACCTTGTTGTTGGGCTTCTAAAATAGTCATTGGCCACCCTTCGAATGCTGAAGTAAAGCAGATAATTTTGGCTCTTTTATAAACGGACATAGGGTCGGAGGTGCTCCCGCAGAATTGTATGCGAGAAAGCCTTAACTTGTCGGCCAATTGCTTTAGTACTTCTTCGGCATCACCACCACCCCAGATTTGTAAATGCCAACTCTTAGGTAGCTTTGATTCAATTATTGCCCAGATTTCAAGTAGTAAGTAGATGCGTTTCTGAGTATTATCAAGACGCCCCATGAAAATGACTAAGTCCTCTTTGTCGGTTTGCGAGGCATCCACCTCAAAGCTTGTATCTGCCGTGTTTGTAGCGACTATAATAGAGTCTTTCTCTTTATTGGTCAGGTTCAGATCGTTTTCAAGTTGTTCCTTGTAGAATTTACTCAGTACAATAGTTTTATCATAGAGTTGAATGTTTTTTTTGTACTGTTCCTTTATCTGATTCAACTTCGCATCAGACTTCTCGTATCTATGCTTTCTAAATAGGTTATACCACAGTTTGCTCACACTTAGTGGCGACGCCTTCATTTTGTAAACGACCTGATACCATTCCCAATAGGGCAAGTTATGAATCCACCAAACTAATTTGCAATTACCTAGGTGTTCTCTATCTTTATTGTTAAAAAATGGTTGCCAAATTGGAGCAAAGATAACATCTATACCTTCCTCCCTAACGATTTTATACAGTGCCTCTTTATTAGCTTGTGACTCAAATCTTCTTTTATTTGGAAGGTAATGTATCTCCAACCCTTCAAATGGAGGTTCCCACTGACCCCAAAAGTATTGGACAATATAGCACACCTCTATTCCTTTATCATGAAATAGCTTTGCCGTAGTGTTGGTAACTGTCCCTACACCTTCTCGCCCGAAGGCTGTTCTCAAGAAAGCGACCTTCATATTGCTTATTTATTGGGTGCCAATTCATCAAGAAGCTGAAAAAGAGTTCTCTGGGTTTTAACCTCTTTTTCTGTGGGTGGATTATCAAACACTCCCTTTTCTTTGAGCCGTAGTAGCTCTATCGCAAGAGCTTTTCTATCCTCCAGGTTCATTTTTTTGCCCTTAAGCTTAGAAAGAATTTGCCCTTTGATTACTGGCCACTTGCATTCAGCGCTCCATTTGCTTTGCTGATAACTTGATGCCTTACTTTTATAAAGGTCATCAGTATGCTCAAGTCCAATGATCCAATTCTTCACCTTTTTACAGTGGGTCGAGGAGCGGTCAATTGAACCGATATTCGGAAAGTAATAGTAGAAAGGTAGGTTAGTGATTACTGTTCGTGGTTCTTTCAGTACCACTTCACTCCACCAGGGAAAATCCTCAAATATCACACCCTTCAGGAATGGGATATCTTCAATGAGCTCCTTCTTGATTAGGTGACGCCAAACATAGAAGTGCTTAATAGGATTCTCAATATTGGTATGGCTATTTTCTGTAATATGCTCAAATACATTATCGGTTGTATAGCTCTTGATCTCCTTTAGATCGTATCTTTTCTTGAGCCCTCCAGGTACTGCATTGTCTATATTAAAACCTAAAAAATGTCTGACAAGTAAGTAGGGGCGAAAGTAGGGATCCTTATACCAGGTTACCACTTCTGCCTTCTCCCTCTTCATTAGAGCAAGAGCTAGCTCAAAGGTTTGTGGGTGAATGAGGTCGTCAGAGTCAAGGTAGTTTATATACTCCCCTTGAGCATTTTGCATACCTACATTCCGAGCATCAGATAGGCCGCCATTTTCTTTGACTACGATTTTGAAGCGACTATCCCTTGAGGCGTATTCCTCCAAAATTGATTGGCTATTATCTGGACTGCCATCATTTACACAAACAGCTTCCCAGTCCGTAAAAGTTTGAGCAAGCACACTATCCAAGCATCTCCTTAGATACTTTTCTACATTGTACACAGGGATAATTACTGAAATCTTTGGCATAATATTGTCAATGTCAAGGTGCTATACAATATCTCTGAAGCGGGGGGGAATTTCGACGATGAAGCAGAGGCCGAGCATGGCTGGTTTATTCCAGGCGTAGGG
>UMJJ01003469.1_pt1 | contig 15120 bp, 22 predicted proteins | sample 1966051 | NCBI WGS metagenome assembly UMJJ01 (sample SAMEA4836147, study PRJEB28245) | human gut metagenome | biome: gut microbiome; material: fecal sample | place: Denmark | collected 2008
ATCAAGCATCATAAATGAAAAGGGAGTACTATTATGAAAGATTTCGATTTGAAAGTTTCAGAAATTCGCAAGGCCAATAAGCTTGCATCTAAGATGAATAATGAACCTTGTGAGGTAACAGGATGGTTTACAAACGGGGTCGAGGATATGTACGGGGTTATGAAAGTCTTTTGTGAGATGTGTACTGTTTATGATGGGCGTAGGGTCGACGATGTTACAATAAATTGTACGATGTTTGACCGTCGCCGGTCTTATGTTAACAGCTAACATGAAAAGGATTTAAGAAAGGTGATTTAGTGATGAAATTTAGCAATAAAATGGTTACAATGTTAAATGAGGTTGGATTCTATTATACAAAAAAGTATCGCTATCGTTTGGGCTGGAATATGTACGGTCAAGAGATTGTAGAACGTGAGCGTATCGGAACGGGTATTTGGTATTCGGTTGGCTTGTATATGCAACGCCCCAAAGAATATTGAAAGGAGTTAACAAATGATTAAGTACATTGACATCACGAATTTTCATGAAGTTGAAAACCGGGTGCTATCGCACCCGGAAAAGCCGTATATCACGGACAGATTCAAGTATTACTTGGAACCGGTCGGGGAGTGCGCAAGGCTCCGGCGGCAGGCTCTCCGCAACAGTCGAGGGTATCAGAAGGGTGAAACAGAAACGCTTGCATTTTATTTTAAGGGGGACTTAGAGTAATGAGAATGTTACACTTATACGAATTGGACGGGACAGACCACAAGAGAACTAAAGTTATTGCCGCAACAAAACAGGCGTACAGCAATGCGGGTATCCGCAACCTGTACAACTACTTGAGGGCAAACGGAAATAACCCATATATGATTGAACTGCCGGGCGGTGATATTCGTATTCAATACTTCTGCAAAAGGAGTGGTAACCAATGAAAAAAGCCAAAACGCAAACCGGGCTTGTCCGGGAAGAACCAGCGGGAAAAGAATCCCGTATGATACAGAAACCCCCCAAGGTCAGCAATAAGAAAGCCGCCAAACAGCGGAAAGCCGCTAAACTTAAAGATAAGAAAGAAACCAAAGCAAAGCGTAAACAGGGCGGCAAGGGCCGTCCTTTTCGCGCTAAACCTTGGGCAGACTATGCTAAAGGCGAAAAGCCCACAAAGGCATACACAACGGACGAATTGCGCAGTATTGTTACTCGCGCCGCTAAAGCGGCTAATAATCGCCTTAGAGCGCTTGAAAAAGCCGGGTTTACAAAATCAGCGTATCAGCGTGCGGCGCGTCAGACGGGCAAGGATATTCCGCGATATCGTGAAAAAGTTGCAAGTGCATCCCGTCAGGAGCTGGAAAAAGAATTTGCACAACTCCGGGATTTTATCACTGCGCCCACGTCAACCGTAGGCGGTATGCGCGAATACCAAAAGCGATTGACTAAAGCCGCGCAAGCGGCAGGCTTTAAGGGCGATTTTGCAAATCTGTCCGCGTTGTTTGAAAAGTATATGTCTGCGGAGTGGGAAAATTTGCTTGGGTCAGATATTATCTATGAAGAAATAATGTCAGGCCGCGCCGCTGATGGTTCGCTTGAAGATATCCGGCAACAGCGAACGCAACAACAGAAAATTGGTCAGATGGTAGAAAGCGACAGAAAAGAGGGCGCGGCGCTCTTACAGTCATTACGCAAACACGGTAAAAAGAGGAACCCATAATGCGATACAGTCAAGATATACCAATTGCCGAAAACATGGCTGAATTTTTGCCAATGCTCAAGCGCCCGAAAACCGTAACTAAAGGGCGTAAAAAACTTAATAGCGGCGAACGGAAGTATTTTGGTAAAAAATATCTTGACATAACTTGCACGTTTGATATCGAAACAACTAATGTCGACGCGGACGGGTTTGCATACAGTTTTCAAACCTGTGTTGGCGGCGCGGTGGTAGTCCCGCGATATTTTGAGGACTGGATACAAATCATGGAAAAACTTGTTGATAAATGGCATGTCAGCGAAAAGAACAGGCTTGTTGTGTATGTGCACAATCTGGGTTATGAGTACACTTATCTAATACAGTTGTTGTGCGACCGCTGGGGCGATTGCAAAGCCCTGTACACAAAAAGCCGCAAGCCCTTATATCTTGAGTTTGATAATGGGGTAGAATTTCGGGATAGTCTGAAATTGTTTCAAAAATCCCTTGCCCGCGCAACTGAGGGGTGCACGCACGCAAAGCTAAAAGGTGACTTAGATTATACTGTTTATCGCACCCCGGATACCGTGTTAGATGATACCGAATTTTCGTATTGCGTGAATGACGTACTAGGACTGTGGGAAGCGATTGAACGTCTGAAAACTGAACGCGGATATAATGCGGCATCAATCCCCCTTACTAATACAGGTATGGTAATTCAAGCTGTCAATTCCGAAATATCCCACGACCAAAATTGCAGACGGCGCATGGATGCGCTCAAGCTTGACGCGCGGCAGATGCGTCTGTGTTATAAGGCAATGGCAGGCGGTGACACGCACGGCACGCGTTGGCGTGCGGGGCGCACTTATACAGATTGTAACAGTTATGATTTTAAGAGTGCGCACCCATCGCAACAATTGTTGTGGAAATTCCCGGCAGGGCATCCCATTGACTTACCGGACGAAACTTCATTAGAGGATATGGAAAATCTGATTGATAACGGTTTCGGATGGATAGCAAAAATCTTGCTTGTAAATCCAGAAATAAAACCAGAATGCCCCGACCCCGTTATTAGTGTCAGCAAGTGCGCCGCGATTGAAGGTGAACGAGGGGTAGATAATGGGCGCTTGTTAGGTGCAGACGGTATATATTTATACTGTGATTCTAACGATTGGCAACGCATTAGAGAAGCATACACCTTTGATAATATGGTTGCAATGGAGAGTGTTTGTTTTCGGCTTGCGTATTTGCCTAGTTCTTTTCGGAAAGCTATTTTTGAAAAATTCCGCGTTAAAGAAACCATGAAGGGGACGCCCGATTATATGTTTAGTAAAATTTGTGTCAACACTATTTTCGGCGCGTGTGCACAAAAAACAATCCGTGACGAGTACGCTGCAGAAATTGGGGACGATATCGAGTTTACCCGCACGGATTGGGAAACAAATTTGGACAGCAAAACCCCGGACGATGTTGCAAAAAGTCAAGATAACAAATTTCCTTTTTTGTGGGGGTTATGGACGGCATCGCTTACCCGTCTTAAGCTTTGGCAACTATTAAAAATTGTGGGATGGGAAAATGTCATTTACTGGGATACCGATTCTTGCAAATTTCAGGGCGCAAAGTGCCCGGGCGTAGAACTTTATAACAATGAAGTAAAACGGCAGTGCGTAGAACGTGAATGTGTGGTAGAGCGCAAGGACGGAAAGAAAATATATATCGGCATTGCAGAGGATGAACACCCTAATGCCGAATACGGTTACAAGGAATTTCGTTTCTTGCACGCAAAATGTTATGCCGCGCGTACCTGTGATAACGTGCTGGAAAGTACGATTGCAGGCGTTGGCAAAAAAGAGGGCGTCGCCGCCCTTAAAGATAATATAAACAATTTAAACGACTTCTTAATTATTGCGGATGCGGGCGGGCAGTTGTTAACCTATCATAACAGCCCGATAAAGCAACGCACGGATTTTGCAAAGCCGTCTGTCTCCGCGTCTTGGGTCGTCATGACCCCGCGCCGCTATGAGGTCAACGGTAAACTTCCAGATTTTGAGGAAACAAGAATTGGATAATGTATACATTATCGACGTGATAAATAGTAACTATTACTATTTGTTCACATGGAACATAAAGAAAAAGTGCCCCGCACTATGTGCGGGGCACTTTTGTTGACGGTATTACTCGATAGTAATATACGTTATGGGAGAGCATATCAGATATGGAATGTGTGCGTCATAAGCTGCCGGAATCTGGACGAGAACGTTTACGTGATAAGGTTTGGAAGAACTGCATGCCGTAGATAGGACAATGCCATCTGTTACGGTTTCCACCGAACCAGTACGAAGGTTAACAATATAGAACACGGGCGAACCGCCAAGCCGCGCCGTTAACTGGTGATCCTGACTGTGCAACCACGGAAGGTTAATTGATACCGTCGCATAGATGGCATCTTCAGATGCTTGCATAAAACCCGAAAGGGTAATTCTGTTGAACAAATACGGCAGAATATCGGGTTCAACGGCTTTCAGAGCCGCAATTTTGGCATCCTGTGCGGCCTGCCCTGCGTCGTATGTCTCCTTCGTAACCAGAGACGACACGTCAGGAATAGCGCTCTTATCAGCCTTATCGTTTTCCAACTTCTGCTCTGCGGCCTTGGCGCGTTCGGTTTCAGCGTTTGCAAGCGCCCGCGCTTCTGCGTCCACTCCTACGGGGTGGAGCTCCACAATGGAGCCGTTGTCCTGTTTGTATTTCAAAGTACCGTTCGTGGGCATATTAAAAACTCCTTTCTTTAAGTATTATGCCGATATCAGGTTGCAGAGGTATCAAACCACCAGTCACGCGCTTTGAGCGCCGCCGGTTCGGTGGCAGAGACGTACAGCTGGGGCGTGTTATGTGCGCCGCTTTCCAGAGTTTTCACGCGGGTATCCAGTGCGGTATCAGCGGCTTTCCGGTCGGACACTTCTTTGGTGATGGCGCTGGTGTTCGCGGCGATATCCTTTTTGGCCTGTGCCACGTCCCCGGTGAGCGTGGTAATGCTGGTATCAGTAGAGCCGCCCTTTGCTTCAAGGGCATCCAGCCGCGTTCCGTGGTCAGCAATGTCATGAGTGTTCTGGGTCACGTTGGCGTCGATAGTGTCAACACGACCGGACACGGCGGTGACACTTGCGGCAGTAGCCGCGCCCTCAACATTTGCAACCTTGGTTTTCGGGTAAAGCACGGCAATATCGCCGTTCTCCTGCTTGTACTTGAAGAGACCGTCATAATTGTTAGTAGCCATAATAAAGCTCCTTTCTGTTGTTAAGAAATATCAAACCACAGGTCTTTACCTTGGATGGTTTCGGGCTCTGTGGCGGCGACGTAAATAGTGGACTTTGTGGCAATAAGCTGACTGTTTGCCAGCTCTGCGGCCTTGGCGCGGTCAATCTCGGCAGTCAGCGCATTATTGGTGGCATCCGTCTTGGTGTCCAGTCCATCCAAGCGTCCCTCGGCGGTCGTGGCACGCTTTTCCAGAGCATCCAGCCGCCCGTTCTGCTGAACGTCCTTTTCCTGAATGTGCGCGATTGCATCCCGGTTGGATTCAATTTTTGCTTCATCCTCGGTAAGGTCGGAACGCATAGACGTAATATCGCTACGGTTTGCCGTAATCTCCTTGTGCTGGGAAGTCAACCGTGCTTCATGGTCTGCCAGCTGTTCGGCATGGTTTGCCAGTTCCCGGGCATTGACTGCGATGTTTGCGGCATTGTCCTGAATGTTCTTGACGGTCTTAGCGATATCTGCCGTGTTCTGAGCGATGCTTGCATCATGGCTTTTAAGTTTGATATCGAAGCCATCAAGACGTGCATCCTGTGCAGTGTCCTTGGCTTGCAATGCGGCAATAGCGCTGTTGTTGCTGGTAATCTGCCGTTGCAAATCCTCGTCTTTGGCGTGCAGGTCGGCAATATCGGTGGTATGCTGGGCGGTGGTGGCCTGCAAACCGTCAATCTCGGTCTCGGCAGTCGCCACGCGCTCGGCAAGAGCGTCAACGCGCGCCTTATCCTCGGCAACCGTGTTTTTCATCTCGGCATTGTCCTTGGTGAACTGGTCGATTTTCTCCCGGAATTCCGCGTTGTCAGACGCGAAACCGGAAACCTGAGACGACAGGTCTTTTACCTCGTTCTTATACTGTTCCACCTGCGCATTATATGCGCCGGTCTTTGCCCAATACCGCGTATTTGTGATATCAACACCGGGGCCAACGTTGCACTTGCTGGTGTAGCTCTCGCCGTCGTGGGTCACAATGGTAAGAGATTCATAGGAGCGGTGAATATCCCACTCAATGGGGTCTGCGAAAATCGGCACATACCGACTGCCGATATACTGAGACGGGGGACACTCCGGCCTAAAAGGCGGGCGCGGCGGTCTGGGCGGGCAAGGCGGGTGCGGGTCGCAACTGCCGGGTGCAAAAGGTGCGGGTTCGATGGGGTAAGGGTGACAATGCTTGTCTTTGCAACTCATTGTTTATATCTCTCCTTTCTTAGTATGTGATGATAAGATGCCCATACTCCGGTTCCGTGATGTCGGTTCCGGTGTTGAAGGTCAGCCAGCCCCAATTTGCGGGGACGTATGCGCAGAAATGCCCGTCCGGGGTCAAGCCGAACCATACAAAGTGCACCATCTCGCAGACCATGGCAGGCAAATTCTTGTCTGCCCAATCCAGAAACTTCTCATTTTCAAAGTCTCCGGCATCCAGCCGTGCATTGATGCACTTTTGAGCAGTGGCAAGGTCAGCCATGGCAGAGTTAAGCGCGGTCACGTTGCCGCCCTGCGCTTCCTGACCTTTTGCCAGTCCCTGAACAAGGGCTGTAAGGCTCTGCACCTGAGATACTAACCACCGCAAATCATACATTGCGGGGTCGCCGGGTGTGTACCCCGGATTTGCGCAAAACTGATAGTCCATAGTGTGCACCTCACTTTCTGCGGGTCAGGTTTGTCATGTACACATCTGCCTGCAAAGCGTTCTGGGTGAAACTGTTGTTTTTCCACCACGCCCACAGGGCGGCGGCGGTGGTAATGCCCGCCGTGACGAGCTGTTCCAGCGTTTCGTTGTCGATGGGAAGCGGGGACTTGCCCGCCGCGCTCAAGCACTGGTTAATGAGTGCCAGCACCAAAACAAAGGTTCTTGCAACGGTTTCCGGTTTGATGTGCAGTTTCATTTTATTTGCTCCTTTCTTCTAAATCGTCAATTCGGTGATTTGTCACGTTAATTTTTTCTTCCAGCACGGGGACGCGCTGGGCAAAATGATTATGTTCACGGACTTCCCGGGTTAGCTCGTCTAACCGCGTTTCCGTCACCGCTTGAGACTTACTATTTGCAATCAGCACTCCTACCAGTGTAACCGCGCCCGAAATGACCGCACACAAAATCTCTGTATACATAATATACCACCACCTTTAATAAACGTCAAGACAAAAAGTCCGGTGGAAAGAATCTGCAATGACCTGATAGATATTAAACAGCACGCTTTTACGCTCGGCCTCAATCATCTGCTGGGTGGTCGTGACGCCGATATTACCGCCCTTGGTGTATTCATGGGTCATGACTACTGTTTCCGTTTCCTTGCCGGTGGTCATACCGTGCGCGTGTTCATCATGGGCGTTAACGGCGGTTTCTTGAGCGGTTCCCCGGTCTGCGTTCTGCCGCTCTGTGTGCCCGCGTCCATCGGTACTACCAATATCACCATAGGTTCCGTGTGCCCTGCCAATAGTGTCTGAAGTGGTGGCCTGTTTGTCGGTCATATCTTCCGTTGTTCCGTCTGTCTGGGTTCCGGTCGTATCTTCTTTTTCCGTCCAGTCGGTTTTTCGGGTCTCATCGCTTGTACCCTCTTCATGGGTCGTTGTGTTGGTCTGGTCGTAAGGCTGATACTCGGCTTCATTTTCTGCGGAAACATCGTTGATAACTTTGCTTGTACCGTCCTTCGTGGTCTTGACTTTATCGGTCATGGTTTCATCGTGTACCGTGTTCCTGTTTCCGGTGGTCAGACGGTTCAGGCTTCCAACGGTGTTTCTGGTCTCGTCTGCGGTTGTTTCACCGTGTCCCGCTGTGTTGTCGGTGGTGTATCCCTTATCTTTGGTATTTTCATGATACAGATTCCCGGTTGTCTCCATAATATGCCGGTCGTCTGCGTGCTGTTTCTGGTCATGTGCACCGCCCTGTGAATGCTGGGAAGTTTGTTCGGACGTGTCCCGGGTCGTTTCGGTGGTGTCCCGGGTGCGTTCGCTCATGTCAGTATTCCAAATAGGATTATATTCAAGCTGTGTTGTTGCAAACAACTTTTTCCAAATAGGCAAATTTTCCCGGCTCCACCAGTATAGTTCCTGTTTCATCCAAAACGGGTCTGGATGATAAAGCGGCGCAAGGCCGTGTGCCCTGCGGATAGCGGCAATAACACCCGACTTCTCCACACCGTCAGGCACTACCATATTAGCAAACAAATCCGGGTCAAACATTAGCAGGGCTTCCAGATTGCAACCGCCTACCAACTCATTCACCAGCATCTTTTTGCACCTCGCTTTCCTGTGTATCATTTTGCAGTTCCGACAAGTCAGGCTCAACAAGCCGGAAATTAATATTTGTGCCGTACATCGTGTTCACGATATCTAACGACTTTTCAAGCGTGATTCGCCAAACTTCCCGGCGATTAAAGGTCTCCGCGTCAGCCGCTTTACTCTCCTGTACAACCATCCGTTCCTTTTTGTTCGGCTGAACCGAAACACCTAATTCCCGGTAAAAATCACAAAGAATATTTCGTCGATACTCCATCAATTCGGGCAAAATGAAATTTTTGGACAAATCGCGGTCAATTTGCATGATAGGCAGTTCATAGGATTCATCTTTGCTTCCGGCACTGAGGGACTTTTTCAAATCCGCGTTTACAATAATAGCGGGTTCGCCGTTTGCTAATTTGTTAAACAGCATTTCAAGCGAACGTTTTTGCTTATCGTCCTTAGCAAACGCGCCGTATGCAAACCGGGAATTTAACGCAGATTGTCTGATAGCAACCTCTGCTAGTTGCATTTCCCGCGCGTATTTCAGAATAATATCCCACGCGCCGCGATAATCAGGCGTTAACTTGATAACGCCGCATTCTCTGCCAATTTCCAGCGGACGGGGAAAATTAAAAAACGGGGTGGAAATTTGCATGCCGCGCGGCTGAAACTGCAAGCCGTATCCGGTCGGTACTCCCGGCTGAACCACAACGCCGTATTTTTTGGACTGGAAAACAACCGCGTAACCCATCCGAAACAGCTGATACAAAAAGGCGTCATAGTCCCACGCAATTTGCCCCGCGCTTGCTTCCGGCAATCCGCTGAATTCGAACATACCGCGCATACGCTGGAAAAATGAACGCTCCCAATACGTCAGTGCGTCCGTAGAAAACGTGCGGTCAAACGTACCGCACGGCATCGGCGTGCAATCGTAATGTCCATCGTAGCATTGATACATTTAAAATCATCTCCTTTATTCAATAAATACCCCGGAATCCATCGCCGCGTTGATGTATGCAATTTCATTCGGTTTTGCGCCTTTTGGCTGACAGCTAAAGCCGCGTGTCTTACAATATCCTTTTGCCGGGGTCGATACACGCATAACAGGATACCCATACAAGCCCTGATAGCCTGCGTCGTCAATGGGCGGGTAATATAATAGTGTCAACTGTGCGTCAGTCGGTAACAGAGTTTGGCTTGCTCCGGTGGTCATGCCCACGCACTGGTTGATAGGCTGAATACTCTGTTTGATACCTTCGGCACCTGCCGCAAGTCCCGCAACAGCTCCGAACGGACTTATTGTCGCGCCAACACCACCGCCAAACTGCAACGCAGAACCAACTGCGGAAACAGAACCGGCAACGGCTTTTACGGGGTCAATGTTAGATGTGCCGATACCGTATACACTGGAAACGTTAGTTGAACCAACATAACAGCAGTAGTTTCCAGCAGTTACTTTAATAGAAACGCTACCGTCCAAATAGGTCATGCACCAATCAACACCAACCGTTAAAGCGTTGTTGCACTGGTCAACGGGAATACCTACAACGCCCACCATGGGAATATATAGTTGAATTTGACAATTCAGCCGTTTCCAGTCCTCGGCAGGCCATGGAATCGCAATATCGGTGTGAACAAAAAGATTATCGTCCTTCGTGACAACTCGACCGAACACACCCGTGTTGAACTGCCCTAACGTTATTTCCTTGCCGCGTCCAGCTCCACCCGGTTCTATCGGTAACCAGATACAGGAACGAATACAACTTGTCGCGGTATCACCAAACACAAGCTTGTTCATAAACTCGGGAAGAGCCACTTCCCACCGAACAAACGCCTTAGTTGCTACTTCCCACGTCGTAGAAACAGCAGTTAATAAAGTTTCTAATTGCGTCTGGTCTATCTTGTAAGATAACAGGCCACTTTTACCAACGGCAGACAAAATATAAATACCGGCAGTATTACCCAATTTACCATCCGTAATATCTGCCGTGACAGTTGCAACATAGGGTTTCATTGCAACCGCCTGCCGTGAATCCTGTAACCGATACTGCGCACCGCTTGCGTCGCTGTTAAAACCGTATTCAATAAACGCTTTGGTTTTTAAAATCTCGCTCCGATAGGTTGCCAGCGGGTCAAGCTCCAAAGAAAACTGCCAGATGTTAGCACTGCCGCGCCCATACACACCAACCGAAATATCCCGTATCCAGTAATAGCTTTCTGTTTCCTCACAATGACAATAATTCCACTGCGGGGAAATATTCAAGCTGTTCAGGTTTACAAAAATAACGGGGTTTTCCATGCTGGTTACTTTCTTAAAATCGCACCGTTCTTCATCCTTCAACACGGAATAGTCAAAAATTTTGGTACTATTCATTCGTTTCTGAACGTTTCCAAAATGAAAATGATATCCGTGCTTTACTGTTGGTTCGGGAACTGCTCCCATAAATTCGCCGCGTGCCATTAAATACACCACCTTTCTATAAAGAAAAGGCCGGCCTTTTACGGTCGGCCTTATCGGCTTGTTACGGCTGAACAACCCCATCAGCCATGTAAAAAAGCACGGCGTTTTCGGTCGGGTCTTGCATATAGTTCATCTTCCAGTGATGTTCCGTATTGTAATACTCGCCGCTGATGTTAAACGGGGTAGTATAAACACTGTCCTGACGGTAAGTGGTAGCCAGTGCACGGCGGTCATACAACAGACCAACGACGAAATCCAGATGCACGGGCTTGCCCACTTCCTGTTTTGCAGTGTTCACGTTGAACTGCGCGGGAGTAACCGAAATGGCCGAACGGTCGTTGATGTTCTGCCAAAACTGCACGCCCTCGTAGTTGCCGAACGACAGATACCCCGGGCCGAAAATAGCCGGATAAACCCACGCTTTGGCGTCGTTAATAAGGGGCTGATACAGAAGCAACTTCTGCTCGCTCTTGGGCGTGTGCCGTAACAGATGCAGAGTGTTGCCGTTGTCGTCGGTGCACACCGGGGTCAGGTGGTAAAGTTCGCTGGATTCTTCCAACAGTCCGGTCAGGGTTTCCAGATAGGAGACGAAAAAGGACAAAAATTCCTGAAGATGAGCGGTCAGAAGTTCGCGGGTAGTGTATGCGGTATCGCGCGCCGCATTGAACTGCTCCGTGAGGTTGACTTTCTGCCCGGGCTTGCCGGTGTTGTACAAACTGCCCATAAAGTTAATCGCAACGGCGCGGTTTTCGGCGGTTTTCCACCGGGCAACATCGTTCCCAATTTCCACCGTCATACCGTTAAGGAACGCAGAAAATTCACTTTCGCCCTGAAAGGCCGTTTTCAGCTGTTCCCGAAACGTGGTATACCGCTGGTTCAAGGCGCTTTCGCCGGTGTAGTACATCTCAAGCGGGTAACGCTTCTTAATCTTGTACATGTCAACGCTGTTGCCATCCCGCAAGGTGTCCGGGTTCTGGGCAGTGTTGATAAACTTTGTCTCGTCAAACTCGCCGCTGAAAAAAGCAATCTTGCGGATAAACAAGCCCCACTCCTGAGAACTTGCTTCGATGCTGGTAAAACGACCCGAATAGGGACGCACCGCAATAATGGTACGGGCAACCATGTTAGACAGCGCCTGCAACGTGCCCTCTTTGCTCTGGTCGAGACACATCTGTCCGACGTTGATAAAAGAGGACGTGTCAACGGCGGTGATTGCCGGGGTTTGTCCGGTCACTTCCTTTACCAGCGCGTTGGCAATGGTGTATATGTCCTGCGGACGGAAAACCGTCATACCCGCTTTAGCGGGAATGTTAGGGTTTGCCATTACTTAATCACTCCTTTGCTAAAATCCGGCACATCGGTGCTGATCTGCTTGGGCTGGTAGGCTCCCAAAATGATATCTTCAACGCTGGTGACGGGGGCGGGATTGCCAACGATACCAGCGGACGGAACAGAGAGGGCAGAGACTTTTTCAGACAGGCCAGCCAGACCGGCAACCAATGCCCCGTAATCAGGCGCGGCGGGTGCGTTGGTCTGCACGACAGGAACAGCGGCAGGCGCGGCCTGCGGGGAGATAGCAGGCGCGGACTGCGGCGCAACAGGTGCGGGGGTAGTATGCGCGGAAACGCCGGGCTGTGCGCCCATCAGTGCGGCAATGTCAGTTTTGGTAAAACCCATCTTGCCAAGGGTAAGAACATCATTCAAAGTAAGTGCCATAATTAGTATGCTCCTTTCCAGCGTGCGCACGACTTGCGCACGTCAATGTGGGTGAATGTCGAATAAATACCGATACCGCCGGAACTGCCTAAATAACATTCTGCGATTTTGGCAACCTTGGCGGGGGTAACGCCTGTAATTCGGATATCTGCGGCCTTGCCCTGCACATGCTGGGAATTAGAAACCGCGTTTTTGATTGTGGCATTGTACGCCGCGCTCCTGTATCCGCTGTTGATGATAACAGGCTTGCCGGTATACTTTCGGATGTTTTCTAAAAGCTCTATCAACCGTTCATCAACTTTCACAAGGTCAGCGCGGTCATTCTTGCTGTGAAACTCCTTAACCTGAAAATGTGCAGAAATATATTTTTCTTTATCTGCGCTATATGAAAATGTGAGCATCTGTTCACCTCATTTCTTAGAATGCGGGAGTGTGCAAGCAAAGAATGCAACCCCACGCCCTTCCGGGGCGCTTTGCTTTTGGGGTCTCCCGCTACATATTATAATAGCTGATTTAATCTTGAATGTCAAGATACTGTTTTATCTTTATCAAAGATGGAACGTCAGAAACCCATACTTGATTTAATACAAGCATAGTCTGAAAATAAGGATGCGCAAGCCGGAAAGCTTGTTTACCCGCACTGGTATCAGGGTAAATTTCACGGGACTGGTGCGGGGATTGACACAAGTAATAGTGGTTGCTGTCGTACTGATAGCAATACAGCCCTGCAACCTGAAATTCCGGTTTCATCCCGCGCAAATTCATAGGCCGAACTTGCTCAAGATTGTTATAGGCAAACTTGTTTTCCATTGCCATCTGATAAAACTTACTGTCCGGGTTTTTCATCATGTGACGCATAAACGCCGTATTTGCGCGTTTACCGGATACCACCGTACTTTTTGGCATTCCGATGAACACACCTGAACTGGTAACCGTCCATTCCTTGCCAGTTCTTGCAAGCTTTGCAATTTCATCCACTACACCCAATTCAACAAGTATAGGAGATGCAATATCAAACGCGTTGGCTAAAAGCCAAATTCTGAGAGGGGGACGCCCTTCCAATTCGCGGTTGCCGTTAATGGTGACATACGCATTCAATAGGGCGTCGCCCTCTGCCTTGCGTTTCATAACAATTCGCTCCGGAATAAATTCATCAAAAACCACGTCCTCAAACTGCGAACCATTAAAGCCGCGAATGTTTGCAATGCTGGGCAAGGTCATACCAATGCCGTATTTTTCTATGCACTGCTGAGGTTTGCCGTCCTCGTCGTATTCAAATTTTCCGATTGTGTAAGTAACCTTACCGCTTTTCACAACATCCGCGTCAAACCCTTCTTTTTTCAGGGGCAAAAACGGGTTTAAATCGGGGTCTGATGTGATAGCGTCAAATTCGGTCGTTGTACGTCTGAGATACAGAAAATGCCGATTGTTCTCAAGCATGAATTTAAGTGTGCCGTAGGTCTTGCCAACTTGACGTTTACCTATCAGGATATTGCACCAACAACCCAAATGGGCGACGGCTGGAATATTTATCCAGCCGCCGCCCTCGTAAAGGTCAAGCGGCGTCTTGCTCCGCTTGCTCATATTCGTTATACCTCGTATCGGGTCTTGAAGTCCCGCTTTTCGTTCGTGCCCGCAAAGTGGTCAAGCACCGCCTTAATAACGCGCTGTTCATCAGTAACAGACAGGTACACAAGGAACCGGTCATGATACTGCCCGTCCTTGCCTTTGGCCTGCGGGGTGCTGATGAAATATCCGCCTGCTTTCTTCTCAATCAGGCGCATATCGCGCAACGAAACGCCCGGGATGTTCAGAGTGAACACAATACAAGTATCACTCAACTGATACGCCGCCTGAATGGTTGCACCAGTCAGGTTCAGCGTGGGGCGGTCGTCAACTTCGGGTGCGGGGACAGCGGTGTTTTTCTTGATAGCCATAATATATATCTCCTTTTGCTACTTATTGCACGCTTAGAAGATCCAGCGCAACAGAAACTGCTTGGCGGTAGAATCGCCGTTTGTCGGGTAAAGCGCGGTCGGGGAATGGTTCGTGAAAATTGTGGCAATGTGATGCCGCTGTGCTTCCAGTTCCGCAACAATCTGCTCCATGGTCTTACCACCATGATTGCAGGGGTTCCACTGCGGGGAGTACGGAAAACCACGCCGCGCCGCTTCTTCAAACGCACGGATGGGCAGAGGGTCTAACTTACCAACTCCGGTTACCACGTTCAACACGTTGCCGTCTTTATCGTACACAACGCCGAAAATGTTCTGTGCGGCATCCTCATACAACATGACGTGCGAAACGTTGGTATGAGTGGTACAAGTACAAGGGTCAGTCATTGCTATCACCCGCACTTTCTGCCGGGATGTCGATGAACACCCCCGCGATATCGTCCCACGCAATATTAGCACCAGACTGCTTGCACACCTCGGTAAAAATGACCTCGGAAACAGCATCTGTATAATCGAGGTCAAGTTCGCACCTCTTGACAACAGTGTTGAGCACGCGGACACCATTTGCCTTCATGTTATCCGCGCAAGTTTTCCGGCTTGCTGTGTCGATAAAAACCACGTCGTTAACTTCTCGGCCTTTAATGGCAGTAACAACCACATACGGAATCTTGATTTTCATGTGTATTACTCCTTTACAATTAGTGTTGCATTCAGTTTGTTTACAAGGGGCTTTCCCTTGCAAGATTATAATACCATACCGGACGAATAAAATCATGAACAACCTGTTAACAATTTACTTTAATGTC
>UMJJ01032361.1_pt1 | contig 15018 bp, 27 predicted proteins | sample 1966051 | NCBI WGS metagenome assembly UMJJ01 (sample SAMEA4836147, study PRJEB28245) | human gut metagenome | biome: gut microbiome; material: fecal sample | place: Denmark | collected 2008
AAAAATGATAATCGTATTTTTTATAAGAATATCCGTTTTTAGTAAAAGTATTTTCCATCTCAATTTCTTCAAATTGTGATTGTTCTTTTTGCAGTACCCTTAGCAAGTTGCCATAAATATTTTGATAATTTTTGAGAACTTTAAGATATAATCTTTGGTTAGATTCACAAAATGCAAGGTCATCTTTTGCAATTCTTGTATCGTTTTTAATTTCAATATTTTCAAATTTACTTAATGTGCATTTTTTCATTTTATTCATCCTCTTTTTATCCAATCAATAAGATTTTCAACTTTGCCGCTTATCATAATGTTTCAATCTTAATTATTTTATATATCTTATTTTATTCCTTACTTTATAAAAATGTAGGCACTGCCATCATAGTAATTAAAATCGAAATGGTAATTTTCCTTTAACCATTGGTGGAAACTATCATCATAATATGTGACTTGTTTTATAGGCTTTATGAATGTCAATAATTCAATAAAACAACCTCTTACGCCGTCAATAGTTGATTCTGAAATTACTTCTAATTTTCCCTTAAAACTGGAACATACAGCTAAAAACTGTGTCCTACAAATATTCGGATTTGTTTTGCTTTCCGTTCTCTTTACAACTACAACGGAATATTTGCCATTGCCACCCATAAAAGCGTTATAAAATTTACGTGCGTTCTGTTCTCTTTCTGCTTTTGATATTCTCATATTATAAACTCCTATCAATGCGCTCTGTAATATATTTCTGATGGTACATTGTAAATATAACTACCACATCGAACAAGAAGGGCATCTTTTCCGTAAAACTTTTCTTTCATCCCTTTTATACTACCGGTTGCTGAAAAACTCGGATATTGTGAAATATTAACAGCTTTACCCCTCTGAAAATTTGCTTTTACCATCTCTGACATAATCACCTCAATATCAATATACTTTCCGATTTCCGTAAAAATCAACCATAGTAATATCTCTTTACTTAAATAATCTTGATGAGTCAAAAAGTATTAGCTTTTTATTGTTAGTTTCTCTTGCAGCTGTAAAATGAAAAGCACTTCTTGCAATTCCTGATAAGAACTTATCATCTCCGAGAATAGCCCTTGCTTCTTTATGGCTTATTCTTTTGTTATCAAGTGTATAGTTTGTCTTTGTTACAGCCTCGTCTATTTGTATTATGTCGGAATTACTGTAATTCAATGTTTTAAGAACTTTTATGTCTTGTTCTGATAAATTTCTGATTGCCATATTTAGCCCTCCATATATGTGTTTCCCTTACTTGTTTTTAGTATTCAAGTTTTAACTTGCCGTGGCAGCATCCGCAACGGTAACGGTCTGTATTAGTTATCAATTTGCTCATCTTTGTTCTTGTGTAGATGTGTCCGCAGTCAAGGCATACAACCTTATGATTGATTTCTCTTTGTTTCACGGGAGGTCTTGTTTCTTCAAGCACACCCTTGTCGGTTGCTGAATTTGTCCTTTTGATATTATAACCATAAGCTCTATTAACTTTTTGTGCTAATCGCTTCCAGTTGTTGCCGTGATTCATACAGCCTTTGCAACTATGCAGCAACTCGTGATGAATTGTCTCCTTGAGTCCTTTTACATCGTTTCTCTCATCAAGCAATACATTACTAATGTTTATCGAATATCCGCCTGGAATAGCCTTGCATTGCCCCCATCTTTTCTTTGCTCTTGTATTTACTGTGAACTCAATAATATTTCCATACTCAATTCCGATATTATCAAGCTCTGTCATACATTCTATTGCATACACTGTTAAATCTCTCATTGTGTTTATCCCCTTTTACCGTGTATGCTTAATTCATCAATATAATATTTATATTCTGATGATTCATAATCATATGGGCTAACCTGCTTTGGATTGTCGCTGCGACTTTCAATAAACTTCTGTGCCTTTTCAAGTTTGAAGAATGCTTCGTCTGAATTTCTTGAACCCCATTCATCTCGTGCCTGTACTCTGACTACATAAATCTTTGTAACTTTCATTTTGTTTTTACTCCTATTCTTTGTGATGTAGTAAATCATTTACTATACACATTGTAACATAGGTTTAACTATTTGTCAAGCGTTTTTCTCAAAATTATTTCTAACTTTTTAAGAAAAATCCTGCTGCCAGGAATTTTCTTTAATTATGTTCTTTTTGTCTTTTAATGTCTGCTCTGATTAACTCTTTAAGATAACCAGATTTATTTTTTTGACTTTCAAGCTGCTCAATAATATCCGTCTCGTGCGAGAACACTCGCAAGCCATATGTCTTGCTGGGATGTGTTTCGTGGTATCGTGCCTGATTTGCATAGCCGTTTTTTCTGTTATATTCTTTGTTATAATCAAGTTTTTTCTGACTGCTCTTTGGCATATAAAGCTCCTTCTTATTTTAATTTTTTTAATTTTTTAAGATATTTTTTCCTTGCCTTTTGATTTGGTAAGCTCTGAATATATTTTAGGTGTTGTTCCATATCCTCAATAGGAGGATTAGCCGGCTGTGCTGCCTTTATAATGCTATATACAGCCCATACAAGCAATATCAATATTGTAACTAATAGATACACTGTATCACGCTCCTACCTGTAATGTCAGAGAATTTTCCGGCATTCTCTTTTTAATTTACCTATCATCTGGTCTGTCATATGCTCCGATTGTGATTTGTTTCTCGGCATATCATATCACCTCTTATATATTATAACATAGGTTTGTACTATTGTCAATAACTTAATCCTCAAATTCTCGGTCAAGACAGAAAAGGTGAGTTAACTCCTTTTTATTTTGAATTTATATATCCACATTTCAAATTACTGCAAAGCCGATTTGAAACTTCCTGCAAATATTCTTTTGTAGCAACCGTGATTTCGTTGATGATTCCGCTGTAATCTCTTGAAACAATTTCCCTGCTTGCCATTCCGAAATTGACATTATTGATATTTTCAAATTCAACAACTAACTTGTCTACACTTTCACCGATTGCGGATTTTTTCCATCTTCTGAGGTAGCTGATGTTATTCAGCACAAATTCGCCCTCGCTGCTTTCAATTAAATTTAAAATTTCTTTTTTTCATAATTTTTATCTCCCTTATTAAATATTGTATCTATATTATATCACGCATTGCGTGATATGTCATCGGATTTTTCAAAATATTTTCCTACTTAATATCAATGAAATGTTAGTTTTATTTACTGCTTTACAAAGTAAAAAGGAATACCAGACTGGTATGGATATAAAGTAAATGAATTATCACCCCATAACCTCAAAGCGTGACCTCCGCCTTGTTTTTTGATAACTGCACGATATTTTCCATTTTTAATATTTTGCTGTTCCTCATAACTCATATGGTCAAAATCTGTTTTGAATAGCATATCAATTTGTGCCGGTGAATATCTAAATTTATAATCAATGATTTTCAAAATCAAAGACTTTTCCGTTTCTTTAATATCAACGGTTAATTCATAGCCATCCCATCCGTCTTTATCTGCTTTATATATTCCAGGTTGTAACATTTTACATTTCATTGCTCCTTATAATATTACTCTATTTGCTGTAAATCAGTTTGTCGGCTGCTGCGATAAATTCTATCACGGCTTCTCCACCGATGAGATAATTTCCGCTTTTATTGTAAATATATTCTCTGAAGGCTTCCGTGCAAGCATTCACTCTCTGCCACTGATTTTCATTTTCCAAAAGCCATTTGATAATAGCTGTTTTCAATTCCTTTGGCATTTTATTTTCCCCCCTTCAATTCTCCGTTATCATCATAATCGACATCCCAATATTTTGCACCTCTTGTAATAATTCCGCCGTTTCTAATTCCAATTCAAAATCCGTTATTTTATTTAAATAAGATATAAAATCACGCAAATAAATAATAGCATCCTCGCTCAATTCACATTGATAATTATTTATATATTTATATATAAGTTTCTTTAATACAAAAGTTTCTTTTATATTAAATTTATATATAGTATATATTTACATATTGGATTCATTTAGACTATTCCAATCAAGATTTGATATATCATCATTTCTATTCATATCAGTATAATTTGTAATTATAACATATAATTTAAGTATTTTATTTTTAGATTCTGTTTTCATAGTGATTCCACCTTTAATTTTTAATTATTTTAAGTTTATATCCTATAACATAACTTCAATAGTTTTCGCTCTGTATATCTTGCAACATCTGTTCTTGTGTAGGTTTTCGGTGTAGCCGCACCGCCTGGCACGGCTCACACCTCATTATGTATCTTATTTGATAAACTTGACTGCCAGGAATTTAACACCTTTCAGCAACCACGCCGGTGAATAGAAAATGTTTGCAGCGATTTTACCAACTATACACTGTCCGTCAATGAATCTCTGTTTCATTTCCTCTGTTCCGATGAGCTTTGCCGTCACGCAGTTAAAAGCCACATAAAGACAAGCCAGCACAATTAAAAAGATTTTCATAATGTTTTACCTTCCTTTGCAAAGAATTTTATTTTTCCGTCTGTGACGGTTAATAACTTGTTTATGCTATTGCTGCCGCAATAAGTTTTGTTCTCGGTGTAGCTCTTGAATAAATAGCCTCGCCGTTGGTGAATTTTGCCGTGCATACAAGAATTTCAAAACCGTTTTCCTGCAATTTTTCCAGCCACTTTGCGATTTTCCTTTTCTCTGCATCGGCTGCTCTTAACGCTTGACTTCTGAACATATCAAAATAATAATGTGCATCGTCATTGTCAATGCAGTATTCCGATGATTTGTCAAGGTCAAAATATTTACTGAACTTTTCCTCTACCCAGAATTGAAATCCATAGTAATAACCGCTTTCGATTGTTATATCGTGAAATGTTAAACTATTTGAAAATTCCTCTGCTAATTGTTCAGCCGTTTCAAATTCAATATAGCATTCGGTTTCGTCATCGTTTAATGCTCCGCATACCATCGGCATATTGTATTCCATATCTCTAAAATTCGGTGTTGACATAAGTTTTCCTCCTTACCCGTATAGTCGTTAGCTCATCTGTGTTTATATTGTTGTTTCCGTCTTGCTCAATATTGTTTTTAAGTCGTTAAAAAATATTCTGTCGCATCCTGTTCTCTAAACATTGTAGCGGATGTTCCGGCTCTAACGGCTTTTGTGATTTCATAGCCGTGTTGCTTTGCCGTTTTCTTTGCTCGTCTTATGCTTGCCGGCGTATCTGCAAGTGTTGAGAAAATCATTTTTTCCTCGCCGTTCTTTTTGCCGTAAACTCTTAATGTGTTCATAATGTAACCTCCGTTGATGTTGTAGTAATTTATTTACTATACATAGTATAACATAGGTTTTACCTATTGTCAAGTGTTTTTTTGAAATTTCTCAAAAATTTTTCTAATAATTGATTTTTTCCATTATAACATTATCACATTGAACAGCCAGAGATTCAATATTTTCCGTTGTGTCAACTGCTACACGCTGGAGGCTGTGATATATTGTATATGCGTTTTCCTTGCTTGCAAACGGCACATATTGCCTTTTTCCGTCTGTTCTTATGATAAGTATTGCTTCGTCAACATTTTCAATTAAAGTATCAATTTTTCCATCGTAAAAATTTCCTTGTTCCTCATAGTTATAAAGTACAATATTTTCCGTTGTTGTATCTGTTGCCATTTCTAAAAATTCTCTGATTGTCATTCTATTATTCCTCCTTGTTTATGTCTGGGCTGCCTCGTCAGGTAGTGAGCGCCCATCTCACTGCTACGGGCTTTTTCTGCCCGTTTCGGCTTTCTCCTTTCGTTTATGCTATGGTATAAAAGTATTCACGCATTGACGGAAGTTTTTCCGCTAACGGTCTTTTATCTCCGACAAATTCCATAAATTTCTGATGCTGTACTCGGTCAAGGATTTTTCCGTACTGCTCGACCTCTGGTAGAGTTTCAAAACGTTTCATAAATTCCGTTTTGACTCTGTTCGCCATCGCTTTGATTTTTTTCATCTCGGCGGCTGGAATGTATGACTCGTCAACATATAGCCGTATGTTCCCACCTTCTGAAATATGGGCGATTTTTTTTATAGTCTCCGTTCTCCGTTACTGCCTTATTGCATACCGTTGTACCATTTCCAAGGCAACCACAAAACAATTCAAATTTTCCTGCCATCAATTTATCCTCCTTTATGCCGGTATTGTTTCCGGCTCTGCAATTTCAAGCCCGTTTTTTCTGCATACATAATCAATCAAGTTATCCATTGCATCGGCTGCCAGCTTTTCGGCTTCGGCTTCTGCCTTTGCACTTTTCCTTGTTACCTGCTTAATATTCTGCTTAATTCCGGTAAACGCTGTGTAACTTTCCGATGCAAAACCGCCGGCGCTTGTTCCTCTTGTAACCGGTGATACCGACAGATAATAGCCTCGATTTTCCGCCCTGCCCGTAAAGTAATTCATACCGCCCAGGTCGTAATACAATTCAATTTTCAAGTGTGTAACTTTTGCCGGATTTTCCTTTACCTTAATATATTTTTTTCATTGTGTTTTTCTCCTTAATTTTTAATTATGCAATTTAAGTACCACTGAAATACCATCCCGGATGACGTTTCAAAATGTTTTTCAACTCATCCTCACTATAACCAGCGCACAACGCAACCACAAAGCCGTTTTCGTCTCTGATACATTGTTCTATGCCATTTTTGGCGGCATAATCTGACCATTTCATAATATTTTCCTCCTTTATTTCGTCCTCCTTAATCGCTCAAATATGACCAGGTTTTAACCTTTGACATTCCATAGCGTTTCAAATAGGCATTGAGTCGCTTTATAAATTCCGTTTTGACTTCCTCATATCCGGCAATCAATTTTTTAATAAGCTCGGTATCGTTGCAAATTTCGCCCATTGTTCCGTTGAATGTGTTGAACGTGTCAACGATTGAATAATAACGGAGTCTGCAATCCTCTTTTTGTCCGCTGTAATGCTCGCCCGTTTCAATCATATATCGGGGATGACTTCCTTCAGCCCAGTTTTTGCCCATATCGTCAAGAATTTTCTGAAGGGATTTAATCCAACGGTTGAGATTTTCTAAATTTTGATTTATAAAATATTCTTTGCTTTTCCTTGCTGTTTCTGCCATTGCTTCCGCCGTCCGCTCCTGTTCGGTGTCGGCGATTCCATTTATACCATAACCGAAGCAAAAACTTGTTTCAATTTTCGGCTTTTCAATTCCGTATAATGCGCCGTTGTGTTCAATGACAAAAGCGGTTGATTTGCTACAATATTTAACCATTTCGTCATCATTCCACGCCTTTTTTAATTCCTCGGTATATGCCGCCTTTAATTCCTTTTGTGTCATTGTCTGCCATCCTTTCTGCCCGGTATTGTAACCGCCGGGCTTCGGTTGTTCAGTTAATCAATTACAAAATGTTAAAAGTTTTTTGACGTTGTAACGGTTCGACTGTTCAAGTACCGTTTCAGTACGATTTTTTACAACCTGCCAGTCTCCGCCGTTCTTTTCCCTTGTGTATTCCTCGGCTTTATATTCACCCGTGCCATCCCAGTATTTAAAATAATATACACGGCGGAAGGTCTGCGTTGTTTCTGTTTCGTCTGTCATTTTTACAAAAGACGGATAATTATAATCGTATGACGGATTGTAAAGATAATTTGCAAGGTCAAATTTGTAACCGTTCGGCGCTTTAATAGCTCTGAATTTGTTTATATATGCTGCTGTTCTGTTTCTTGCCATAATGATAACCTCCTAAATTAAAGCAATATAACATCTATGACTCTGCCACCATTGTATGCGGATTTGTCGTGTTGTCTTGCAATTTCAAGTGCTTCATCAAATGAATTTGCTTTAATAAATAAATCTAATAAATGACTATTTGAATTAAAAATTTGATATATTTTCATAAATACCTCCGAGCTTAATAACCTAACCGTCTGCCCCTCAAGCCGTTAGCGCAGCCGTTATATTTTGTGTTTCTCTTGCTTGTTTTTACTTGAAAAATATTTCCTTTGTTTCCTTTTCCATCATTATGGATTCTTGATTCAATTCTGTTTTCAGTGTTGCAATAATTGCATCGGCGGCGGTCAATTCATTATCGGTTGCAATTTCAACACGGATTGAATTTTCGAAAACTATGTTGCCGGTTGACTCCATTTTATAAACGCCGGAACACTCGAACATTGTAAAAGCGAAAATATTATATTGATTCAATAATATATTAGCTATTGTGTTTTTTGCTTCGCTGGTTGTGAAAACCTGACGTTCCGTGTCTTTGTCGTTTAGTCCGATTGTCAATATAGTTTTAATCATAATCTTTGACCTCCTGAATTTTATTCCTGCGTTTCTCAATACTGCATTTGATTGAAATATAAAGGGCTTTGCATTGTTGCTCTACCTTTATTGTGACTCAATAATAACATAGGTTGTAACTATTGTCAAGCCTTTTTTTGAAATATTTTTGATTTTTTTATGATTTATTAAAATTGCATAATCGACAGCATATAATGTAGCGGTTGTATTGTGCATAATGTAATATAAAAATATGAAATTATGAAATACTGCGCCGGTTCTGCTCTACCATCGGAACGGCTGCAAAATCTGAAGGGCTGCAAATCCCGGAACGCTTGCAATAATTGCAATTATTGCCGGGTAAAATGTAATTGAATATTGATATATATTATATATATCATAATGGATTAGAAAAGGAACAGAGAGCAACAGAGGAACGGAGAGAGGAACAGAGAAAGAGGAATAGAGAAAGAGGAACAGAGAGAAAAGAAAATATATTTTGAATCCGTCAAAAATCCGAAAAAATCGAAAATCAAAAATCACTTGAAAAAAATCATATTTTGAAAATCTGTATAATCTACATACAAAAGAAAAATTTTTTATTGATTTATTCAATGCTGCAAGTCTGTTTTTTGTACTTTTATAGACTTGAAGCATTGCAAGCCCTCAATAAAGGGGGATACTTTACATCTGCAAGTATCCCGGAACAGCTCCAAATGGTGCAATGTGATACTTTTCACTCTCACCTTTTAATTTTCATCTCATTCTCTTTCAAAAAATTATATCCCTTACAAACCCTCAATTATTGAGAGCTACCGAAAAATAATTTTTATACTATCAAACCCTCAATATTTCGAGGTTTACACTTCCAACCGAAATTTACCGAAAATACATTTTTAATAAATTAAACCCTCAATTTTTCGGGGTTTGCAAGTCGAAATTTCGGAGTACCGAAAAATATATTCTATTTTCCGCAAAAATGGTATTCAGAACATAATGCAAACCATCAACTTTTCAGACTTTGCATAATTTTTGTATAGCTAATTTGATATTCTAATATCATTTTTCGGAGCATTTTCGGTGTAAAAATCGTGATTGAAATTCGGTATTTTCACTCCGAAAATTTGAGTTTGATATGTATTTTACTCAATAATATTCTTTTGGTTCATCGTATATATACTATACTTTAATAAGATAAATAAGTAATACAATTATGTATAGTATATATATAAGGATTAAGAATAGTCTTAATTTATATATAGAAATCAAGACTATTCTTAATCCTTATGCTGTATTAAAATCAATAATAGTATATATATATAAAGAAAAATTTTTCATTTTTAATTCGGAAGAAATAAGCAATAAAAAATAGAAATAATTTTGAGAAACCCATTGACAAATAATTTAAGAGGTGCTATAATGACAACATAGATATAAAAAGTGTCTGTAACCTACTGGGGGTAGGTTTATATTTTACAAGAAAGGAGGTACTGGCAACGGTAACGCAGAACACGAAAAGCCCACCAATAGATTATACTGATAACCAATGGCAATCCGACTTTACTAACCTAAAATCTCAAATTAAACAATGTAACTCGTCTTTGATGCCGAGTGTAAGAGAAGTATCAAAAACCATATATCAGGAATACCACGGCAAAACTCAATATCAGAGATATTGTGATTTCATCAATAGTGTACTTAAAAATATTAGAGGTGGTCATATTGACTACTGTTTTTACATATATCAAATTGCTGAACTTTTAAGATATGAACACGACAACCTTAAAGTTACTTGGTTGGAAGCGGAACGTTGTTTCCGTGTTTTTCTTGCTAATTAAAAACATTTATGAGCAACACGAATAAAAACAACATAAAAAGCATTACAAATTTTCATTGTAATTATACTGTTAATTAGTGTTGGGTTTGTAGGATTTTTCTTTTCACAAAATACTAATAACGGAATAGCAAAAGACGAAAATGCAGTTGAGTGGAATGGAGAACAATCTTTACCCCAACCAACTATCGGAAACTCTCCAGCTATTGAAACACCAGGATTTAAAGAAGTAGTTTTTATAGTAAATCAAATTACTGCAAATGTAAATGGTGACGGAAGAATCGAGTTTCAGCACGAAAATGGAATAAATACATTAACCAAGGATATTATTATTGAAAATTCTAACCTATCATATCCCGTTGACCCTGATATACTACCTAATCATTGTGTTGGTTATTTTGCAGGAGATGATGTAACATCAAAAATACAGTTTGGGTTAAGCGACCAATCATTTGATTGTGATTATCCAAAAGCAGGTAACTATTCTGCAACGGTTAATTTTCAAGTATTCTTGGTTGAAAACGAATAAGTAAAAAAAATAAACGCAGGGAGGTAAATGAATGGAGCAAAAAAGTGTTCATCAATTCATTTACAAGATTGAGAGTAAGATGCTCAAAAGAGCAAAATGGGAACTTAATATGCCACTGAAAACGGCTATAAGAACCTGCCCTGAAATTATTGTATCTCTTAATAACAGTCAATGCTTGCGTTTCATTGATGAAATAAATGGCGTTGATGATATTAACAATAAGGTTCGTAGTATTCAGAAGAAGATTCGAGCCATTAAGAAAAAACCAAAAAGCAGGGAGAACAAGGTTCTCATTAACAATTATTATGATACTCTTTATAATTTGCAATTCCAAAAAGATTACATATGTGTAATTATGAATAGTGATGCAGACTATGATAGAGCAAATCTCGGATTTTATATCAATTATGGAATTGTAAATGGTAAGGAATGTAAAATTAAATATCGTAGGCTTTTGGGTACAAATGGTGGAATTAAAAATTCAACTATTGTTTATGTAAATGAAGAATTATATCCAGAGCTTAAAAAGAGACTTGATAATGGCAGAGATATGACGGAAAAACTTGTTCCTGCCAAACTTGAGGCATATCAAGCATTGATTTGTTCGGGTTCTACTCCACTTCCGCTTCCTAAAGGATTTATCGTAGTTAAAGATTGCATAACAAAGTTCAAGGAAGATGTAATTCTTATTAACGATGCAGTTGACGGAGAACCGGAACTCACACACGAAAATGATTATGAAATTGAGCATAATGACTCCGATGGTTATGGATTGATGTTGCCTTCATATTCAAAAAAGGTAAATGAGTATCTTTCTGGTGATGGTGAACATACAATTTCGGGGATGAATACAAGATATGCTTGGACTAAAGGTATGCTTTATACGTTTGATTTTGTTGAGTTTGCTGAAAAGGTTGCAGGTACTTATGAGGTTGTAGATGTTTGGGGTCAAACACGGGATGTTCGCGATGCAGAAGTTATTCTAACAGAATCAATGCTCAAACTTTGGTCAAGCTATAAGAATTGGGAGGACTATTTTGATAATTGTCAGAAAAATCATTATCAATTTTCTGTTGCAAAGACTACTCCGATAGAGTTAGAAAATGTTCGTGATACCAATTATCAATTTTTGCAAAGTTATGAGTTTACAGATGATGAACTTCAAGAACTTTGCCAACCAACCATAGATGAAATACAGGATGTAATTGGTCTTGACTATCGAAAGAGTTTAACTTTTCTTGCTGGGTTTGGTCTTAACGATAAGAATGTATTTGACGAACATCTTGAAAATTATATCAAGGCTCTAATGATTGATGAGAGAATCATCAATGACCCGTTTATACGCAGAAAAATTTATAATATGATTCGTAAGCGCATTGAAATGGGTGAGCGTGGTGCAATTCGTATCAATGCAAATTTTGCAATGATAAGCGGAGACCCTTATGCTCTTGCTCAAAATATGTTTGGTATGGAAGTCACTGGATTACTTAAAGCAGGAGAAGTATATCATAAATATTGGATTGATAAAGGTTCAGATGAAATTGCCTGTTTTAGAGCGCCAATGACGTGTCAGAATAATATACGCCGAATGAAATTATCAAAATCCAAGGAGGCAGCATATTGGTATCGTTATATTGATACTGCTCTAATATATAATTCTTGGGATAGTGCTTGTGAAGCTGAAAATGGTGCTGATAAAGACGGAGACACGAATATGTGTACTGATAATCCAATAATTGTAAACCGCACCTTGAATTCTCCTACTATCATATGCCTTCAGAAAAAAGCTGAAAAGATAATACCAACAGAAGATGATATTATTAAAGCAAATAAACTTGCTTTCAATGATGACATCGGAGTGGTTACAAATCACGTTACAAGTATGATTGAGGTTCAGTCTGGATTTGATAAAGGTATTCCTGAATACGAAACTCTTGCATATAGAATTATGTGCGGACAGCTTTATCAACAAAACACGATTGACCGTGCAAAAGGTATAATCGCAAAGCCGATGCCATCCAATTGGTTTACTCTGCACGAATGCAAAGTAAATGATGATGACGATGAGGAAACTAAATCACAAAAAGAGTTTAATTTCAAAATTGCCGCTGCAAAGAAACCTTACTTTATGACTTATGTATATCCAAAGCTCAAATCCGAAAATGATAATTACGTGAGAAATAATAATAAAGGTGCTATTCGCAGATTTAATGAATATGGGATTAAGAGCATTGAGGATTTGAAAAATTATGAGGGCAAAACCAAACAGATGATTGATTACTGCAATTTTTATGAAATGCTAATGCCTGTCGGCAATAATCCTTGTGTGGTAAATCGTATTTCTTGGATTTTTGAGAAAGCATTCAAAGGCTATCTTTCAAGATTTTCAAGTTTTATGGCTGCAACTAATAAATCAGAATTTGATTATACAATAATGAAAAGCGGTGTAGTTTATTCCAAGAATAATTATAATCAAATTTTAGAAATTTATAAAGAATATAATCGAAGGGTCGAGAATTATCACAAGAGAGCCAGAACAGAAAAGATTGATAAAGATAGCGAATATGCTGAAAGACAGCATCTCATTGACTTCTTCAAAAATGAGTGCTATAAGGTATGCCCAAATGAAGATGAATTATGTGATATTGTTTTAGATATATGTTATCAAAAAGAAAAATCTAAACAGTTTGCTTGGGATATTGTTGGGCAAACAATTTTAAGTAATTTACTTAAAAATAACAAAAACATTATACATTATCCTAAACTTGTTGATAGTGGCGGAGATTTTACATACTGCGGTAAAAAGTTTGAAATGTGTGAAAAAGAACTGGAGGTGAATTCGAGTGATTATTCTGAACGAAAGAGAATATGCTGAAAATTGTCTCCGAAATGGCTTGATGGATTCAAAACCATTTAATACGCTTTCTATTCTTGCGAAGTATTACTATCATTATTTCGGTTATCGTAAAAAGAAAATCACATCTCTCTTACTTGACTATCTTTCAAAATATTATCCAAGATATGAACTTAATGAGTTGAGTTGGCAAACAAGCGCCGAGAAGATTGCATCAAATGCCGGCTCGTTTGAATTGTTTGAAATTTCCGGAGTTAAAGTAACCAAGTCAGAAATGGAAACAATTATTGGATTAAAAAACAAAGTTTTAGAACGACTTGCATTTACAATGCTTTGTCTTGCCAAACTCAATAACATAAAAAACCCAAGAAATAATGGCTGGGTAAATGCAGATTCAAAAGAGATTTTTAGTTGCGCAAGAATTTCTTGTAAAGCCGATGAAAGAGAAATTAAAATCGGCAAGTTGTGGCAAAAAGGTTTACTTGAATTCTCAAAGAGGAATGACAACCTTAATTGTCGAGTAACATTTATTAACGATGAGAGTGAGGAAGAATTATTTATTTCCGATTTTAGAGAACTTGGTTATGAGTATTTATTATACAAGGGTGAAAATTTAATCAGATGTGCAGACTGTGGAATTCTTACTCGTGGAAATAAAGCCGGCACAAAGAAATATTGCAAAGACTGTGCTACATACACGCCTCAAGGTTCTAAAACAGTTGTATGCGTAGATTGTGGAAAAGAGTTTGAAGTGGATTCTTTGAATAATAAAACTTCAAGGTGCGCTGGTTGTCAAAAGGTTTATAGAAACAATTATCAAAAGGAATTGATGAGAAAACGCCGAGAAATTAGGAATTGTTAGCACAACCATTTTTAGATGAAATAAATAAAATTGCCAGATTGCATTACTATCCTATCAATAATTGAGGGTTTGCATACCATTTAGAAACATTTTTGAAAAACACGATTTTTCGTATATGAAGGGAAATATAGCCCTTTACTCTCATTTCTTTATCTTTCTCTTTTCTTGATTGGCGTTGGCGTGGCAATAGTCACGTCAGCGCACCTCTTATTAGAAATGATAAAAACTTCAATTTTTATTATGGCTGGCTATAATCATCCTTCTATTAACAACAGTAAAAAAAGAAAATTTATTTGATGATATAACTTCATTGTGTTTGTTGTATCATTGAATGCAAGTAATTGATTATTAAATTTCCGTAATATTATATTTTTTATACGGCACAGGTTATAACTTCCTTCTTACAAGAAACTAATTATTGTAAATATTTATCGTATAGTTATAACAATTTCCGTAATACGGCGGTGTAGTCAAGCGGCAAAGACACGAGACCTTCAATCTCGTAACGAGAGTTCAACCCTCTCCACCGTCACCATATGGGTAGGTAGAGCGTAATTGGTATCGCACCGGACTGTAAATCCGGCTCTTAATTGACACTGCTGGTTCAAGTCCAGCCCTGCCCACCAGAATGTGGCTTCGTAGTTCAGTAGTGTAGAACGCCAGCCTGTCACGCTGGAGGTCGTGGGT
>UMJJ01012008.1_pt1 | contig 15001 bp, 8 predicted proteins | sample 1966051 | NCBI WGS metagenome assembly UMJJ01 (sample SAMEA4836147, study PRJEB28245) | human gut metagenome | biome: gut microbiome; material: fecal sample | place: Denmark | collected 2008
GCTTTCCAGTCCTCGCCCCGGCATCATTCCTCGCAAGTACGAGCGCCTTCCTGCGGATGACAAGCATACACAAGACTCCTTCCGTCAAGCCGTCGGATATTTGCCCATGGGTAGAGCAGTTTCAGATGAATTGCTATTCTGCCTACGCCGCGCTCCGGTAGATCCGTCAATCATTTTTTTAAGTTTACAGATCAGTTCTTACATTCAAAAGTTGCATAAACAGCAACCTCCAATTTTATGACTAAAACAGAGTTTTAAGTACCTAAATCAGGCCACATCAAGTGGCACACCCCTCAAGAAATTTCTCTAGATAGTGAGTTCACTTACAAATACTGGAACAAAAGATTAAGAAAGCAGCGCCCATGCCGATTGTACCCATAAGCATCTGCGAAGAATCGCAAACGAGCCCAGCGTGACTTTTCCTGAATTTAGTTGACGGTTTAGTATTTTACATTTTTTCGAACGAACCATACCTATTATCTCCACTTTTCCAACGAATCAGGCTCCTTTCATACACTTTTCCATCAAAATTGAGGCTTGAAATCTACACTTTTCCATGAAATCAGCAACTTTATTTATACCCGTATTCCATATATACGCTCATTAAAGTAAAGGCGAAATAAGGGAAAGAAAAATAATGGCTACCGCCATTTTTTCTCTTGGCTGCAAAAAGATTTTAAGGACCGAATACAGATAGGGACTGAACTTCCATCAAATCTCTATACCTCCAACTGTCAATATCTACCGTACTTGTAAGCAGTGCTACTATACTTAATTAACTGATAATCTCGCCCCCGTAATTAGCCGTCTTACATTTTACGCAGTGGAGTACGTATTTTTTTACGCAATGATGTCAAGAACACATCTCTGGCTTACCCAAGATAACGGACGACAACCCCGAAAATACCCGTGAATCCATCCTTAATTTTACAGCCCATTTTGGCGAAATAAACCCCGACATGCTCTATCTCTATCATTGCAGACGGGGTCTGTCGGGGTCCGAAAGGGAGGTTTTTGCCTCTTTTCCCTCTGTTCGGAGGAAGACGATGAAAAAATCGTTAAATCTTCGATTCTTTGCGAAAAAACAAGTAAATTTTTGATGTCCCTATCTTTTAAGGCATAAACTACTGACAATCAACAGGCATTTGATAGTGCATCGAAAACAAATGAAACAACCCAAAATAGTTTCAGGCATTTTTTAATACATATCTGCCAACAATATCCATGAGTCGCCTGTTTTTAGGGGAATAATGTCGTGAGATCATCCGTTTCAAATCAAGATTCGGATTTTGTCGAGTCGTTAAATTCTTGTAATTTTCGTAAAATTTACGGACTAATTTCACGAAGCAATATGAAAAAAGACTTTGGATCGAAGAGCTGGCTCTACCCGATGCCCGTGCTGATTGTGGCAGCCTACGACGAGCAAGGTGTGCCCAATGTCATGAATGCCGCCTGGGGTGGCATGTTTACCGATGAGACAATCGGAATCTGTCTCTCAGCCGGGCATAAAACCACGAAAAATATCCTTGCGACACGTGCCTTCACCGTCAGCATGGCTACGGTCGATCAAGTGGCTGCCTGCGACTATGCGGGTATCGTCTCCGGGAACAAAGTCCCCGACAAATTCGCCCGGGCGGGATTTCATGCCACTCCTTCGGCACACGTCAATGCCCCGATGATCGACGAACTGCCCATGACGCTCGAGTGCGAACTACTCTCCTATGATCCCGCAAGCTGCCATCTGACAGGACGTATCGTCAACATCTCGGCCGACGAAAGCATTCTGACCGACGGACAAATCGACCTGCGCAAGTTGCGCCCGATCAGCTTCGACCCCATTCATCTCGAATATATCGAATTAGGGGCTACGGTCGACAAGGCATTCTCCTGCGGCAAGAAACTAAAATAGCGAGACCTACCGTTATTTAGGATGTACGGCCCTCGGGAAAACCGGATTATCATTGACGGAGAGGACAAAACCGACTCCACCCAACGCTATTGGTACACCTCAAGGCCCAACCGCTACGATAGCTGATCCGCGACTGGACGATTCTCGACGACGAGGAGCGCCGTTATGCCTCGAACGGCGCCACACACCTCGACTTTCTGATTTACAACCGGGTGAGCAAGCGGCCCGTCCTGGCTATCGAGACCGACGGCTACCAGTTCCACAAACAAGGAACCCGCCAATCCGAACGCGACCGGATGAAGGATCGCATCCTCGATCGCTACGGCCTACCGCTGCTGCGCCTCTCGACCACGGGCACCGACGAAGAGACCAAGATCCACACGCAATTAACCGAGCTCTTACAGAGATAGCGGCTGGAGGAATTTATGGCTAAAAATCCATCCAATCCATTCGAAATTACTATCTTTGTATATTAACACGCTCCCAATGAAAAAAGAAGCAGGATACGTATACATTCTGACCAATCCGAGCTTTAAGGAGGATTGGGTGAAAATCGGCAAGAGTTCCCGCCCGGTAGATGTTCGCTCGAAAGAGTTGGACAATACGGCCGTGCCTATGCCGTTCGAGATTTATGCGACACTCAAAACCTCGAAATACGAGGAGGTCGAGAAGTTGATTCACAAGACCATTGACCGGCTGACCGATTTGCGGATTCGCCAGAATCGAGAGTTTTTCAACGTACCTCCTGCTAAAGCGTTGGACATCCTGCGCGACATATCGACCACGCTCGACGATGCCGAGATTGATGAAGTTCATCTTAGGAATAAGAAAGCGGAGCCGGAGGAGTCCACCGAGAACGGGAAGAAACGAGCTCGCTTCAAGTTCAGCATGGTTCACATCCCGATTGGAGCAACTCTGGTTTTCGTGCCGACCGGAATTGAAGTAAAAGTCGCAGACGACGACCATATCGAATATGAAGGACGCCTCTACAAACTTTCACCTTTCGTGGGGACCTTTATGCCCGAAGAGCGCCGCAATACTTCGGGGGCATATCAAGGAGCAAAGTATTTCACCTATAAAGGCGAGCTATTGAGCGACCTCCGAGCTCGTTGCGAACACGAGGAATAGCTCTACAAAAAATATAATCCATCTAAAGGATAATAGCTTTCTGCAGAAAGAGATTGTGCTTCTATCTATAAAATATATTAGGAAGGTGTAATAAGATCTTTCAGATAAGCAAATATTGTTTTCAGTCCAACACGCAACAACGTGCCGGGCTTTTTTCTTACCGCCGGATCACACCCTCCCCGGCGAAAAAATCCTCCGCCGAAGCTTGGAGATCCCGCAAAAATTACTACCTTTGCTCATGGAGTCACACCCCTCCGGCGACCCGCTCCGGCGAGGGAAAAGAACCGCCCAAAATCGGACTCCAAACCCGAGTTTTACATTTTTCCGAGAATATCGGACCTCTGAAATGAAGCGTCAAACAAGGTTTTGCCGCCTCTTTACAGTGTGTCTTTTTGCGGCATCGGTTAACGTCGTAACTAACAGAAAATTAGTGAGTTACACCGCTTTTCTGCATCGGAAAGTACGCAGACGCTCATCCAGAGGAACATCCAGAGGCCACAACCATCCACATAAACATCTGATTACCAGTCTATTCACACAACAGAAGCGTCGGGACAGTTGTTCCGACGCTTCTGTTAATCAACGTCCAAAGGCCTACAGTTCCACCGTTGCCTGACGGTCACTCACCTCCAACGCCGCATTGCGGTAGGTCGGAGCCGCCGAGCTGACATGCAGCGTATGTACCCCCTTGAGCAGGGTCCGGCTGCCATCCTCAAGCACCGTCTCGAAGCGCTCCAGCGGGATCTGCACCGACACACGACGGCTCTGTCCGGCAGCGATCCGCTCCCGGCTGAAGGCCACCAGCTCCGACCGCGGAGTCCCGTTGCCCGCCTCGGGCGACGCATGGTAGAACTGCACCGTCTCGTCGATGTCGAACTCGCTGGGATTCTTCAGATCGACGCTCACCGTCACCGTCCGATCCCCGTTGACCCGGGCCTCGGCATCGCCGTAGATGACCTTGCCGTAGCTCAAACCGTAGCCGAACGGGAAGAGGATGTTGTCGGTCATGTATTTGTACGTACGCTCGCGCATGGAGTAGTCCTCAAACGGAGGCAGCTTCTCGACCGACTCGGGGAAGGTCACCGGCAGCCGTCCGCTGAAGTTGGCATCGCCGAAAAGCAGATCGCTCAACGCCTCGCCGCCGGTTTCACCCGAATACCACGTCATCACGACGGCATCGGCCAGTTCGCAGATCTCGCGCAGATCGATCGGGCCACCGCCGGTCAGCACCACCACAATGCGGCCGCCCTTCGACTGCTTCACGGCCCGCAGATAGTTCATCTGCGATTCGGGCAGACGCAGATCGAGCCGGTCGCCGCGCGACGGACTGGCGATCGATTCGCCCTCCTCGCCCTCCATGCTGCCGTTGTTGCCCATGAAGACGATGGCCACATCGGCCTCGGCGGCATCACCCACAGCCCAGTTGATATCGTTCTTCGGCGCATCGGCCAGCAGGAAACCCGGCCGGAACGTCACACTCGTACCGTCGCTCACCTTGCCGACGATCCCCTCCAGATAGGTGCTGTAACGGCTGCTCAGCCCGTAATAGTTGCCCATCTGATAGAAGATGTCCGTGGCGCCGCTGCCCGAAAGGTTCAGCCGGTGCATGTTGCGGTCGAGCGGCAGGATGCCGTTGTTCTTCAGCAGCACCATGCTCTCCGTGGCAGCGCGTTTGGCCAGCTGCCGGTGTTCGGGCGATCCGATGCGGCTTGCGGGGATGTTGTTGTAGGGGCACTGCGGATCGTCGTGCATGATGCCGAGTTTGAAACGGGTCAGCAGCGTCGGGCGCAGGGCATTGTCAAGATCCTTCTCGTCGATCAGATGCAGGGCGTAGGCCTCGGTCAGCGTGCGCAGCGAGCGGCCGCACTCGAGGTTCAGCCCCGCCTTGAGGGCCATGACGGCGGCCCCCATTTCGCAACGCGTGCAGTGGTGACCGCTGTAGATGTCGGTGACGGCGTCACAGTCCGAAACGATATGCCCCTCGAAATGCCAGCGATTGCGCAGAATATCCTGCAGCAGGAAGGGGCTTGCCGAGCAGCAGTCGCCGTAGACGGCGTTGTAGGCGGTCATCACGGCCTCGACACGGGCCTCCTTGACCAGCATCTCGAAGGCGGGCAGATAGGTTTCGAAGAGGTCCTTCATCGGGGGGTGGACATCCGCGCCGTGACGCGTCGCCTCGGGGCCCGAATGGGCGGCGAAGTGCTTGGCACAGGCCGCCACCTTCAGATAGCGCGGGTCGTCGCCCTGCATGCCCCGCACGAACGAACACCCGAGCCGTCCGGTCAGATAGGGATCCTCGCCGTAGGTCTCCATGCCGCGGCCCCAGCGCGGGTCGCGAAAGATGTTGATGTTGGGCGACCAGAAGGTCAGACCGGCATTGCGGCCGTAGTTTCCCAGCCGTTGGGCCACATTGAACTTGGCGCGGGCCTCTTCGGCAATGGCATCGCCGATCTTCCGCAGCAGGAGCGTATCGAAGGATGCCGCCAGCCCGATCGGCTGCGGGAAGACCGTGGCGCGACCGTTGCGGCCGACGCCGTGCAGCCCCTCGTTCCACCAGTCGTAGGGTTTGATTCCGAGCCGTTCGATGCCGGGGGTTGCATTCATCAGCTGCCCGATCTTCTCGTCGACGGTCATCGAGTCGAGCAGCGCCTCGACCTGCTGCGACAGGTCGGGCAGAACCGTTTCGTTTTCGTGGCGGCACGAGACGAGCACCGAAGCCGCACACAGCAATACGAGAAGGGATCTCTTCATGACAACAGCAGATTTTGAGCGGTTATTCGGGTGCATTTTCGTAGACCTTATCGAGTGTATAGGCCTCGTCGCGATCGGTGCAGGCCCGGATGATGCAGCGGACGATCTCTTCGCCGTTGTTGAGGAAGTCGCCCGTCGTGTGGTTGATCACGCCGAAGCACTCCTCGCCGACTCCGGCATTGCCGTTGTCCCAGTAGAAGGCGGCGATGCCGTAGGTCGTAGCGGCCTTGCAGAAATACTCGATGTAGTATTTGCGGAAGCTCTCGGCCCGCTCCTCGGCGTGATGGACGCATCCGCACTCGCCGAAATAGACCGGGATGTTCTTCGACACGTATTTGTCATAGAGGTTGGCGCACATCGTGCGGATGAACTCCTCGTCGCCCCACGAGGCCTTCTTGTCGGCATCGGCCGTATGGCCCCACTCGGAGTATTTGGCGTTGATGGCGAATTCGGCCGGATCGTAGCTGTGGACCGAAACCAGCAGACGTCCCTCGGCCGAATCCTCGGGCAGCACCAGGTGGTCGATCGTCAGCTGCGGATTGGTGCTGTAACCGGCAACGGCCAGGTAACGCGTTGCATTCTTGCCGCCGACGGCCCGCACGGCATCGACCGCCAGCTGGTTCCACTCGTTCAGCACCTCGTACTGACGGCCGCCGTCGGTGAGGTTGTCGCCGTGGCCCCAGCCGCCGTCCTGAATCTCGTTCATCATCTCGAAGATCAGGAAATCATCCGTCTCCCTGAAGCGCTCGGCGATCTGGCGCCACAGGGCGCACAGCCGGGCCTTGACCTCCTCGTTGTAGGCCTCGTCCGCGGCGGCCTTCTTGATGTTGAGCCAGTAATCGGCGCCGTAGCCGTCATGGTGGATGTTGATGATGGCGTTCAGTCCGCTCGCATGGGCATATCCAACAACCTCTTCCACACGGTCGAGCCACGCTTCGTCGATCCGGTAGTCGGGAGCCGCCCCCGTCCGGCCCATCCAGGTGACGGGAATCCGGACCGACTTGAAGCCCAGCTGCTTGAGTCGTTCGAAGAGTTCGGGCGTAGTCTCCTGATTGCCCCATGCCGTCTCGCCGGCCACACCGTTGCTGTGGGCATCGAGCTGATTGCCCAGATTCCAGCCCGGAGAGAGGCTCCTGGCAAACTCGAAGGCCGGGGTCGAGGGGATCGATGGCTGTCCGTAGCGGCGCGGCTGTTTGATCGTCACCGAGCTCTGCTCCTCACCGGAGAAGAACGTCAGCGTAGCCTCGCGCGCCGCCTCGTCGTTGGCCGCGGCCGTAAAGGTAAAGGTCGTGGCACCATCCTGCGCATGAGAGTCTGTTTCGGTGAGCCACGGCTGGCTGCTCTGCGCCGTCACGGGCAGTGCCGAGGCACACGTGACGGTCACCTCGCCGCCCTCGGCCGGCAGCGTGTAGGCGGAAACCTGCCGGATGGAGAGTCCGGCCGTCTTCTCCGCCGCATCGCTTGTCGAGCAGCTCCCGCACAACGGGCATGCGACAAGCAGAAAAAGCAGTTTCAGGAAAGATCTTTTCATAGGTCAGTAATTAAGTTTCTCGTCCCTACAAAGATATTCCCGGACCGGGCAATCGGAGGTTTGATTGCTCACACGGCAGGTTTGTTACCTATCATTTCGCATGATAGCGGCTCGGCGGGACGCCGTAATGTTTCTTGAATACCGTGCTGAAATACTTGACGTTGACGAAACCGGTCTTGAGCGCCACGTCGATCACCGCCTCGCCCTGTGCCAGGAGCCGTTCGGCGTGATCGAGGCGGACCATGCGGATGAACTCCTGCGGGGTCTGGCCCATAAGCATCTTCAGCCGTTCGTAGAAGAGCGTGCGGCACATGGCCATTTCGCGGCACAGGTGTTTGATGTCGAACTCGGGATCGCTCAGGTTCATCTCGACGATTTCGCGGGCCCGCTTCACGAAATCGCAGTCGGCCTCGTTGGGCCGCACGTTCGCATCGGGCGCCTCGACGGCATGCGGAGCGTCGTCGCGGTTCAGGGCGATCCGGCTGTAATACTCGTGCAGACGGTGTCGGTTGGCTATGTGCATGTGCACCTTGGCCTTGAGGACCGCCACATCGAAGGGTTTGGCAATGTAGTCGTCGGCCCCCATCTCCAACCCCTCGATCATCGCCCGGCTGTTGGCCTTGGCCGTGAGCAGCAGCACCGGGATGCCGGCCGTCACGGGGTTGCTCTTGATCAGGCGGCACATCTCGTCGCCCTGCATGCCGATCATCATCACGTCCGAGAGAATGATGCTCGGATACTCCGTCTCGAGGTACTTGAGGGCCGAGGCGGCATCGCCGCGCAGTTCGACCCGGTACTCCGGCGAGAAGAGTTCGTAGAGGAACTGCCGCAGGTCGGCATTGTCGTCGACCACAAGGATCGTGTCGCGCGATGCGGAGGTCTCCTCCACCGGCTCGTCGCACGGCTCCCCGGCCGGACTCTCCGCCAGACGGGGCGCCGGAAGAGCCGCGGCATCGCTCTGCCGCAGCGTCAGCGTAAAGGTCGAGCCCTTGCCTTCGCGCGAGGTGAAGGTGACATCGCCGCCGAGCAGCAGCGCGAAGCGTTTGGACTGCAACAGCCCCAGCCCGATGCCCGAGGCCTGCGAATTGACGGCGTTGCTGGCCCGGAAGAAGCTCGTAAAGAGCTTCTGCTGCTCGTCGTCCGCGATCCCGATACCGTTGTCCGACACGGAGATACGCACCTCCCCGTGCGACACGTCGACACTCAGCCGCACCCATCCGCCCGAGGGGGTGTACTTGACGGCGTTGGACAACAGGTTGTTCAGAATCCGGTTCAGCAGCTTCACGTCGGCCTCGACGTGGAGCCCCTCCGGCACGTTGCCGACCTTCAGTTCGATCCCCTCGTGCTGGCACAGCGGGACGAAGGCCGTCACGATCTCGTCGATCACCGGCCGCAGGGCGACGGGTTCGCACTGCGGCTTCCGTTCCAGATGGTCCATGCGCTCGACCTCGAAGAGCTGCGACAGCAGGTCGAGCAGCGTATGGAGGCTCCGCCGGGCCAGCCCCACCTGACGGCGGGCATTCCCGTCGAGGTTGCGGTCCATGTCGAGGATGTCGAGCGGGGCCTGCACGAGCGTCAGCGGCGTGCGGATGTCGTGGGCGATGCTGACGAAGAAGTTCATCTTCTCGTTCATGTAGCGCATCTGCAGTTTGCGGCGTTTGTAACGCCACAGGGTGCGGACACCCATCACGACAATCACCCCGTAGAGGGTCCAGGCCCACCACCGCATCCACCAGGGGGGACGGATCGTGATTGCAACACACCGTTCGTCGAGTCTGTCGCCGCTGTTGATGCTGTACGAACGCACGCGGAAGAGGTAACTCCCCGCAGGAAGATTCTTGTACTGGACGTGTTCGTCGCGGCTCAGCGGGCTCCAGTCGTTGTCAAACCCCTCGAGGCAATACTGATAGGCGACATCGTCGCTGTAGCGATAGCAGATACTCTCCAGATTGACCGAGAAGGAGTTGTGTCGATGGCTCAGCCGGATGTCCCCGTTTTCGAGCATCCGGGTCCATTCGGCCCGCAGCCGCCGCTCCTCCGCCTCGTCGATGTTGCCGATGCGGAAATCCGTCAGACGCAGCGCATGGGGCTCATGACCGCTGCGGGCGATGTCGGGGCTGAAGATCAGCAGTCCCGAGGCACTTCCCATGGCGATGCGGCCGTCGGAGAGCAGCAGCGCTGCCGAACGGTTGAAGCTGCGGCGCATCTCCGTCCGGTAGTTGAGGTTGTAGATCGGCAGGCCGTTCTGCGTGGTCATGCAGGAGAGACCGTGGTCGGTGCCGATCCACAGATTGCGGTTGCGGTCGTAGACGAGGCTGTAGATCCGGTTCGAGGGGAGCCGGTTGTCGGTCGTGATCTGCAGGTATTCGCCCGTCCGCAGATCGAAACGGTAGAGGCCGCCGCCGTCGGAGCCCAACCAGAGATGGTCCTTGTCGGCAAAGGCCAGCGCATGGACGAACGTATTGACATCGTCCCCGGACAGGGAGAGGGCATCGATCTTCCACAGCGCCTTTCCCGTGCGCCGGTCCATCACGGCGACTCCGTCGACCATACCGGCCGCCATGACCGAATCGCCGTATTCACACAGACTCCGGGCCCGCCGGGCATCCGCCTCCCGCCAGCGGTCCGATGCCGCCTCCAGCACCAGCACGTTTCCGTCCAGCTGGGCCACCCACAGATCCGCCCGGTCGTCGTAGGCCACCGCCACGACACAGTTCGACAGCAGAGGGCTGTTTTCCGACTGATAATGAGCCACCATCCGCCGGCCGGTGTCGTAGAGATACAGGCCGTTGCCGTAGGTCGCCACGGCCACCCTTCCCCGTACGGGATCGTGGCTCATGCCGAGGCAGACACACCCGCCGAGGATCTGGTGCCAGACATTGTTCTGCATATCGAAGATGCTCACGCCGTCGTCCGTCGCGATCCACAACTCCCCGGGGCGGATCTCCACCAGGGCATTGACCGTATTGTCGACCAGCCCTTCGGCGCCGTTTTCGGGCTGTTGCAGCCACAGCACGGGATGCTCCTCGCGGGCCAGCATGGTCACACCGCCGGTATAGGTCGCAATCCAGACATTCCCCTCCCGATCGAAACACATCGAATAGACCCCCATGGTTCTGAGCCGTCCGTTCGACTTGGTGAAGCGGGGCTCCGTCCGCCACGAGGTCAGATCCACGGCATGGACGCCGTCGCCGTCGAATCCCGCCAGCAGGGTCGAGTCGTCCTGCGCCACGAGGCTCCGGATGGGCGTATGCGGCAGGGCATTGAGACCCGGGAGGTCACACATCTCGCAGGAGGCCAGATCCAGCACGCGCAGCCCCCGGCTGAAGGTCCCGACAAACAGCCACGGATGTCCGGGCATGAAACAGAGCGTCTGGACATACACCTCCGGACAAAGGTGATGCAGGCATTGCCCCTCGCGCGAGAGGATCCGGATCCCGTCCATCGACGCCACGGCCATACCGTGCGGAAGTTCGAGAATATCCGTCACGAAGCACTCCCCGAGGATTCGCTTCAGCTCGCCGCTCTGCGGGTCGAAACGCCGCAGTCCGTTGCTCATGCCGATCCACAGCATCGACCGGCTGTCGACACAAAGGCTGTTGACGGTCAACCCCTCCCCTTCGTAATCCGAAAGTTTCAGAAAGGGTTCGAACCTGTCGCTCAGGAGATCGAAACGATAGATTCGCCCGGCATTGTCGTAGGCATACATGCGGTGTTCGCGGTCGAAGACCAGCGAGATGGTCCGCCCCGAGGCATCGGAGAACTTCATGTCGCTCTCCAGCTCGTAATGCTTCATCGTCCGGCCGTTCCAGCGATCCACCCCGTCGATAGTCGCCACCCACACGGCGCCCACCGTATCGCAACAGACCTTGTAGGCCCGCTGGCTGCTCAGTCCTTCGGCCACGCCGTAGGACTTGGCCGTATAGCCGTACTCCACGGGATCGGCGCCAAAGGCGAAGCGGACGGTCCCCAGCAGGAGGGCCGCCACAGCCGCAAGGATGATTACAAAAGGTTGTCGCATATCAGGTTTCATCTACAAATATAACAAAAGGTATGATAAAAAACCACGGTTTCCGACCGCCGCGGCAAGAAAAAATGCACGTTTTCAAACCTTATACGTACGCTATCAAACCGGGAAAAAGGTCTTTATGATGAATTTTGCAGTAGGAAAATCCGCGAGGAGATCCAACTAACCAAAAACCTATACTCTATGAACCAATTCTACAAGTGCGTGCTGCTTGCGGCGGCCGCCATCCTCACCTGGACGGGAGGAGTCGGCCGAGTCCATGCAGCCAACAGTGAAGCGAACGCCGCCCTGCCGCAACAGGATGAGACCGTTGTGGTAAAAGGCGTGGTCAAGGACAGCAAGGGCCCCGTAGCCGGAGCCAGCGTCATCGTAAAGGATACGACCCACGGAACGGTGACCGATGCCGACGGTCAGTTCCAGATCAGCGCCGCCCCCGACGCCACGCTCATCGTCAATTTTCTCGGATACAAGAATGAGGAGGTGACGGTCAACAACCGCACCTTCGTCGAGGTGACGCTCACCGAAGACACGCAGGTGCTCGACGAGGTGGTCGTCACGGCCCTCGGAATCAAGCGCGAGCGCAAGGCCCTCGGATACGGCATCGCCGAGGTGAAGGGCGACCTGCTCACCAAGGCCAAGGAGACCAACGTGATCAACTCGCTGGCGGGACGTGTTCCGGGTCTGGTGATCAGCCAGACGGCCGGCGGACCGTCGGGCTCGACGCGCGTCATTCTGCGAGGCAGCACCGAGATGACCGGTAACAACCAGCCGCTCTACGTGATCGACGGCGTGCCCCTGGACAACACCAACTACGGCAGCGCCGGCACCTACGGCGGCTACGACCTGGGCGACGGCATCTCGAGCATCAACCCCGACGACATCGAGAGCATGTCGGTGCTGAAGGGTCCGGCCGCTTCGGCCCTCTACGGCAGCCGCGCCAGCCACGGCGTCATCCTGATCACCACCAAGCGGGCCAATGCCAAGGAGCGCTTCAGCGTCGAGTACAACGGCACGTTCACCGTCGACACGCAGCTGGCCAAATGGGACGACATCCAGGAGATCTACGGCATGGGCAGCAACGGCACCTACAGCTATGACGCCGTCTCGAACACCAACAAGAGCTGGGGTCCAAAGGCCGACGGCAGCAACATGCTGCGCTACTTCGACGGCGTGGAGCGTCCCTACCTGATCATCCCCGACAACACGTCGGGCTTCTTCCGCACGGGTCTGACGACGACGAACAGCGTCATCGTCGGCACGTCGAACAACAAGAGCGGCATGCGTTTCTCCTACACGAACATGCACAACCGCGACATCGTGCCCAACACCTACATGGACCGCAACACCTTCAACCTGCGGAGCAACACCTCGATCGCGAAGGTCGACCTCGACTTCGGCGTCACCTACACCCGCGAGGATGTGAAGAACCGTCCGGCCCTGGGCGACAGCAAGGCCAACATCGGCAAGAACCTCATGACGCTGGCCACGACCTACGACCAGGCCTGGCTGCGGAACTACGAGGACGAGAACGGCGAATATGCCAACTGGAACGGCATGGACCCCTACAACGTAAACCCCTACTGGGACATCTACAAAAACCGCAACGTCTCGGGCAAGGATTCGTTCCGTCTGAACGGCAAGGCCGTCTGGAACATCGGCCAGCACCTCAAGCTGCAGGGCACCGTCGGCGCCGAACTCAACTGGTTCCAGTTCGAGGATTTCAAGGCCGCCACCACGCCGGGCTACGAGTCGGGATACCTCCAGCGCAGCAACTTCTTCAACCGCATGTACAACGCCGAATTCCTGGCCCTGTACAACAATTCGTGGGGTGATTTCGACCTCAGCGCCACGCTCGGTGCCAACCTCTACAAGGTCGACAACAAGACCACCGTCACCACGGCTCAGGACATGAAGATCCGCGACGTGATCGCGCTGATGAGCTTCAACGAGGTGAGCGTCGAGGAGAGCAGCTACCGCAAACAGATCAACTCAATCTTCGGAGCCGTCAACCTCGGCTGGAAACACATGCTCTACCTCGACATGACGCTCCGCGGCGACCAGTCGTCGACGCTTCCGACCAACAACAACACCTACGTTTACCCCTCCGTATCGGGAAGTTTCATCTTCTCGGAGCTGATCAACGCCAAGCAGGCGCTGCCCTATGCCAAGGTGCGCGTTTCGTGGGCGCAGGTCGGCAGCGACACCGATCCCTATCAGCTGGGACTCGCCTACACCAAGTCGAAATTCGCCTACCCGGGCTACACGATCGGCTACATCAACAACAACACCGTTCCGAACAAGAACCTCAAGCCGACGATGACCAATTCGTTCGAGGCCGGACTCGAGCTGCGCTTCCTCAACAGCCGCATCGGCCTGGACCTGACCTACTACTCGCAGGTCAGCCGTGACCAGATCATGAGCATGGCCAGCTCCGACACGTCGGGCTATCCCTACCGGCTGATCAACGCCGGCGAGATCGAGAACAAGGGTATCGAGATCGCCCTCAACACGCGTCCCGTACAGGTGGGCGACTTCTCGTGGGACCTCAACCTGAACTTCTCGAAGAACAACAACAAGGTGCGTTCGCTGGTCGAGGGGACCGACATGTTCGAGCTGGAGAAGGCCTCGTGGCTCGACGTGCAGGTGGCCGCCAAAGTCGGCGAGAACTACGGTTCGCTGATGGGCCCCGACTTCCTGCGCAACGAGAACGGCGACATCCTGATCGATCCGCAGACGGGTCTTCCGCAGTACGACCGCAACAACCACGTCCTGGGCAACGCCTCGTGGGACTGGACGGGCGGCGTGGTGACGACGTTCGCCTACAAGAACCTGTCGCTGTCGGCCATCTTCGACGTCAAGGTGGGCGCCGATCTCTACTCGATGTCGGCCCGTGCGGCCTACGAATCGGGCAAGAGCCCCGAGACGCTCGAAGGCCGTGAAGGGTGGTACCGTTCCGAGCAGGAGCGTCAGGCGGCCGGCATTCCGAAGGGCGACCAGTGGACCGCCACGGGCGGCTTCATCGCCCCGGGCGTCATCGACAACGGCGACGGCACCTATCGCGCCAACGACATCTACATCAACCCCGAGGACTACTGGTACAGCGTCTGCCGCAACGCCCCCTCGATGTTCATCTACGACAATTCGTACATCAAGTGCCGCGAACTGACGCTGAGCTATCAGGTCCCGACCGCCTGGTCGCGCGGCGTGCTGAAGGGGCTGACGGTCTCGTTCGTGGCCCGCAACCCGTTCATCATCTGGAAGAACATCCCCAATATCGACCCCGACTCGAACTACAACAACACGACGGGCATGGGTCTGGAGTACGGCTCGCTGCCTTCGCGCCGCAGCTTCGGTTTCAACCTCAACGTCAAGTTCTAACCTAGCGTATCGACAACCATGAAACACAACAAATTATATACAATTCTTTTCTCGGCGGTCGGGCTGCTCCTCTGCGCCACCTCGTGCAGCGACGAGCACATGCAGGACCTCAATACCGACCCCTCGAAGGCCGCCACGCTCGACCCCAACGCACAGCTCACCACGGCCCAGCTGCAGACCTACGGCGATCTGGACCTGACGGAGACCTTCCGCAGCTACATCTACGCCTTCACCCAGCAGACGATGGGGTGCTGGAACACGACCAACTACGGCGGCC
>UMJJ01043173.1_pt1 | contig 14923 bp, 14 predicted proteins | sample 1966051 | NCBI WGS metagenome assembly UMJJ01 (sample SAMEA4836147, study PRJEB28245) | human gut metagenome | biome: gut microbiome; material: fecal sample | place: Denmark | collected 2008
TCAAAGTTGTTACCGGCATACGCCGTTGCGGCAAATCTACACTCCTGGAGCAATTTCAGCAACATTTGCTGAGTAAAGGTGTAAAAAATGAGCAGATCCTTTCTCTTAATTTTGAAGAATTAGAGAATGAACCCCTGCTTGATTACCAGACTTTATATAAATATCTGGTTTCCAGACTCTGTCCAAATCAAACGACATACATTTTTCTGGATGAAATTCAAAAGGTTCCTGCATTTGAAAAAGTTGTGGACAGTCTCTATGTTAAGAAACATGTTGACCTGTATATCACCGGATCCAATGCATATATGCTTTCCGGAGAACTAACGACGCTGCTGTCCGGTCGTTATGTGGAGATATCGATCCTCCCTCTCTCTTTCCGCGAGTATTGCCAGCTGCAGCCTGGGATTGATACGGAGGTGATCTTCTCTTCCTACCTTCAAGATGGCGGCTTCCCGTATATTGCTTCAATGAACCGGTCAAAGGAAAAAACAGATATGTATCTGGAAGGGATCTATAATACCATAATCATAAAAGATATTGAGGATAGACAAAGACGAAGGGAAGCTGATCCAAACAAACGCAGGGTAACAGATATTGCCCTCTTAAAAAGCATTGCGAAGTTTCTGGCAAGCTCTGTCGGAAATCCCATTTCGATAAAAAGTATTACAGATTATATCATTTCTTCCGGTCGTAAAGTATCGCAAAATACAATAAGCGATTATATTGAGGTATTGACCGAGGCATTTGTTTTCTATCCGGCCGAACGCTTTGATATCCTAGGGAAGCAGCTTATGAAAACTAACCAGAAATTGTATATTGTCGATCTGGGTATCCGTCGCTATCTGTTGCCGCGAAGATCCTATGACCTAGGATTTTCTCTGGAAAATGTAATCTATTTGGAGTTGCTTCGCCGCGGCTATTCGGTGAACATCGGAAAGGTCGGGAACACAGAGGTGGATTTCGTGGCAAAGAGAAATGACCGCTATCATTATTTTCAGGTAACGGCTTCTCTGCTTGAGTCATCTACCTTTGAAAGGGAAATGAAGCCTTTGCGGAATATCCGGGATAATTATCCCAAAACCATTTTGACGCTCGACCAGATGACACCTGGCAACTATGACGGCATCGAAGTTATTAATGCCGTGAACTGGCTACTTGGAGAATAATGCTTCTTTCAGATAATTTCCGCAGGTAAAACAGATGCCTTGAGTCATCAGATTGCGGCAGACTTGCAGCATAATTATGAAAAATAAATTCGTTGGCCCCATTTAATCGGATTTCCGTATTTTGAAATTTAATAAATAATCTGGAGGTAAAGTTTCCAAGATAATCAGACAACTGGACGGGGATGAGTATGTACCTCCGTCCAGTTCATATGACAGACTTACTGAATCGGCCCGCCCCGGTTTATCCAGTTATCCGCCTGCTTTAACTCCCCATTTTCAATCGACAGCTTCAGAAAGTGTATCAAATTAGCAGTCAGCCTTTACTTTCAGCACGTCCAAAAAATCGGCCTCCGTAAAGGTATTTTCTTTTATCAACAGGAAAAGAATCATCTCCTTCCTGGGCAACCTTAAGGCCGATGTAATCTATCAGGTTTTCAATATTAACCGTTGCGATGACCAGGATATAATCCCTACAATCCTGCCGGCAATCTCAAAAACTGACCGTTTAATATAGCCCTGATTGGCATGAAAATGCGGCCCTGCCAGCTTCGGAAGCGGCTATTTGCGCAATCCTTCTTACGGTACCGGAACGCGTCACCTCCCGGAACCAGTCCTCTACCACTTTAAAACAGTTTGTGGATTTCCCCATTTAACATCCACAGCCGGAATATATCAGTATCCGCCCGTTATACAAAACCGGGGTATATTTTATTACACCTCGGCTCTCTGTCTGGCATCACTGAGACGTAAATTCTAGCGAGCAGTTCAGATGGTGTAAATGCCATCACTTTACTCTTTGAAAAGTCCATCACGTTTCTTGTGATAATATAGTCGGCGTGAATCCTCTCTGTAGTATCACATTGAACCGTATCTTCAAAGTCAGCCCACTTCCGCGCTAATAATTCCCATCAATTTCATTATATTTACATTTATCCAAAACCGTCAAATGGGTGTAGATTTGTTTGCAAGCACTATCTGGCATGAGAGGACAGAAAGTACGTCATTTTCCAAGCGGTTTGTCCGACTTGATCCACCGCTGTTTTTGTCCTCCCGGTCGTATGTGGAAATATATCGCAACAATTTAGGTATTTTGCATGTTCGTGAAGACACATCCAAAGACACACTTTTATATTTATTTTCAGCAATAGTTTCTTTAAAATCTATAAATAATTTTATCGGAGTACTATTTTAGCAATTTACTCTTTATACTTCCCCGCTAAGTAGTTAATACCAACTCTTGATATGGTTTACAATATTTTTTCAAGACATTCCGCTTCGATTACTTTGCAATGGTTAAATTTTGCAAAATTTTTAATTTTAGTCTTTAATTGGAAAAAAAATTCCTCATCAGTTTTCTTTTCAATCCAGATATTACGCACCATCAGACAAGTATCTTCAACTTTAATGTCAATGCGTCCGATAAACTCGTTTCCCCACAATATTGGTAAACAATAGCTGCAAAATCTACGCTGTTTTTTAGGGATATATATTTCCCATCTGTATTCAAATCCAAATACCTGAGATACAAGATTTCTATCCCATATCATGTTATCAAGAGGAGCTAAGAACTCTATCCTTTTAGGAAAACGATCATATTTTATTTCTAAATATTTCAAATCATCTGCTGAGCAATAAAAACTTCCCTCTATTGCTTCGACACCTAATTCTATAATTTTCTTTTGTTCTACTAATTCTTGAACCAATTTTTTTCGTATTCTCTGCGTGCAACCGGGGATATAATCCCACACAGATGACGTAGAACACCACAATGCGCCAATAGATTCTATTCTTCTTTGGATATGCCATTTATAATAATTATTATCCATTATTTCTTGCTGGTCTTTATTATATAGTCTATTAAGAGTATAGTATTTAATGTTTCCTTTCCTATATGCAATACATATCCTGCCCTCAATGAATAACCGTTCCAATGCAATTTGATATATTGAAGCACTATGGCCCCAATACCAGTTATACCTATTTTTCGCTTCAAAACTTTTAACACTAACATATTCTTGACTATGTAACAAATTAATTATTTCATCACTTACATGAAGAGCCTCTGTAGGGTCTTCCCGACGGCTTAGTTTACTAAATCGTACAGGTGATAGATAATTCCAATCCTCCCGATTAAAAACACAAAGTTTCTTATCATAACCCTCAATCAATTTTTGATCTATATAAAGAAGATCATACAACATTTTTTTTTCAAAGTCTTTTACCCTTGCATTAAGTACAATTTCAGCGTTTTTCCCACAAACATCCACAGGATCATATTGTACTAAATGTATTCTATTAAAACATGACAATACTCCCTCTTTACCTTTAAACTGATAATCCCCTATTAAGCCCTGCCTATATAACAAAAAATTCTTAAAATCGGTCTGGCTTAAATATAACATGGTACACTCCTTCAAATGTTCTTTTTTAACTGTTCAATAATAAATGAAGAATTTTTCAACTTTTCATTAAATTGTTTAATATTGTCTATCCCTATTTGTGAAACACAAGAATATACTAATCGTTCAAGCCCGATTCCAACACATGCAGAATAAGCAACAGGATTAGATATCTCTTTAGTATGAATATCAAATCTCTTTCCTATAAAATTCCCATGTTTATTAAACGATGCCACAGCAATCATCTTTTCATCCGGAATATATAATAGCAATTCATATTTTGATCCAAGCATTTTCTGAATATTTAATCTTTCTGCTGTACGATCTGTCATGAAGAAAATATCATTCGCCGTTTCACATTTTCCACAAATACCAAGTATATCCATAACTTTTGTGGTATAACTCATATACTTTTCTACAGAAGATTCTACAAATTTTCTTGTGCCAACAAAAACTGTTTCACGAATAGTAAAATCTACTAGTCTTTCAAAAGGCTTATCACAATCTCCCTCATACCTAAAAGATCTTCCACATGTTGTATAAGAAGAATTACTAATACTACTATTTTTTAGCATATCATAGACATAGTAACACATAGTTGGTGGAAGACTATAACCCGAATCACACATTTCCGGAGAATCACTAGTTTGGTGGGATGCGTATCGAGAATATATCTGATAATTCTCCATTCCTTTTTTTAATCTATTTATCTTCATCCACTGATACGGATTATGTTCAAAATATCCTGTTGTTTCGAGAGTTTTTGTTGATAACAAAACGGGAAATTCATACGCTTCACAGTCAAACAACTGTTCTGATATGGTGGCAAATAATTCATTAAATCGATTAAATAATTTAAGCAGTTCGCCACTCAACGTAACTTGGCCTATAGAATTTTAATACACATAACCACTATCGAAAATTTCTTGTAAATTACTTTTGCTAGGATAATATTCTTTCTCCCAAGCAATCTTACTCGGAATATTTTCAATTTTATATATATCTTCTAAAAGATAGTCAAGCATTTTTGAAAGCTCATCTATCCTAGTTTCCAAAACAGAAAATATGGTTATGCTATAAGCCAAATCATCTTGATAATTTATTCGATAATCGATTTTATCTTCGCATAAAAAGGGGAGCCTCTTTTGAAGTTCACCAATTTGATATTCTTCAATTTTTCTTTTGAAAAAATATTCCATCTTTATTACCTCATATTCATTTTATCTTGATTATACATGTTTAAACCTTTTCGATAATTACTCATCACTATTTTCTGAGCCAGCATCACATCATCGTTTGTATAAAATTCTTCACTAACATTACCAGCAAAAAAATAATAATCCGGGCTAAGTTTAATATACTCCCCTTGTTTTATAAAGATATTTTCACTTATCATTTTTTCGATCACATTAAAAATCGATGAATCCAATACCAAACCAGAAATATTTATCTTTAACAAATTCGGCATCAGCACAAATTTTCTACGAATCAAATCCTTACATTTTTTCATTGATCTTATACCATACCCCGAAGCAGATACGGCCTTAATATACTGATTTAAATCAACATAATTTCGATAACCCACATCAGACACAAAACCTCGTGCAGAAGCTCCAATTCCTAACTGCCAACAATCAATACCACCTAATTGCATATTAATATAAGTATTAGGCTCTTTTTGTCGCTGAGAAATCGTATTCGACATGCAAAAATTAACACATGAATCATTAATTAATTGTTGGTATGCTTGATAGAAATCGTTTTGTCGAGAAATTGAATAATATTCACCTAAAAGTTCTTTTTCACGCATCCATCTATACATCCTTGTACCCGGAAATATATTTAGATGATATAAATCAATGCAATTTATTCCAGCCTCAAAGCAATAATTAATATCATCTAATAGATTTTCTGCCTCTTGATATGGCAAATTATACATTAAATCTACATTACAATCCAATTGTGAATCCCTTACAATTTTCCTTACTTTTTCTAACAATTCATCTTTACTATAAGGTAATCCTAGTGCCTGACGGATTTCATTATTAAATGTTTGTATACCAAAGCTAATCCTCTTTATACCATATTCCGCCAATCGATCTACGGTGTCATTCTTCAATAATTGGCGAATATCGCTTTCCATTGAAATTTGTAATTCCTTTTCATATTCAAATTTATCTTTGATGGAACAAATTAAATCATCATAATACTGTAATGGGACACAGGTTGGTGTCCCTCCACCAAATTGTATTGCTTTAACCTTTGCAACATAAGGTTTATAAATATCCAATTCTTTTTTTAGTGTTTCAAAATATATCTTCACCATCTTCAGGTCAGTTTCATGCACCTTAAAATAATTACAAAACCTACAATTGTTCGTACAAAATGGAATATGTATATAAATCATAACATCTTTTTTACGCTTTTCAAATATCTGGTCAACTATATATTTCCCACCAATATCATCCAATAAGCTTACTTGTGGGTACTCATAATGTTCCGTTGATTTTCTAGTATATTTTATATTCATTATTTATATTTTCCTATCAAAGTATTGAGTTTAGCGATGGTACGAAAATTGTTTATATCATAGTCAACTGAATCCAAAGAAATTTTTAAATCTTCTTCCATTATACTAATTAGGGCAATAAGTCCTAGTGAATCAAGTATTGATGACTCAATCAAATCCGTATCGTCACCAAGTAGTTCAACATCAACACCAATTTTAGCAAGAAGTTCTCTAATTTTTTTCTGATACATTTTTTTCCTCCTCGGCTAATACAATATAAAATACACAATAGTTCAATAAATCAATTAAATTGTCAATAGCATCCTCTCGATTTTCAAGTACCATTGAATGAAACTTTCTAAATCTAACTATCTTTCTTCCCATATCCCTACAAACACCAATCCTACCACGTTTATACCATACATCTCCATAATAAATATTTTTTTCAATTTGTTTTTTGTATGCTAAATTAATAAAATCTTTATTATTTAAAGATAATTCCATCTTGGCAAGGTGCTTAATTGACATTGACAAATATTCTACTATCTGAATGCATAAATCAATCTTAGAAAAACCAACATCATGACTGTAGAATTTAAGTAATTTTCTAATTTCTGTTTTAATATCATCTATACTCTCAAGTTCTAACAATGCTGAAAGCTTCTGGCAAAGATTTTCAATATCTGTTTCTGGAATTGTTGCATCATGAAGATTCTGGTATAAAGACGAGAAGTCTTCTGGTAAATAGTATGTAGTTTCTAATTTTTCAATATGATTAAATACCATTTTAATCTCTTTGTCGTATTTCCCCATTTCTATCGTTCTCCAATATACTGATGTTTATTAATTAACTCTATTGCCCACTGAGTTACAGTGTTATTTTCCTCAATCACAAACTCTTGTCCTCTACATGCCGATTGGAAATAGTTTTCTTTCCAAGAATTAATTGAATGATAGGCAATATCTAACCCTTGAAAGAAATCCGGTAAATTCCATTTACTACGACTCATCCCTTTTTTTGAAAGACGCAATTTTTCATCAAATAAAAAGCAACCATATCCCGGTATCTTTTCATTCCAAGATGCGCTTTCCTTTGCGACATATATACAATTGTTTGGCCTCATACGACGTCTTTCACTCATATGCGGATGATACTTTATCCACTCAGGTATCGACACATCTGTAGACGTGTAATACTTTTTATCGATCTGTAAGTATCCGTAAATTGCATGAAATCCTTCACCCCTAGCAAAGGATAAAACTCCGTTTTTTTCAGAAACAGTATTAAACCAACCAAAGAAGAGAAAAAGATCGCCTTCATCCACATGACGTTTATCAAGTACAGCTTGCGCTGCACCTACTTGACCAAAACAACCTCTCCACTCTGGTACTCTACTTTTTAATACATACCGATTAAGATCAGGATCTAAATGACACTTTGTTTTTTCATCTAAAGTAATGGCTTTTTTATCTCGAATTTTGTTAGATATTTTTTTCATATATTCCATATAAGTTTCATCGCTATTCAGCCAAAGATCTGAGTATGCAAATTTGTCATTGTTACTAGGAATAGGTAAGGATACCATCTGACCATTTGGTAAAATCAAACTCGGATATCCTCCATACGTTGAATCAAAACCTTTGCGGCTCAATATTACTTTCATATTATCACCTCATACTATAGTATAAATTTTCAAGCACATCTAATTCATAATTGAGATTTACTAACCATTTTTTTTGGTTAGTTCTTAAATACATTTTCTCCATATATGTACTAGAAATTAATTGAATTATTGAAATGCACACATTTTCATAATTAATTGGTATATCTTTTCCTAATACTTTAAAACCATTATGTATACTCTGCACACAAGTGCACGTTTGAAATTCAATTGACCTTAAGCACGACTTAATTATCTCCCATTCTATAGGAATTCTTGAAACATGGGAAAAATCAATCACAGCGACATTCTTTGAACATATGAAACCATCACTCAAAAGCAATTGCTGTATATTATAATCTGAATGGGATAATACAGTTCGATATACTTTCCCTTTATCAAATTGAATTTTATTTAACAATTCAATTTTTCGTCTAATTATTTCTTTCAATGCAAAATCAGCAATATATAACCTTTTTACAACCGAAGATATAACATCTGTCATAACATATTCCTGTCTGAATAACATATTAATTTCCGTCTCGAATGGATATTCTCTCAGCAACGTTACAATATGCTTTAATATCTTTAAGAAACTGTCGCCTTGCTTAAAATCCAATGAATTCCTTTCCCTTGTCACACCAGGAAGCTTATATTGTAAATGCATTCTGCAATTTCCTATTTTCTGAATATATGAACCATCTATTGCAGAAATATGAACACTGGTACATAAGCTTCTATTTCTTAAATACTTACAAACAAGAATTTCATCCTCAATTCTAAATTTTACATTGTAATCAAATACTTTTAATAGAAATTTTTCATTTATCCAGTAGTTTTCTCCACTTCCAATCCTATCTCTCCTAATTTTGTCGCAACAAATTCCATATCTCGTTTTCATAATTTCGGATATATATACATTATTCATACGCCAATTCCTTATTATAACTGAAAAGAAATTCAAACTGTTTTGATAATGTTATAGAAAACGCAATTGGGATCTACTCCACACAATCCATTTAAAGTGTTATAAGCATTTCCTCTACATCCTCCTGTACAAATTTTTTCATATGCATTACATTGCGTACATCTATCAGACATCAGTGTGAGAGACTTCATATATCTTATTATACCTGCTGATAAAATTGAATCTAATGATTCGCAAGTCAAATTTCCACAATAAAATTTTTTGTTTCCTTTAAACATACCGCACGGATAAACATCGCCATTTCTTGCAATAAATATAGCCTCTTTGGCTGCTGGGCATCCAAAAGTATTAAAATAATTTTCTAAATAAAACTCACTCAACATAGAAAATCTATCAATATGAGAACACCGCATAAGCTCCTGTTGAATTATTAAATACACACTTTCCGACTTTTCCTTAGTAAAAAGTAATTCATCTTGCTCCATGACTCGTCCTGCATATTTTACAAACCCTATGTTAATACTTACATCTAATCCATATTCCGATATAAGCCGGTCAAAATCTTCAATTTGATTGTAGTTCTGTGTATTAACAGTATAATTAGCTATGAACTTTATATTAGGATATATTTTAACACTATTAATCAAGTTTTGAAATACAATATCAAAATTGCCTTTACCTCGAATATAATCATGTGTTTGCTTATAGCCATCAAAACTTATTCTAATGCTATCAAGATTTGACAACGAATTTAACCAATCAAATCCAAGATTCATCCCATTAGAATATATAATATATTTCAGACCTATATCTTCGCATTGGAAAACAATTTGCTTAAAATCATCCCTATCAAACGGCTCTCCCCCTGTAAATTTTATTAATTTGACACCGCCTTCTCTAAGCTTCTTAAGAATGAAATGAATGTCATCAAGGCCAAGATCTTTTCCATCATATTTATAGTTAATGCAATGTTTGCATTCTAATGAGCACTTGGAAGTCACTTCTAAAAACGCAATTCTAGGTCTTATTTCATTATTCACTTGACGTACCATTCATTAAATCTCCTTTCAATATATTGGTATATTTTATCGAAACAACTTTCTTCTTTATCAGCAATGTCCATCAAAATCTCAGCGATATAATCGTAATCTACTGTCCTTTCTTTAGCTAACATCAATTGTAATAATACATTTTTCCATTGAACCGAAGTATCCACCAAATCATGTATATAGCTGTCTTGCACACCAGCTATACAATTCTTAAGAGCAAAAGCAAATTTCTCTCTAGAAGTAGAAATTCCTTTAAGCCATGTATAAACAGCTGCTACACGATAATCATGAACTCCCTCTAATTCATTTTGTATATTAAACTCATTTTTGATAGTAGATGAATAGTTTCGGATATTTTCGAACAAATTACTATTTTTCATAATTATCAACTGTTTTTTTAAAAACAATTTTGCTGCATACTGAACATCCAGATCTTTTTGCATATTTCGAAATAAAATTATTTCCTCCGTGTTTCGTCCATGTATATAATCTGCAATTGGTAATAATTTGTAAATAGAATCTCCAGTAGTTTTATCCAAGCAAATAAAATCATTATCATTTGTAATACCCACTACAAGGACATAATGATTAATATGAGATTTATAATACGATGGATACCACGGACAATAATATGAATCAACATAAACCATAATGGGATTCTTTTTCTCAATTTCCGATTTTACCATCTTAATTGCTTCATTAACATCTGTTATACATTTAATCAGCAAATCTATACCATATATATCTTTAACGCCTTCTACAATCCACTGCATGGGGGTATTATTCTGAATTCCTTTATATTCTTTAACATAGTTATCTGTAAAACTCCAAGTAGCCAATCCTAAATACGTTGGATCTTTTCTTAACCAATTAATATATGCATAAAGCGGCCGCTCAAAACATGTTAATCTCTTATCTGGGTATGGATAAATATTATCAATCACTATGCTATTCATAAATCCGCTCCAATAATTTCTTTCATAATTTCGTTCGTACCACCAGCACTATAATATGCCTTTGAATAAATTTCATATGGTGTAAGAATACTTGTTTTTAAAATGTTTTGGGCTCCTAATAATATTTCTGTCTTCTCCAAAATAAATTTTAGAGTATCTGTAGCATAACTCTTTGCAATAGCGGCATCGCTTGGAAGTATAGCTTTTCCATCAATATACATTTCTTCCAAATCAGATATGTAAGCCTCAAGAAGATGTATATGCATTTTCATTCTAGCATATGAAAATCTCCAATATTGACTATCTCGTAATATTTCTTTCTTTTCATTATAGATATCCAAAAAAATTTCTAGTAAATTTTTTACCATGGCAAGCATTGTTACAGAACAGAATAAACGCTCTATCGCCATTGCTTTATTCAATACAAACATTGCTTTAAAATCATTATCAGGATAAAGACATTCGCAACTTGTATTTATAAAGTCAATTTCAGCAAGATCATATTTACCCATAGGCTCTGAAAGAATCATCTTTCTGCGAACCATATTGTTCAAATCATTAGTATAAAATAAATTTAGTTTTTGGCGTTTGTCTCTAGCCAGAAAAATTATATTATCAGCAATGCTACCATTTGAAATATATACTTTTTTCCCTTTTGCTTTCTTATCACCACCCAAGCAATCAAACACATGAGTTCTAACATTCTGAAAACTACTACCTCCAAACTGCTCTGTTAATGCCAGACAAAAGATCTCATCGCTTTGTAATTTATTTTTTATAACGCTCTTTATGTTTATATCAGATTCATCAATAATTAATCTTATAACATTGTTCTGTAACCAGAAAGGGTAATCAAATAATTCTTCCTTTATCAAATATTTACAAAGTTTAATAGCATCTGCTGCCGATGCTTGAAATGCCCCTGCTTTACTAAGATGTATCCAAATTTTTTTCATGTCTATTTCACCGATATTTTTGAGAAAACAACCGATATTTTTCATTGCCGCATCTGTCATTTCTATTCCTCCCATTCCTCCAAAACTAATTGTAGTATTAAAGTGTGCAACCAATTATTGAGAATTTTTTATTCCAATCCTAACCCCATCAGGTAATACAAATATCTGCTCGTATTTAACTCCTAATGTATCAGCAATGGCTATCATCTCATCAAAAGAAACCGTACCGCGCTGCAGCTTCTTATTAAAATTCTGCGGAGTCTGTCCAATCCGTCTGCAAAGTTCCGCAAGGCTGATATTCATTCTGTCACACAATTCTCTGATCATATCCGATGTTGTCATTTTCCACCTCCATCAGCATAATACAATTATAAACCTTATGGTTGATAAGCACAAGCTACCTTCTTCAAAATTAACAGCCTATTAAAAAAGCACCTTGCAGCCATTTCAAAAGCCACAAGGCACCGCATTCATTCTATTATTTACCTCTCCACATCCACATTCGCCCCAGATTTGAACTCCACCTCAAACCGCTCATCGTAAACCGTGATCTTTTCAATCAGCCGCCGCACCAGCAGTTCATCATACTCCGTGACCTCGGTAGACTGCTGTTCCAGAAAGTCTCGCATCTCCCTGATTCGCTGTTTCAGTCCCTCCCGCTCGGCGCTCTCCACCAGAGCGTTCTGTTTCAATTCCCGCAGCCGGTCAATTTCATCCGCAACACTGTTATAATCCTTTTTTGAATTTGCCAGCGTCAGAAGTTCCTTTTGCAGTTCCAGCAGCTTGGCCTCAATCCCTTCCGATGAGGTTTCATCCTCCTGCCGGATCACTGTCTCCACGTTCTCCTGGAGAGTGGCCATCATGTTTTCTCTATTGCCCAGCGCAAGGTTGATCGCCTGTACCACCGCCGCCTGCAGATCCGACTCCTGAATGGTCGGTGCATCACAGGCGGTTGGTCCATGCTCCACACGGGTACAGCACCGCCACACGGTGGAATGTTTTCCACGGTTATTCCATGCGATCCGCCGGTAAATCTCCCCACACTTGGAGCAGTAAACAATGCTGGATAATGCATACTTGCTGCTGTAAACTCTCTTTTTCCTGCCTGTTCCGCTGTGGAGGTTTGCCCGCCGGATCATTTCTTCCTGCACCTGCATATAAAGGTCACGGGGAATAATCGGCTCATGGCTATTTTCTACATAATATTGCGGAACAATCCCTTTATTCTGCACCCGCTTTTTATTGAGGAAATCAACGGTATAGGTTTTCTGCAAAAGGGCGTCTCCGATATATTTTTCATTTTGCAGGATCTTCTTCAGTGTTTCCGGTCGCCACTTCGTTTTCCCTGCCCCGGTAAGAATGCCGTCCGTTTCCAGACCGCGCCCGATCTGGAGCAGGCTTGCCCCTTCCAGGTACTCCCGGTAGATCCGCTTTACCACTTCCGCTTCGGAAGGCTCGATTACCAGATTTCCTTCCTCATCTTTTGTATAACCTAGGAACCGGCTATGGTTGACCCGGACCTCCCCATTCTGGAAGCGGTACTGTAGGCCGAGTTTGATGTTCTGGCTCAGGGACTGGCTTTCCTGCTGTGCCAGGCTCGCCATGATGGTGAGCAGCACCTCACCCTTGGAATCCATAGTGTTGATGTTTTCTTTTTCAAAGAAAACCGGGATGTTTTTCTCCTTCAGTTCCCGGATATATTTCAGACAATCCAGAGTATTTCTGGCAAACCGGCTGATGGACTTGGTAATGATCATATCAATGTTTCCGTCCATGCAGTCCTGGATCATGCGGTTAAATTCCTCCCGTTTTTTCGTATTCGTGCCGGTAATCCCGTCATCGGCATAAATCCCGGCCAGTTCCCACTCCGGATTCTTCTGGATAAATTGTGTGTAATGTGCCACCTGCACCTCGTAGCTGGCCGCCTGCTCTTCACTGTCCGTGGAAACCCGGCAGTAAGCGGCGACTTTCAGCTTTGGCCGCTGCTCGGCTGCGGCTGTGTTGCCCACACGTCTTCTGGCCGGAATCACAGTGATGTTCCTACTCAATTCCACCCATATCCACCTCGCTCTCAATCAAACTGTATGCATACGCCGCCTGTTCAAAGGGATCGTCAGAAACCTTTTTCACGGCAGGCATGGTAAAGCTGGTAGGGAAAAGGATGTCCTTCTTTCCTTCCAGTTCCCATACCCGACCAAGTGCTTTTGCCCGGCTCATGCGAATTTCTTCCGCCTTATCAAAGGTTTCTTTATCGATGATGGCCGGATAGTAAGCATCTCCAAGATACTTCTTATTCCGGAGCATCCTGCCGGCGCTCCCGTGGTACAGCTTTAATCCGGCTTTCTCAGCGGCAGGCATCAGCGCCATGCCGGAAATATAGTTCTGAAAAAAATCCCGCACCGTGGCGGCCTGTTCTTCATCGATGACCGCCCGGCCATTTTCAATCCGGTATCCATACGGAATGTGTCTCATGGTTCCACCAGCCTTTCTTTCAAGGACAGTCCGCATTTCAATTCAAAAACCACTTCTTTTCTGGACAGTACGGTAATCCGTTCCGCAAAAGAAAGAAAGGTCTTATCATCAAATTCCGTCAGCATAGTCCCTTTGGATACAAACCGGAGCAGCCGCTGCAGTTCTTCTATTTTGACCATATCTCCATTGACGGAGCGCATCAGCCCGTCCTTTTCCTGCCGCAAAGTGTCCTCTTCTGCCGCAAGCTCATTGCTTTCCTTATTAAAAAGAGCAGGCTCCAGATAGCCGCTTGCCATCAGGTTCGTCAGCACCTGTTTCTGCTCCCTGTTTTTCTCGATGGCTGTTTCCAGTTCCTCAATTTTAAGCAGCCGGGACTGATCATTCAGCCCCCGCAGACTTTGTAAAAGAGGGCGCAGTACCATCTGCTGTCCAAAGACCAGCTTGTTCATCATGGTAACAAACGCCAGTTTCAAGGCATCATCCGTGATGTATTTCTGGGAGCAGCGCTCCTTGTCTGCCAGATGGGTAACACAGGTCCATGCGGCATATTGGCCACTGGGTTTATAATGCAGCCGCCTTTTATATTTGCTGCCACACTCCCCGCAATAGATCCGGCCGGAAAAGCCGTATCGGTTCTGATATCTCCCAGTGTCATGACCATTCCCTTTTTCCCGTCCCCGCTGTTTCAAAACCGCATTGGCCAGCTCATATTCCTCTCTGGTGATGATCGCTTCATGGTGATCCTGCATCAGATACTGGTCAGCCTCACCCCGGTTCTGATGGCGGTTAAAGCTGCTGTCTGTATAGGTCTTCTGGAACAGAACGTC
>UMJJ01072274.1_pt1 | contig 14565 bp, 10 predicted proteins | sample 1966051 | NCBI WGS metagenome assembly UMJJ01 (sample SAMEA4836147, study PRJEB28245) | human gut metagenome | biome: gut microbiome; material: fecal sample | place: Denmark | collected 2008
ATTTTCTGATGGTCGGCAGAGGGGCATTGGGGAATCCGTGGATATTTCAATGCATAAATGCATATCTTAACAAAGAAGCTGATTTCACAGAGCCGACACTCGAAGAAAAAATGGACGTCATGCTCCGCCATATCGGCACTCTTTGCGAATACAAAGGCGTGCGAATCGGCATGCGCGAAGCGCGCAAACACGCCGCTTGGTACATCAAAGGAATACGCGGTGCGGCGGCCTTCAGGCAAGAAATAGGACAGCTTTCCACCATGGACGAGTTAAAAGCCCTTGCCGAAAGAGTCATCACTTCTCAGGAGTAAAAATATTCAGTATTCATTGAATATTCATCGGCAAATCATCGTGATAATAATTATTTAAAAATAAAGTTTTCCACACGTAAAGGCTGATACCTTTACGAATTTTCCACAAAACAGGCTCAAATGCCTTGAAAATGCGTCAAATTTTCCACACTTTCCACCGAGTTTTCCACCGTGACAAGTTGAAATGCTTGTCGTAAAGTAAAATGCCTTTACTTTTAGCAAAATATTCATTTCGGCTTTTCATATGCATTTTTTCTTTCCCATGTCCCGAAAAAGAAAAAAACAAGCGAAATTATAAATAATTTGTGAAAAGTCTATTGACAAAATCATAAAATAACACTAATATCTTTTAGTGTATAAAATAAATTATTTTGGAGGAGTTCTATCTATGTCAGTATCAGTATTCGAAAGACTGCAAAAGATAATAGCCGAACAGCTTGAAATCGACGAGGATGATATCCGCCCCGACAGCGACATTATCGATGATCTCGGCGCCGACAGTCTCGACATTGTTGACCTTGTTATGAGCATTGAGGACGAGTTCCATGTTGAAATTCCCGACGAGGCAGTTGAAGAAATGAGAACGGTTGACGACGCAGTAAGATATATTGAGGATCACGAATAATAATTAAAGGCGGTAGTTAAATTGGCACAGCAGAAAAAAATGGTTGAAGAAATCACGTCAATGGACGAGGATTTTGCAAAATGGTACACAGACGTTGTAAAAAAAGCCGAGCTTTGCGAATACACAAGCGTTAAGGGTTGCATGGTTATCAGACCCTACGGCTATGCGATTTGGGAAAACATTCAGCACATTATGGACAGTATGTTCAAGGCAACAGGACATGAGAATGTATGTATGCCCATGTTCATTCCCGAAAGCCTGCTTGAAAAAGAAAAGGATCACGTTGAAGGCTTCGCTCCCGAGGTTGCGTGGGTAACCCACGGCGGCAGCGAGAAGCTTGAGGAAAGACTTTGCGTCAGACCCACGTCGGAGACTCTTTTCTGTGAGCATTACGCAAACATCGTTCATTCATACAGAGATCTTCCTAAGCTCTACAATCAGTGGGTAAGCGTTGTTCGCTGGGAAAAGACAACACGTCCTTTCCTGCGTACAAGAGAATTTCTTTGGCAGGAGGGTCACACGATTCATGCAACGGCCGAGGAGGCTCAGGAGGAAACAATCCGAATGCTCAACGTATATGCCGAGTTCTGCGAGAAATATCTTGCAATGCCGGTTGTAAAGGGCGTTAAGACTGCAAAAGAACGTTTCGCCGGAGCCGAGGATACATACACCATCGAAGCTCTCATGCATGACGGCAAGGCTCTTCAGAGCGGCACATCGCACTATTTCGGCGACGGCTTTGCAAAGGCGTTTGACATTCAGTTTACAGGCAAGGATAACAAGCTTCATCATCCGTTCCAGACCTCATGGGGAACAACAACACGTCTTATCGGTGCTATCATTATGACACACGGTGATGACAACGGACTTGTTCTTCCGCCGGCGGTCGCTCCGATTCAACTTGTTATCATTCCCATCGCCTCCCATAAGGAGGGTGTTCTCGATAAGGCTAACGAGCTGAAGAATAAGCTCGCAAGCGTTTGCCGAGTTAAGCTTGACAACTCCGACAACAGCGCCGGCTGGAAGTTTTCGGAATATGAGATGAAGGGTGTTCCGCTTCGTCTTGAAATCGGTCCTAAGGATATCGAAAACAACCGCTGTGTTGTTGTTCGTCGTGATAACGGTGAGAAAATTTTTGTTTCACTTGATGAGCTTGAATCAAAGATCCCCGAATTGCTTGAGGCTGTCCGTGACGGTCTTTATCAGAAGGCTATTGACCGAAGAGCGGCAATGACCTTCACCGCAAGGGACTATGCAGAGCTCAAAGATATTGCAGACAACAAGCCCGGTTTTATCAAAGCCATGTGGTGCGGCGACCGTGAGTGCGAGGATAAGCTCAAAGACGAGCTTGGAATAACATCACGTTGTATTCCGTTCGAGCAGGAGCACCTCAGCGATACCTGTGTTTGTTGCGGCAAGCCTGCAAAGCACATGCTCTATTGGGGCAAGGCATATTGATTCAGCGATAATATTAAAGACATTCCCGAAAAAAGGAATGTCTTTTTTATATATATAATTCTATGTATTACTTTTTTGTTTGCTGGGTCGGTCCGTAATTTGCCGCTCCGGTATATGCAACATCCTCCGGTGTCGGATAGTATTTCGGCTTGGAGAGATCACGCTGATAAAGTCTGACATGCTCCCCTCTCGGCATCAAATCAACGACATCACATCCGCGCCAATAAACCGTAAACTCAATTCCTCGCACCGTTTCTTTCTTCGCAACAGTCTCGATATCAAACGTAAGCCGGAGAACGTCCCCCTCTTTCATTTCCGCAAATGTGCCCTCAATTTCTTCGCCGTTGAGAGTAACCGATATATCACGCATCCAATCGTACCTGCGGAAGCCTGCTTTGCACGCTTTTTTTGCCGTAAGGCAAATTATGCCATCATTAGGAATAAATGATTCCATTTTAAGCTCGGCGGTTTCCTTGTCGCAGGGAATATTGACCGTCAGAACCCCGTCATTCTCCGTTATTGCATTGTCCCACACGGTTTTCAGCGCCACGGGAGCCGTGCCGACGCAACAGCCGGCAATCGAACGAAAACGTGAAAGCGAAATCGAATTAGGCTCACTTCCGCCCGTAAATCCTCCGATCATGCGCTTATCAATGTCATGATATGTCACTCCGTCCGCATCAGGTCTTGAATTGTCGCACTCGACGTAGCCCGTGTATTTAACCTGATTTTCCATAAGCTGATTGCGTGCAAAGAGATTCATATCATTCCAATACTCCTCATAACCGCACTTGATAAGCTCATCGGCACAGACTATCATATCCCTGATACAGCAAGTTTCGCAGTGCTCCTCCTCAACGGGATGCCACTGCGCATACTCGGGCACCCAGCCAAAGTCCGAAGAAAGCGAACGTACATAATCGTAAATTGCTTTGCCGTCTTTAATATATCTTTCCTCGTTTGTGAGTCTGCCGAGCTTCACAACTCCGCACGCAAACCACATTGCCGAATGAACGTGTCCGAAAAACTCCTTTTTATAGTTGAAATATCTTGAGGAATCGAGGACATAATTAGCAATACCTCTTGCAAGGTCAAGCGCAACCTCGTCTCCCTTTAACTCGTACCGGCGGACAAGCGCCTGCAAAGAAACGGCATTGCGAATCACCTGCTCTCCCCTACCCGTATGCCGGGTAAGGTCAAATCCGCCTTCTTTTAAATAAACATCGTTAGGAAATTCGTAAAGCGGCTCGTCCTCGTCATAATCACCCGACCAGAAGGTACACACCTTGCGCTCGATCACAAGTGAACGCATACCGCGCACAAGCTCGGATGCACGTTTTTCCGCCTCCTCATCCTCCGGATATTCCTCGGTAATCATATTAAGCGCAGGCAGAATATATCCCATTTCGTGAAAAGACGCATGAACCGTGTGCGTCCACGGATATTTCTCGCAGAAGCGCAGTCCGTGCTCGCCCCATGATTTCATAAGATGACGGCGCAGTGACTGCTTAACATCATCACCCTCGTTTGTGTTAAGCATAAGCATTGCGCTTGTCAAGCCCTCATACCATGATCCGACAAGCTCGGCATCGTCAACACGGCAATGCGCCGCTTCGGCAGGCTTTTTATTTGGGAGAAGCAACCAATATGGCAGGTTGTCATAAGCCTTGTCGCACATATTCGTTATGTAATGATGGACCAGTTTTGCACTGTTTATCGGGTCAAATTTCTCATACATTGCAATCACCTCATGATAATTTCATTCTGTTTTGCGGATTTATAAATATTATTCTATCATAATATCAGCAATTGTTCAATCACTTGTTGATAAAGCTTTTTTAAAACTCAAAAATGTTGTCCGTATATATAATTTTATTGACTGAAAAGCAAAACGATATTATAATATTCAAAAAGCTTATCAAAGGAAAGATTCCATGAAAATACCAAAAAGGCTGTCTGCAATTTTGCTCGCTGCGGCAATTATAATGCTGACTTCCTGTCAGACAAAAAGGACATATTCAAATGATATTACGGCACTTTCCGATCAGGCAAGCTCCGCGACTGTTCCGGCAACTACCGGCTTAACCGCAGTATCTGCAACGGCCGCAGCCACGACAAAAACGCCTGCCGACCCGTACAAGACAGCACTCACATACTGCGTTGACACGGACAGGTTCAGTCAGCAGAAAAACATTGACAAGCGCATTTATCCTGCGAGCATGACGAAATTTCTGACCGCTTGCACGGCACTCAAATACGTCAAGCCCGATGCAAAATTCACCGTCGGTTCGGAGCAGGACATGGTTCAGCCCGAATCCAGCCTGTGCCTTATTCAAAAGGGCAACATGCTGACTCTTTACGACCTGTTGACAGGACTTTTGCTGATGTCGGGCAACGATGCGGCTTACACCATAGCTGTCGGCACGGCACGTCAGCTTCGTCCGAACAATAAGCTCAGCGACAAGCAGGCGATCGCATATTTCTGCGAGCTGATGAATCAAACCGCTAAAGAAATCGGCATGACGGACAGCCGGTTTGAAACACCCGACGGCTGGGACAGCAAGAATCAGTACACCACCACGGCGGATCTTCTGACTCTGACAAAATATGCCATTAAAAATCCAAGCATTAAGAAGATAATTTCCATTAAAGAGACGAAAGTAACCTTTGCCGCAGGCGGAAGCATAACGTGGAAAAATCATATTAAGCTCATTGACCCGAAAAGCCCCTACTATTGCAAGGACTTTGTCGGCGGCAAAACAGGTACAACCGACAGTGCAGGCTATTGCTTGATATCGGTTTTCGAGAAGAACAGCAAAGAATATATAATCATTGTAACAGGATGCAAGGACGATAATTCACGCTGTGCCGCTACGCTTGATTTGTACGGACGGATTAAGTGATCGTTTAATCACTGCAGCAATAAAAACACAGCAGCGGTTTTCTCCGGATTTACACGGTGCGATGAGACTTATTAAAGTAATATTTTGTAGAGGCCGATGCCCACATCGACCGAAGTACAGCAGAAATTTTGTTTAAACAATTATAAAAAGGCTATGACAGGTTTTTATCCCGTCATAGCCTTTGCTTATTCAATTTTAAACAGTCTGCGAGCGTTTTCGTTTGCGGTATCTATAAGCTTTTGCGTGTCCGTGTGTCTGACCTCGGCAAGCTTTTCGGCGGAATACACAATCAAATCCGACGAATTACGCCGGCCTCTGAACGGCACAGGCGTCATATACGGACAGTCCGTTTCAAGCAGCAGCCTGTCCTCGGGAATGATTTCGGCAACCTCAAGCGGTTTGCGTGCATTCTTGAACGTGACTGCTCCGCCGAGACCGATATACATTCCGAGCTTCAGCACCTCTTTTGCCATCTCGGCGCTGCCGGAGAAGCAATGCACAACGCCCTTTGGCTTGTACCTTTTCAAGAGGTTCATTGTGTCCTCATGCGCTTCACGGTCATGAACGATAACGGGCAGTTCAAGCTCGTTTGCAAGAATAATCTGCTTTTCAAAAATATCAAGCTGTTTATCCTTCGGAACAAAATCGTAGTGATACTCCAATCCGATTTCACCGACGGCAACGCACTTCGGATGCGAATAAAGCTCTCTGATTTTTTGAAGCTCATCATATGAATCGCCCGTGATGTTGCTCGGATGAACTCCTACGGCAGAATAAAAATAATCATATTCCTCTGAGAATTCAATGCTTTTAAGGCTCGATGCAAGGTCACAGCCGCAGTTGATTATATTTACAACACCCTTTGAGGGCAGAGATTTCAAAAGATCTTCTCTGTCCTCATTGAATTTCTCATCATCATAGTGGGCGTGCGTATCAAAAATCGAGTGGTACATTATCTTATCTTTGCTCCGTTCGGCATGCCGTCAACAAATACGACTTTTGCCTCGTCGCCTGCGTCGGCGGCAAGAATCATTCCGTTGCTCTCAACACCGCAGAGTACGGCAGGCTTGAGGTTGGAAACAACGATTACCTTGTGTCCGATAAGCTCCTCTGGCTTGTACCATTTTGCAATTCCGCTCGCAACGGTTCTCGGCGTCTTGCTGCCATCGTCAAGCGTAAGCTTTAAAAGCTTCTTCGCTTTCTTGACAGGCTCGCAGTCCTTGATTTCCGCAACCTTAAGCTCAACCTTAGAAAAATCTTCAATACCAATCTTTGCAAGGCCCTCTGCTTCCTCGACCTCGGCATTTTCCTCCTTGGCTGCCTCTTGAGCAGCTTTGGCTCTCGCTTCAATCTTCTCTAACATTTCCTTTGCGTCAATTCGTGCAAAGAGCGGCTCGGCCTTACCTACAACAGTGCCTGCCTTGAGTGCACCAAAAGCTGAAAGCGAATCGTAATCCTTGATATCCGTGTTAATTTGAGCGAGAATCTTCTCAGATGTTTCGGGCAGGAACGGAGAAAGAAGAACAGCTACAAAGCGAATGCTTTCAAGCAAATTGTAAAGCACGGTGCCGAGACGGGCTTTCTTACTCTCATCCTTTGCAAGTGCCCACGGGGCTGTCTCGTCGATGTATTTGTTGCAGCGCTTTGCAAGCGTGAATATTGCGTCAAGCGTATCGCTGACCCTGTATTCCGAAAGAAGCTTGTCCACCTTGCCGACAGTCTCAACCGCAAGAGCTTTCAACTCACCGTCAAGCTCCTCGGTTACGTCGCCCGGCTGAACAACGCCGTCAAAATACTTATTCGTCATGGCGATAGTTCTGTTAACGAGATTGCCGAGTGTGTTTGCAAGGTCGGCATTGTAGCGTTCGATCATGTTTTCGTATGTGATTGAACCGTCCGAAGCATAGGGCATTTCGGCAAGCAAATAGTATCTTACAGCATCAACGCCGAACAGGTCAACAAGATCGTCGGCATAAATAACATTGCCTCTTGATTTTGACATTTTGTCGGTGCCGAAAAGAAGCCACGGGTGTCCGAAAACCTGCTTAGGAAGCGGCTCTCCGAGAGCCATAAGCATGATCGGCCAATAAATAGTATGGAAACGGACAATATCCTTACCGATTATATGAACGTCGGCAGGCCAGTATTTCTTATACTGCTCACTCGAGCCGTCGGGATCGTAGCCGATACCCGTAATGTAGTTTGCAAGAGCGTCAAGCCAAACGTAAACAACGTGCTTCGGGTCAAAATCAACAGGAATGCCCCATTTAAACGAGGTTCTTGAAACACAAAGATCCTGTAAACCCGGCTTGATGAAGTTATTAAGCATCTCTTTCTTTCGGCTTTCGGGATAGATAAAGTTCTCGTTAGTCTCAATGTATTCCTCTAACTGTTTCTGATATTTTGAAAGCTTGAGGAAATACGCCTCTTCACGGGCAGGCTTAACCTCACGGCCGCAGTCAGGGCACTTGCCGTCAATGAGCTGTGATTCTGTCCAGAAGGACTCGCAGGGGGTGCAGTACATTCCCTCATAGTGACCCTTATAGATATCACCCTGATCGTAGAGCTTTTTAAAAATCTTCTGAATAACTCTCTCGTGGTCGGGGTCGGTCGTTCTGATGAACTTATCGTAGGTAGTGTTCAAAAGGTCGCAGATTTCTCTGATCTCACCTGCAACACGGTCAACATGCTGCTTCGGGGTGATACCCTCTGCGGCGGCGATCTCCTCAATCTTCTGACCGTGCTCGTCCGTGCCGGTCTGGAAGAAAACATCGTAGCCCTGTAATCGCTTGTATCTTGCAATTGCGTCTGTCATTACGATCTCATAGCTGTTGCCGATATGCGGCTTGCGTGAGGTATAGGCAATAGCCGTCGTAATATAAAACTTTCCTTTACTCATTATATATCCTCCTCTGTTTATTATTGTCATAATAAAAATGTTTTAATAAATTTCAGCCGTACCGTTATCGTTTAGATAGCTTTTCGTTTAGCGTTTCCGACGGAAAAATAGCCACTGCTTTTCTCGTTGAGATATTTTTTCGTCGGGGACGTTAAAAAGCGCAGGCAATACTTTTGTATTGGCGAGCATTTTTGGCGTTTCCGGCGGAAAAATAGCCAACGAGAGCAAAAAAATAAGTCTCAAAGCATAATACTTTGAGACGAGAAAACCCGCGGTACCACTCAATTTGTAATCCTTATCGGAATACCACTCGATTCTTTAACGCAGATATACGGAAGACCCTACTGTTATTTCAGGCCTTCGGCTCAAAAGCCATAGGCACATGGAGCTTCACTGTCGGCTCTCACCTGCCGCCGACTCTCTGAAAAGCTTTGCTCCGGCCCTCTTTATCACAGCCGTTGCAAGAATAATAACACCAATTTGAAAAAAAGTCAAGGTCAGATAATCTCAGATTCGGCAATATCGGGACTGTTTTTCTTTGCTATTCTTGATTTAATGCACGGCACAAGCGTTCCGACTATTGTGCAGACAACCCACTCGATATATGCATTATACGTTATCAGTGTTCTGACAATTTGAGTAGGGTTTGAGCCGAGGTTCTGTATATAGTCGCTGTTGTAAAATGCAATAAGCAATGCCGCAACAAAGAAAACAGTGTTGAGGAATCCGCCGCTTAACGACGAAATAATGTTCGCAAATATCGGCGAGGTGTTTCGACTGAAAAGCTTATGTATAAGTCCGCAGTTAAGACCCATCAGCGCTCTCGGAATAATGCAGACAAGCAATAACAGAATCGGACTGATGTGCAGAAATGTTTGTCCGAAAGCATAGTTCGGATCAAAGCAATGAACAAAGCTCGAAATTCCGAAAACCGTGCCAAGATAAAGTCCGCAAAGCGGTCCGTACTGAACTGCACCGATAACGACCAGAACAGGTAAAAACGTTATGGACGCTCTCGGCATTTTAAGATAGCCGAGCGGCGTAAGACTCATTACAATTATGAGCGCGGTCAAAACCGCCACAAATATCAATTTCTCTTTTCTTTCTTCCCTTAAAGCTACTTTCATTTTTAAAAAACCTTCCGTTTATAAATATTTTTCAAACCCTCAAGAATAAGATCACGGTCAAATATAATCTCGCGATCGCAATTTTTAACAATTTCCTCCGCCAAGCCGCCGGTAGCGACCGTTGTTTTAACTTTCCTTCCGAAATCCCTTTCCATTCGCGCCGTAAGGCCGTCAAGCATCGCTGCCGTTCCGAAAACCGTACCGGACTGCATACAGTCCACGGTGTTCGTACCGATTGATGTCGGCGGTGCAGTCAGCCTGACCGCCGGAAGCTGCGAGGTCTTTTTCGCAAGAGCTTCGAGCGAAATCCCGACACCTGCCGAAATCGTACAGCCAAGAAACACTCCGTCCTCATCAAGGAGAATAATCTTGGTAGCAGTTCCGAGATCAACGATAAAGCACGGTAATTCATACTTATCTATCGCCGCAACGGAGGCTACAGCCAAATCGGCACCGAGGAATCCCTCTGTACCCGTAACGATTTTCAACCCCGTTCCTATATCAGACGACAAAACCTTCGGAGTAACCCCTGTAACGGTCTCAACAGCACTGCCCACGGCATTGACGACCTCGGGCACAACACTGCTTATTATTGCACCCGAAAAGCCGGAACAACTTGCATTATGCAGTTTAAAAATATTAAGAAGCTCAACGGAATATTGGTCGCTTGTTCTCTTTCTGTCCGTTGCCAAGCGAGAAGTAAACAGCAATTCGTCGCCTTCATAAATTCCCATAGTTATATTGGTATTGCCGATATCTATCGTCAAAAGCATGTCAATCACCATTTAGCATTATATTTGTTTTTTATTCAAAAGTCAATAACGTCAATATAACAGTCACAATAAACTGCATTTTTGGGTTTTTAAGCCAATTATAAATGCCGGTTTTTTGTATTTTTGCCGAAAAACTAAAGGAATGTTGAAAAAATTATAAAAGTATGATACGATAAGCGAAGTAAACGGAGGCTCATTATGAGAATTTTACAAAAAGGGTTTAATTATTCACAGGACGGTCCCGGAAACCGTCTCATCTATCACCTGCAAGGGTGCAATTTCAAATGCAAATGGTGCTCCAATCCCGAGAGTATGCCGCTTTTTTCCGACAAGGCGGAGGATGTTCCGAACGACGATGTTGTTAAAGAAATCGAGCGAAGCAGAATGATGTTCTTTGACGGCGGCGGGGTCACCTTCACCGGAGGGGAACCGACTCTGCAGCCCGATGACCTTATATATGTGTTAAAAAAGGTACGGGAGCTTGGGGTAAATACGGCTATCGAAAACAACGGTTCAAGCCAGAGACTTTGCGAAATTTCCGACTACGTTGATTATATGATAGTCGACATAAAGCATCCCGACGACGATATACATAAAAAGTATGCTGAACACAGCAACAAAATTACGGTTGAAAATCTCATAAAGCTTTCGCATAAGCGCAATCAGCTTCACGTCAGAATCCCGCTGATAAATCACGTCAACACAGATCCCGAGCCGTTCGCCGAGCTGTTCAAAAAAATGGATATGGCGAACACGGTCGTTGAAATCCTCCCCTACCATGAATTCGGCAAATGCAAATGGACAGAGGAGTATCAAATTACGGACGGATTTGTGACCGATGAACAAATAAAAATATTCAAAAACCGCCTCGAAAAGGACGGCATACATTTTATAGAAACCTGAACGGAGGTAGCGGTATGATATATGACATCTATACGCCTGAAAAAGTGACCGAAAAGGCAAAGGTGCTCTTCAAACACGAGAGAGCCAAGGACAGACTTGACGGCTGGTTCATCGCCAAGGAAAAGGAGCTCCGGATTTATGATTCGCTTGCCGAATACGATGAGGAGGTTAAAAAGGCTCTCATAATTAAGGAAATCGTAAAGGATATCCCAATTGACCTTGACGAAAATCAGATCTTTGCAGGCACTCAGGACGATTCCTTTGCACGAAGCTATGCGCTTATCAATCCGTCGTTCAGGGTTGAGGAGTTTGCAGGCTACTGCGACCCTGCCGCTGTTTTCGGCGATATCGTGCCGAATGAGGAATTTACCGAGGAGAGAATTAAGAAAGCCAAGGACGAATTTCTCAAGACAGAATATGCAAAGAAGCTCAAAAAGGTATATACCGAAAGCGAAAGCTACACGAAGGAAGTTATATATTTCTTTGAACAGGTTACGGGACATCTTATTCCCGACTTCCGTTTTGCTTTGAAGCACGGGCTTAAAGCTCTCATCAATGAGATGAAGAACAAGGAGGGCAACGGCTACAAGGCATTTGTTATCGCCCTTGAGGCGGCGTGCGACCTTGCCGCAAGATACGAAAAGCTCGCAAGAGAAAAGGCAGAAGCTCTGCCGGAGCCGCAGAAATCGCAGTTTATTCTCATGGCAGATACGCTCAAAAAAGTCCCCTTCAACGGAGCGGAGAACCTCTACGAAGCAATTCAGTCGTTCATCATATTATGGCAGATGATGTGCCTTGAGCAGGCTCCGAACCCGTTCGCATTCTCCGTCGGAAATGCCGACAGAATTTTTGAGCCGTACAGAAACGGACTCGACCGTGACGAAACTGCGGCCTTATTCAAGCATTTCCTTGTTTTCTTCAATGTTGCGGACAGAAGCTGGGCAATCTCACAGAACATCATCGTCAGCGGACGCAGCGTCTGCGGCGAGGATCTGACAAACCCGACTACATATGCGCTGCTTGACGCTTACTACGATATGAACCTGCCGCAGCCGATACTCTCGGTTAAGCTGCACAAGAACACTCCCGAAAAGCTTTACCGTGAGCTTGGCAGATTTTTCTTTTCCCCCGGCGTTCTCACTCCGTCGATGTTCAACGACGACGCACTCTTTGAAACGCTTGGCTCACACGGCATTGACAAGGACGATCTCCCGGATATCGCAATCGCAGGCTGTCAGGAACCGCTGATTATGGGCGAGGACAACGCCAACACGACCAACAGCTGGTTCAACCTGCCGAAGATTCTTGAAATGACCCTTACGGGCGGCTATTCACTCATCACGGGGGAAAAGCTTTGCGATGCAGAAAAAGCACCGCTTGAAAATATCCGTGAGGAATTCTATAAAAACGTAAAATTCTTTGCGCACGAAATGGCTAAATCCGCCAACGGCGCATCGGAGGCTATTTCAACTCAGCGTGTTCCGTTTCTCTCCTGCTTTATGGGCGGTCAACGCAACGGAATCGACGCACGAGACATTCACAGACAGGGCACAAAGTATAACGGAAGCGGCTGTCTCATCCATGGCACAACCGTCGTTGCCGACTGCTTCGCAGCAATCGACAAGCTTCTTAAAGAGAGACCGCAGGACGCAAATAAGCTCATTCCTGCGCTCAAGGCAGATTTTGTGGGCTACGAGGATTTGCGTGACTTCCTGCTCGGAGCAGATAAATTCGGAAACAACATTGAAAAGGTTGACAACGAGGCAGGCGAGATCGCATCAAAGGTTGCCGATGTGGTTGCGAACGAAAAAAACTATCTCGGCAATCCGTTCAGACCCGATTTCAGCACCCCGTCAACACATCTTCTCTACGGCTACTGGGTCGGTGCAACACCCGACGGCAGAAAGAGCCGTGATATGCTCAACTACGGCGTTGATCCGCTCTACGGCAGTGCCGAAAACGGACTGGGCTTCCGTGTGCTTTCAAATATGAAGATGCCGTTTGACAAGTTCAACGGCGGCTACGCCTCCCACCTCGGCGTTGACCCGAAATATTTCAAGGCGGAAACATATGAGGACAAGGGAGTTGAATTCAGGGATAAAATCGTAAATCCGCTGTTTTTCAATCCGCTTAAAGAGGGCATTTCTCCGTTCTACCTCTATGTTAACGTCACAACAGCCGAAATTCTCAGGAAGGTTCTTGCCGAACCCGAGAAATACGCACCGAGCGGAGTGTATATTATGAGAATTCACGGAACATTCGTAAACTTCCTCGACCTCTCCCCTGCTATCCAGCAGGATATCATTCGCCGTCTCGATCCCAAATCGGCGAATTTGGAGTGAGAGAAGAGTCTTTTGAGACATAATTAAGCTCCCCTTGCTTCAAGGGGAGGCTGATCAAAAGAAAGCCGTACAAAGGAGCACCCAAATGAACTCACTCGGAATTGATATAGGAACAACGGGAATATGCGGAATTATCGTTGACTGTGAAAACGGCGAAATTCTCGATTCCGTAAATATGAACAACGATTCGTTCATAAAGGCCGACAAGGAATATGAGCGAATTCAATCGCCCGAACGGATAACGGAAATCGTTGAAAATATTGTCAAGAAGCTCTGCAATTCCGAAACAAAAGCAATCGGCATTTCCAATCAGATGCACGGTATTCTCTACGCCGACGAGAGTGGCAATGCGATTTCTCCGCTTTACACCTGGCAGGACACCAGGGGCAACCTTGAATACAAGGACGGCAAAAGCTATGCCGAGCGTCTCGGCTCATTTGCAGGCTACGGTTTGGTCTCCGACTTCTATAACCGTGAGAACGGACTTGTGCCCGAAAAGACAAAATACATAATGACAATCGGCGATTACATTGCAATAACTCTTTGCAAAAAATCCGAGCCGATCATGCACGTTACAAATGCCGCTTCGCTCGGTCTGTTCGACATTAAAGGAAAAAAATTCAAGACTGATTTGAGCTGTCTGCCGAAAGTAACGGACAAGATTGAAACAGTCGGCGAATATGCCGGAATCCCCGTCACTGTCGCTCTCGGTGACAATCAAGCGAGCTTTATCGGCTCGGTCAGCGACAATGAAAGTGCATTGCTCAACTTCGGCACAGGTTCGCAGATTTCGGTTATCGGCGACAGCGCAGATGCGCCAAACGGTATAGAAGCACGTCCGTTTACCGATGGCAAGTATCTCTATGCCGGTTGTGCTCTCTGCGGCGGCAGAGCCTTTGCGACTGCGGCGAACTTCATTGCAAAATGTGCGGAGCTTGCAACGGGCGAAGAATGCGAAAATATATACAAAAGGATTGATAAGGCTCTCGGAAAAAAGAGCGCAACTTCAATCATTGCCGACACAAGATTTTGCGGAACAAGGCTTGATCCGACACTCAAAGGCTCATACTCGGGCATTGACGAGAATAATTTTACACCCGAGGATATCTTGCTTTCGACGATTATCGGAATGTCTCGGGAGCTTCACGATATGTATAAGCTCATCGGCAAGGACTGCAAAAAAATCGTCTGCTCGGGCAACGGAATACGGAAAAATCCGGCGCT
>UMJJ01021448.1_pt1 | contig 14318 bp, 9 predicted proteins | sample 1966051 | NCBI WGS metagenome assembly UMJJ01 (sample SAMEA4836147, study PRJEB28245) | human gut metagenome | biome: gut microbiome; material: fecal sample | place: Denmark | collected 2008
GCAGACACGCCGACTCCCACCGTAAGCGAGCACCACTCCCTGCCCTACCGACACATTCATGCATTCTGCATGCAATTTACTTTATACCGAGTGAAAGCCAACAGCCCTTGACCGTAATTTCTGCCCTTGCAGACAACCTAAGCGGCACCGATCAGCACAAAGCAAAACCATGATGCGGCAAAATCAGAATGACATACTTGTAACAAAAGTCAAAAAACACCAGCTGACAAAACAAAATGTATATTATGAAAAGACTATTTTGCCTTAATTACATAGATATTTTGTAATTTTGCACCCTGAAAATGAGCATAGGTATGACTATTCGTCAAATTTCATTAAAATAAAGGCAAAAAGATTATGGAAGAAACTCAGCAGTCTGACTCCCTGGAGGTGTTACGCCGTAAACTTGACCTGCTGCTGCGCACCGGTCAGTTATTGATGGAAAGTTCGGCAGACACCAGCCGCATAATACGCAACATGGACCGCACGGCGGCATATCTGGGCCTGCCGGAAAAGAAGCTGCACATTCACATCACCTACAACATGCTGATGGTAAACCTCAGCGACAAGACCCATTCTTTCTCTAAATTTCAGCGCTGCGACAGGCACGGCATCAACATGGACGCCATATCTGCCATAAGCAAGCTGTCGTGGAGGGCCATCAAAGAGGACTATACCCTCGACCAATACGAGAAGGAGCTGGAAAGAATAAAGAACAAGAAGCGCAACTACAGCCCGTGGCTCACAGCCATAGGAGCCGGTCTGGCCTGCGGCGGCTTCTGCGTTCAGTTCGGCTGCGACTGGCCTGCGTTTATCTATTCTTCGATAGCAGCCATAGCAGGCTTCCGCCTTAGAGCATGGCTCAACTCGACAGGCTCCAACGAATACGTCAACATTGCCTTTGCAGCATTTTTCTCCACACTGCTGGCATGCCTGTCAGCATACATCTCGCTGCCGGTGATTGAGTCGCACATACCGTCGGCACTGATACCCTTCACACACAGCGACACACCTTGGCATCCGCTCATGGCCTGTGCCCTGTTCATCGTTCCGGGCGTACCGCTGATCAACTTTGTGAGCGACATGCTCGACAGCCACATCAGCATAGGCATAACGCGGGCCGTCAACACGCTCATGATAGTGGCGGCCATGTCGTTCGGCATAGTAATAGCCATCAAGGTGTGCGGCATAGACAACTTTGTGAAAGACCTCAGCATGACGCCACACAACAGCTATCTGGCCTATGCCGTGGCGGCAGCCATATCGGCCATGGGCTTCTCTATGATATTCAACATACCGCGGCGTCTGCTCTGGGTGGTGGCCATAGGAGGCATAATAGCCGTATGCACGCGTAACTTCGTGAACCTCGGACCGAGCAACGGCAACGTGGGACTCGACTGGGGCCTCATCCTTGGCTCGCTCATAGGCTCGTCGCTCATAAGCATCATCTGCATAAAAGCCGTTCACATATTCCACACGCCTCACCACTGCCTGTCAATCCCGAGTGTCATCCCGATGGTGCCGGGCGTGCTCATGTACAGGGCTCTCTTTGCACTGATAGAAATGCACGGAGTGGTCGGCGAACTTACCATCGCCATACATAACGGCATAAGGGCGTCACTGATTATTCTCTGCATAGCCATCGGCGTGGCCATTCCTAACATATTTGCACGCAAATGGATTGCACCTGAACGCCATAAGAAACTGATAAAGATGATAGCCGAGCGCAAAGTGAGAGGTAAGTTTGTCGACCTTGAACACATGAAATAACCTCTGACTCAGCGGCCACAGAGACTGCACGGAAGGCCTGAAAGACGGCCCGGCATGCCAGTTTCTGCAACATATAAAGAGAGGCCGTGGCTGATGAAAATATAAAAGGTGTCCTTTTGCACTGCGAAAGGGCACCTTTTGCGTTGTAAAAGAGCATCTTTTAGGAGCCAAAAGACGGCATTTTGCAACGCATTGAATATCAAGAGATTACGACATAAGTACAATCAGTCTCAGCCATAACCCACTGATAGGGCCCAACAATGGCAGCCGCGGCTGGATAATGAGGCCTGCTGCAAGCCTAAACGCAAATCGCCCCGCAGGCCGAATACAGTCTGATTTTATAAGCAGACTGATGCTTTCTGCCGGCTATGTGAGTCTTTCTGCCGGATTGCCGTACGTCTGTTCTTGATGTAAACAGCCATACCTGCGAAAAAGTCGTCGGGCATCCACATCATATTAAACGAAAAAATCCTGCCAAATCTCTATGACAGATTTGGGTTAAAAGAAAAAATTGGCACAGAATAATAAGTACAATAAAAAAACATACGCGTCGTTTTGTAAGTATAGGTAATTACTGAAACAAACAATTTGTCAATCTGATATGAAAAAAAATCTAACAAGCCGCTGCCTTGCCATTCTGCTGATAGCCGGATTGTGCACAGTTAAGGCCATGGCAGGCAAGGCAAAAAAAGAGGTTTACATTCCGATGGACTATTCGGCATGCGGATATCATGCGTCTGAAATAGCCATTCCGGATGTACGAAACGCTGTCTTCGTGGGCAGCGACGGGGCCGACTGCTACGAGAAACTGCAGCGCGCCATCAACTACGTGTCGGCACTGAAACCCGACAAGAACGGCCACCGCGGAGCCGTACTGCTGGGCGAAGGCACTTTCAGAATAAGCAAACCGCTGCGCATAAGCACATCGGGAGTGGTGATAAGAGGGGCCGGACGCGGCAAGACAACCATAATAAAGCAGGGCTATGACAGAGGTGCACTGCTCTATATCGAGGGCGGAATGAAGATGACTGGAGGCGACACCATTGCCGTTGCAGGCGAAAAGACAATGGCCGGAGCCACTACGCTGACGCTGATATCTGCCGCCAAGATGCAGAAAGGCAGCCGTATAAGAATTGTAAGGCCGTCGACAAAGGAATGGATAGCGTCGCTCTGCTGCAACGACTTCGGCGGAGGACTCGACTACACCGGATGGAAACCCACCGACATCGACATAACATGGGACAGAACCGTCAGCGCCGTTAACGGCAACAGCATAACGCTCGACGCGCCGATAACAACCACGCTCGACAAAAAATACGGCGGGGGCTTCGTTGTTACGGGATATAACAGCGCGGAGATAAGCGAATGTGGCGTTGAGAACCTTACTCTCATGTCGGAACACAACTCATGGAACCCTAAGGACGAGGACCACTGCTGGGACGCAATTTGGGCTGACAATGCGCGCGACTGCTGGGTAAGACGTGTGGAATTCAGGCACTTCGCAGGCAGCGCAGTAAATTTGCAGAAGCAGACAAGCCGCATAACGGTTGAAGACTGCATTGCAGGCGAGCCCGTGTCGGAGACAGGAGGATGGCGCAGATGCGTGTTCATAACACGCGGACAGCAGACCCTGATACAGCGCTGCGTGTCGCGCCAGGGCATACACGACTTTGCGGCAGGCTTCTGTGCGGCAGGCCCCAACGCCTTTGTACAGTGTGAGGGTGAAAACTCTTTGGGCTTCAGCGGAAGCATTGGCTCATGGGCAGCCGGACTGCTGTTTGACATTGTGAATATCGACGGCAACGACATAAGCTTCAAGAATCTTGAGCAGTTCCAGTTTGGAACGGGCTGGAACACGGCCAACAGCATGATGTGGCAGTGTACAGGCTCAACTCTCTACTGCTATTCGCCCGACAGCGACAACCGCAACAGCGCACACGGATGCTGGGGCACGCTGACAGGCAACGCCGAATGGACAAGCAGCAACGACCACGTGCAGCCGCGCAGCCTCTTCTACGCACAGCTCGAGAAGCGCATGGGCAAAGAAGCCATAAACGGATACATACTGCCCAGAAACACCAACGCATCGAGCAGCCCTGAGATTGCACAGGCGCAGATCATGGCACAGGTGTCGCTGACACAGCCAAGACTGACTATGGAGATGTGGATAGACTCTGTACCCTACACAGCAAGCACATCGGCCAAAGGCGTGAAAGACATAGAGAGCGTGAAAGGAAGCAAGTATGACGTGGCTGAAAATGGCGGCAAAGCCATGAAATTTGCAATAGAGAACGGCCACATCACTGCCGACGGCAAGCTGATAACGGGCAACAACTACCAGATACCATGGTGGGCCGGACGCGTGAAAGACAACTTCGTGAAGAAAGGCGCACGCCCTGCCATAACACGCTTCGTGCCGGGACGCGAGGGCACCGGCTGGACCGACCGCATAGACTCAGTGGTGACATATCTCGACAAAAACAACTTCTGCATCTTAGACCACCACTACGGACTGTGGTATGACCTGCGCCGCACTGACCATGAGCGCGTGCGCCGTGCCGACGGCGACGTTTGGGCTCCGTTCTACGAGCAGGCTTTCAGCCGTACAGGACAAGGCACCGCATGGGACGGGCTGAGCTGCTACGACCTTACAAAGCCTAACCAATGGTACTGGATGCGACTCAACAAGTTTGCCGAAAAAGGTGCAGAGAAAGGCATACTGCTGTTCAACCAGAACTATTTTCAGCACAACATACTCGAGGCAGGAGCCCACTGGGTAGACTGTCCGTGGCGTCCGGTGAACAATGTCAACGGCACCGATTTTCCCGAACCTGTGCCTTTCACAGGCGACAAGCGCATATTCATGGCCGAGCAGTTCTACGACATCGACAACCCCATACTGCGACCGCTGCACAAGCAGTACATCCGTCAGTGTCTCGACAATCTCAAGGACAAGGGCAACGTGGTGCAGCTGCTGAGCGAGGAATATACAGGTCCGCTGCACTTCACACGCTTCTGGCTCGAGACAATAGCCGAATGGGAAAAAGAGACTGGCCTGCATCCTATGGTGGCGCTGAGCTGCACGAAGGACGCCCAGGACGCCATACTTGCCGATCCGGAGCTGTCGAAGGTGGTAGACATCATCGACATAAGATACTGGCACTACAACACCAAGGGACTTTGGGCGCCAGAGGCAGGCAAGAACCTTGCTCCGCGACAGTTCATGCGCAAGATGAAGGTAGGCAAGACTGGATTTGCCGAGGCATATAATGCCGTGAAGGAATACCGCACAAAGTATCCCGAAAAGGCAGTAACATTCTTCTCGCAGCAATATCCGCAGTACGGCTGGGCCATCCTCATGGCCGGTGGCTCTTGTCCAAACGTGGCCATAGGCAGCGACAAACTGCTGACCGACCTGACAAAGATGAGCTACATCAGCGGCGAAGGCAACTCAGCCACTCAGGTGATAGGCAACCCTGCCGTTGGATATGTGATATATGCCCATGGCGAAGGCGACATTACGCTCAACGTTGAGAACGGAAAATACACACTGCATGCCGTCGACACAAAAAGCGGAGTGGTAAAAACTGTGAAGAAGAGCGAAAAAATTTCAGGCACATACACAATAAGCGGTAAAGCCAAAGACACAGCCTACTGGCTGGAAAGATTATAAGAAATCATAGAATTTACTGATAACAGGTGTTGATTTTACACGTCAATACCTGTTTTTCGTATTTATAAATCAATTTTTCCCATTCTTTTAAGCCGTTCATCACTAATTTTGCAGCAAAAGAACGAGAAAACCTATGATTAACTTTACCGAACTTTACGACAAAACAATTGATAACCTTTTCGCATTCGGAGCCAAATTCACCTCCGACCGCGAAATGATTAAAGACTGCATACAGGACGTCTTTGTCAAGTTGTACACCAAACGCGGTGAACTTGAATCAGTGATCAACATTGAGTCGTATCTGTATGTATCATTAAGGAACAGAATCAACGACGAGTTCAGACACAACACTCATGTCTGCGACAACGAGATTAACGATAACAATGTCAAGCCGCTCTTCGACAGCGAGACATACGACATGGAACGCATCGAAGAAGAGCAGAAAAAGAACAACACCCTTACAGAATATGTAAAATGCCTGTCGCCCAGACAGCAGCAGATAATAAAGCTCTACTATATTGAGCAGCGCAAATATGACGATATCTGCCAGATTATGGGCATAAACTATCAGTCTGTGCGTAACCTCATGCACAGAAGTCTGCTAAGATTGCGTTTTTTAGCAGCAAGAAATGAGGCTGTATAAAGAGTACAAAACAAACTGCTTGCCGTCATATTATAAAATAATATAAGATGGCAAAAAAACAGAACATTAAAACAATGGCTGACAGGATTCTGTCAGCCAACAGATTTAACATTCCACCTCTTACAGAGATGGAGAAAAAAGAACTCAAAGAGAGAACTCTATTGACTATTTTACAGCTGAAAGAGCTTTAACGCATAATACACTTTTTTATAATAGCAAACGAGAACGGCCGCAAATCTTATGATTTCTGCGGCCGTTCGTTATCAAAAAAGACTTATTTTTACCATTATTTATTACAACGCATTTTTAGCGTACCTGTCTATTTTCGCATACATCAACTGCAGCATATCCTGTATGTAAAAGCCAGGAAGAAGGCATTGCAGCATAAGCGGCACTGCAAACGAAACGTAACTAAGGCAAAACCGTACATATATAAAAACAGGACCGCAACACTGCGGCCCTGCCAGAATAATTGATATAATCTAATACAAATCAGGCTTAGTCAGACACCTGATTATTCGCTTTTTGCTGTCTTTATTTCGCCGTCTTCGTTGACATCAAGCTCAAGCACCTTCAGACTTCTTAGCCATGTAACGTCGTTAGAGGGCACACAGTCGTGATGGAACAGATACCATTTGCCTTTATATTCAACAATAGAATGATGAGTTGTCCAGCCTACCACCGGCTCAAGAACCACCCCCTTGTATGTAAACGGACCATAAGGGTTATCGCCAACAGCATAACACAGCAGGTGGCTGTCGCCGGTTGAATAAGAGAAGTAATACTTACCATTGAACTTGTGCATCCATGAAGCCTCAAAGAAGCGGTGAGGATCAGAGGCAGCAAGCGGCTTGCCGTTTTCGTCAACCACAAGCACGGGTTTCGGCTCTTCGGCAAACTGCAGAACGTCATCGGTCATCTTAACCACTCTTGACGGCAATGCAGGCTCATCTCCTTCGGGCAGATACTCCTTGCCCATGGCCTTGTTGTCCTTATAGCGCTGAAGCTGTCCGCCCCAAAGTCCGCCGAAATATACATAAATAGAGCCGTCATCATCCTTGAAGACACAAGGGTCTATCGAGTAAGATCCGCGAATGTGGTCGGCCTGCGGCTTAAACGGACCTTCCGGTCTGTCAGCAACAGCCACTCCGAGGTGGAACACATCGTTCTTGTCCTTTGCGCTGAAGATAAGATAATACTTACCGTCTTTCTCAACGACATCATTGTCCCACAGCTGTCTGCCTGCCCATGGAATATCCTGCAGGTCGAGAATCTTGCCACAGTCGGTAGCCTCTTCGTTCTCAATATCAGTGAGCGTGAGCGCATGATAGTCTTTCATTTCGAAATGACCGCCGTCGTCATCAAACGCAGCACCTGAATCCCAGTCGTGAGACGGATAAATATACAGTTTGTCGTTAAACACATGTACAGACGGGTCTGCCATATAATCAGACGGGAAAAGATATCTTGCTTTTTTCATGATTATTAATTTTAAAAGTTGTTTCTATTTAATTTATTGAACTTATTTCTCAAAGATCTTTATAATCTTGTCGACCACCGGCTTAGGCTTATTGCTGCGGTCGAAGAGCAGCGGATAGTTTACACGTCCGGGAACGGGGAAATCGTTAAGCCATGAACGTGTGTCTGTAACACCCCACAGTGTGACGCGCGAGATTTGTCCGCGATGGCGATAGTAGATATTGAAAATGTCGAGATAACGCTTTTCAAACTCTTTTTCAACTTCCTCGGGAAGTCCGTTCTTATACGGATTCAGTGCATCAGCATACTTGAAGTTCTGGCTTATCTCTGCTCCGCCAAACTTCTCAGGATTAGGCAGGACATTTACATCAAGCTCAGTAATCATCACCTTAACGCCACAGGCAGCAAAGGCATCTATCGACTTCTCGTATTCATCAAGGTCGGGATATTCGAGTCCGTTGTGCGACTGCATTCCGATACCGTCAACGCGGTAGCCTTTCGACTTCAGCTCTCTGACAATACGGCAAACAGCGTCGCGCTTTGCTGGCTTTGCCAGCGAATAGTCGTTGATATAGAGTTCCGCATTAGGATCGGCCTCGTGGGCAAACTTAAATGCAAGTTCAACAAATTCAGGACCTATTATGCGATAATATGGAGAATTACGGAAGGTGCCGTCATCGTTAAATATCTCATTTACAACATCCCATCCCAAGATACGTCCCTTGTAACGGCCTACAACTGCTGAAATATGACGGTGCATACGGTCGATGAGTACATCGCGTGAAACCGTGTCGCCACGCTCGTCGGTAAACATCCATACAGGAGGCTGAGAATGCCATACAAGGCAATGACCGATAATGGCGAGACCGTTGTCCTGACCGAATTTTACAAAGCGGTCGGCATCGTCCCAGAAGAAACGGTTTTCTTCAGGATGAATCTCCTCCCCTTTCATACAGTTTTCTGCCACAATAGAGTTAAAGTTATTCTTAACGACGTTTGTTTCATCCGGCGTCCTGTTCCATATCTGGTCAACATTCATGGCCGCTCCGACCAGGAAGTAGCGTCCCAACACATCTTTAAGAGTCTTGGTGCTTCCGGCAGAAACGGGCAATGCACCTGCCATAGCGAACATACATGCCAGCAAAAATACTACATTTCGTTTCATTTTTATATTAAGCTTTTTCAGTTGAACGTTTTTCTATTTCCATGTTTATCTTGTCAATAACCTCGTCTGTAAGCTCATATTTTGAAATTATGAACATTGAAAGACCTAACAGCAAGGCCGGAATGACAGCTACAAGCCAAAGAATACCCTGCTCTGCAAAAGCAGTCTGCGAAACAGAATTGTTCTTGTCGAAACCGACAAAAGCCAGAATAAGGCCGGGAACAACGCCTCCGAGAGCCATACCGGCTTTATAGAATATACCGGTAAGGGCGTTTACGATGCCTGAAATACGCTTGCCATGAGTGTATTCGCCATAAGAAATAACCTCAGGAACGAGCGCCCACATATATCCCGTGGCAACGATAACTCCGGTAGACTTGATAAACTGTGCAAGATACACCAGCCATATCTGTGAACGGAGCGACGGCACCATTGAGATAATATAAATAAGTACCATACCGAGAATGGCAACAGACAAGAAGATGTTGAACATGCCACGCTTGCCAACCTTGCGCTTGATGGCCGGAACCATAGGCATGAAAATAAATGCCGGTACTGAACCAAGAGCCATGAAGTAAGCCAGCTGGTCGGCTGAAGAGTGTATGTTGTAAATCATGTAATAAGAACCGGCAGAGTTGCCTATTGCCATCATGGCGAAAGCCGTTACAAAGAAGAAGGCAAGAATGCGCAACGGACGGTTGCGGCGGAACTCAACCCAAAGGTCGCTCACCTTAACGTCGTCGGTCTCACTCTTATCCATAACCACACGTTCCTTTGTCTGAGTGAAGCAGAACAGCAGCAACACAAGACCGGCCACAGCATAGATGGCCATTGTTACGAACCAGGCATTGGCTGATTCAACGGTATTTATCTTGCCGTCGGGCGATAATGTTGCCACAATCATAGGTATGCCATATGCAACGGCAAGTCCGCCGACATTGGCAAGAAACATTCTTACAGACGTAAGCACGGTTATCTCTTCCGTATCGCGGGTCAGCGACGCATTAAGCGCGCCATAAGGCACATTTATCAGAGTGTAGAGCATAGACATGCCCACATAAGTGATGTATGCATAAAGCAAAGACCCGGAGAAGCCATCCCAGAAACATAATATGGCGAAGCCCGTAAGCGGCACGCCGGCCAGCAAAAGGTAAGATCTGTACTTGCCAAACCTTGGATTATGCTTATCGACATAGGTTCCAACAACAGGGTCCCAGATAACATCCACCACCCTGACAATCAGGAACATAAATGCAGCAGCAGAAGGGTCGAGACCATATACGTTTGTATAAAACATAAGCAGATACATCGATATGGTCTGATAAATAAGGTTTTGGGCCAAATCACCTGATCCGAAACCTATTCGCTGAAGCCACGACAGCTTGTAAAAGCCTCTCGAGGCTGCGTTTTCCATCGTGTTTGAACTCATCTTTTTTAATTTAAATTTGTTTTGTAACTAAGGTAAACCAATTATGCTATTTTATTATTTTTGCGGCATACTCACCCATAACCTTATATCCTGCGGCATTAGGATGCAGCCAGTCTTCCTGCAAATCAGCCTTTAACTTTGAAGGCTCTGAAGGATCGCGCATAAGCTTGTCAAAGTCTATCACGTCATCAAACGTTCCGCTCGTTCTTATCCACTCGTTCACTGCCTGTCGTGCAGCCTCACGGAAGAATGTAAAATAAGAATGTCCGGCAAAAGGAGTTATCGTTGCTCCATATACCTTATATCCACGTTCGCGTGCCTTCTTGGCAAGCTGCTGATAAGCCTCAATAAGCTTGGCTGCCATAGCCTCACTGTTGCCGTTGATAGAACCCAAGTCGTTGACACCCTCAAAAATCACCACAGCCGAAACGCCTCTCTGTGCCAGGATATCCCTGTCATAGCGCTGCATAGCAGGCGTACCGAGTCCACCGTTCAACACGCAGTTGCCGCCAATTCCGAGGTTAAGCACTGCCAGGTTCTTTCCGCCGGCCTGCAGGTTTGTTGCCAGGATGTCAGTCCAACGATTCTGCATATTTGTAGTACTTCCTCTACCGTCTGTTATCGAGTTACCCAACACGGCCACTGCACTATTTTCATTTCCGCAAATATCTATTGCTGAAATATTGTACCAGTGGTCTACCTTTATTCCTTTTGAGAAATCGCTGCCGGGCTTTGACACACCTTTAATAATATATGACGTTGTACGCGAACCGAGATGTGATGTGGCTTCTGAAGGCGTGCTGCCATAATTTATTGTTATGGCAAGGCGCTGCAGCGGTTTAAGGTCAAACTTAACGGCATCAGACATTACAGCCTTGCCGGCTGCAATGGTAACATTGCGTTTCTTGCCAAAAGTAAGATACTTTGCAGAACTCTTGTCGATAACACACGAATCTTCTGCATCTGCGATGTAAACCGACTTGATTTCAACAGGCGTCTTGCTGTATTCGTTTGAAAGTTGAAGCCTCAAGACATCTCCACCAACCGAAACACGCACAATCTGACGCAACGACATGCCCGACAAGTCGGTCTCGGCAGGCATATCCTTTCCGGCAGCAAGCTGAGGTGCCGCTGCCCATGTGCCGGTCCACCGGTTATCCTTAACATCATTACCGGCATTGGCACTCATTGCAATGCTCAACAGAGCAACAATAAAAAACTTTTTCATGTTATTAAATATTAAAGAAGCAAGCCGTCGGTGTCACAGCCTTGATGAAAAAGCAGACATCAGTCAGGCTTATACAAAATCAAAATTATTTATCAATTGCAAAAATACTCCATTGTTTTCTAAATGGGGATTATTTTCGTTACCATTGCGTTTCAATTCGTATCATCGGCAACTATTTACAACAAATAAATTAGGTTTTTTATATTTACGTAAGTATTTTTGCATAAAAAACCTTAGTAATATGAAAAATAAAGTAGTTACAGCATTTGTATTCTTTATCTTTTTTGCATCATTAAAAGCTTTTAGTGCAAATAGCTTTATCAGTTTTTCGGCAGGCGACATGCTGCTGAACCAGAACAATGAAGTGACTATATTTGTTGACCAAAACGACTGTAAGGGTGTGATGACGGCTGTACGCAACATGTCAACTGACATCAACAAAGTTTGTGGAGCAGACGTAAAGATCAGCACAAACAGCAACAACGCAAAAATTATTGTAGGCACAATAGGGCACTCTGCTGCCATAGACAAAATAATGAAACAGCGCAAGAACGACATGAAGCAGCTGAAGGGAAAACGAGAGATGTATGTCATCACCATCGACAACGGCCAGCTGGTGATTGCCGGCAGCGACAGAAGAGGTACGATATACGGAATTTATGAACTGTCAAAACAGATTGGCGTCTCGCCATGGTACTATTGGGCAGACACTCCTATCGAACAGCACAAACATATATATATAAAAAAAGGTGTCTATACGGACGGTGAACCGGCCGTAAGATACCGTGGAATTTTTCTCAACGATGAAGCTCCATGCCTCACAACATGGGTGAAGAACACCTTTGGCACAGAATACGGCAACCACGAGTTTTATGCAAAAGTGTTCGAACTTATACTCCGTCTGAAAGGTAACCTGCTATGGCCGGCCATGTGGGGATGGGCCTTCTACGCTGACGATGAGCTTAACAGCAAGACTGCAGACGAGATGGGAGTGATTGTAGGCACATCGCACCATGAACCTATGGCACGCAACCATCAGGAATGGGCACGTAACCGTGACAAATACGGAAAGTGGAACTATAACACAAATCAGGAAGTACTTGACAAATTCTTTAAGGAAGGAATTGAAAGACGACAGGGTACAGAAGACATTGTAACCATCGGCATGAGAGGCGACGGTGACGAGGCAATGAGCGAGGAGGCTGACGTAGCACTGCTCGAAAAGATAATACGCAACCAAAGACAGATAATCAGTGACGTTACGAAGCAGCGGGCAGACAAGACCCCGCAGATGTGGGCACTTTATAAAGAGGTTATGGACTATTACGACAAAGGCATGAAGGTGCCAGACGACGTTACCATACTGCTGTGTGACGACAACTGGGGCAACGTAAGACGCGTGCCAAACGCAAAAGAAGCAAAACGTGCCGGAGGCTGGGGCCTGTATTACCACGTTGATTACGTTGGGGCACCGAGAAATTCAAAATGGATAAACGTAACACCCACACAGAATATGTGGGAACAGCTCTCGCTAGCCTCAGAATACGGCATTGACCGCATCTGGATATTAAACGTAGGCGACTTGAAACCTATGGAATATCCTATCAGCCTGTTCCTCGACATGGCATGGAATCCAAAGAGATATAACGAAACCAACATAACCGACCACACCCTCGACTTCTGTAAACAGCAGTTTGGCGACGAACAGGCAGAAGAAGCCGCACGCCTGCTTAACCTCTGCTGCAAGTACAACGGAAGAATCACGGCAGAAATGCTTGACCGCAACACATATAACCTTGAAACCGGCGAATGGGAAAAGGTTGTCAACGACTATATGAAACTGGAAGCAGAAGCACTGCGACAATTTATCACGCTGAAAGATGAATATAAGGACACATACCGCGAGATAATCCTGTTCCCCATACAGGCTATGGGCAACCTTTACCAAATGTATTACGCACAAGCCATGAACCACAAGCTATACAAGAACAACGACCCTGATGCAAATATATGGGCCGACAAAGTGGAAGAAGCCTTCAGACGCGACTCTGTATTGTGCGCGCAATATAATCATGAGATTGCCGGCGGAAAATGGAACGGCATGATGATCCAGAAGCACATTGGCTACACCAGCTGGAACGACGATTTTGAGAAAGACATGTTGCCCGAAGTGTTCAGAATAGCAAAAAATAACGCCGAAGGCGGCTTCATACACAAGGCAAGCAACGGCTATGCAGCCATAGAGGCAGAACATTTTTACAGCAAGGCCGATGCCAAAGATGCCAAGTGGACTGTAATCCCATTTATGGGCAGGACTCTGAGCGGAATATCATTAAGACCATACAACAAGGAGGTTGAAGGCGCCGGACTGACATACAAATTCGTTACAGACGGTAAATACACAGGCGATGTTAAGGTATATGTCGTAGTGAAGTCAACTCTCGACTTCCTCAATAAAGGCGGACTGACCTATAACATCAGTATTGACGGCAGCGAAGCTAAAACAATAAACTTCAACAAGGATCTGAACGAAAGTCCGGAGAACATCTATACGGTCTACTACCCCACTGTTGCCCGCAGAGTTGTTGAGAGCATAATAACACTGCCGCTCGGAAAGACAAGCGACAACATGCATGAAATAAAGATAACGCCCAACGATCCGGGCATCGTGTTTGAAAAAATCGTTATAGACATGGGCGGATACAAAAATTCATATCTGCACATGAAAGAATCTGAGAAGTTCAGGACGATGTAATCATAATAAAGGCAAATAAAACATAAAACAATTGGGCGGTTAAGATTTTTTCGTTATTTTTGTAGTTATACAACAAACGGATATGAAAAACTTTAAACTTGCTATTTACTTTATTATATATTTGTGTGTATCGTTGTTGGCAATAGCCGACAGCGGTTCACACCTTTATACGTCTG
>UMJJ01040910.1_pt1 | contig 13962 bp, 10 predicted proteins | sample 1966051 | NCBI WGS metagenome assembly UMJJ01 (sample SAMEA4836147, study PRJEB28245) | human gut metagenome | biome: gut microbiome; material: fecal sample | place: Denmark | collected 2008
TCCACACACCGAAACCGCTTTCTGCATCTGAAATCTTAAAAGTAATGCCCACGGATAGAAGCATTTCTAAACTGTATAAAGCGATGAATGAACGAGCCAAATTAGAGGATTCAATCCCTACATGGGGAGATGCTATTGTGTGGCATGAACTTCATAAATCTAATTCGTATCCGATCTATCTTTGGGATTGAAGACCAACTCATTTTGTCCTATAACCCTAAAACAACTTATAATCATTAGTGCATGATGTCACGCTTTGTCATAAATGAGATGAAGCGGTCCGTGTAATATCTGCAGTAGTGGCATGGATAAAATCAATCAGTGCTCTTGCAGATAAAAGAATCTGTTGACCTCGTTGGCCGGCACTGATACTGATTTGTTCATGAAACAGACAGGAACTGTCTATACAGGAACTGTCTATATAAGTAGAAAATTGTTTCTTCATTCCTATCGGTGAACATCCGCCTCTTACATATCCGGTGAGAGCGGGAAGGTCTTTTACATGAATCATTTCAAGATTTTTATTTTTACTAATTCGGGCGGCTGCCTTTAAATCTAGTTCCTTTGAGGATGGCAAGCAAAAAATAATAGGGCCGGTTCTATCGCTTTTTGTCACGATGGTCTTAAAAACTATGGCGGGGTCATATCCGAGGGCGGCAGCAGCGTGGGTGCCTGACAGATTACTTTCTTTGTATTCATAAGATCTTGCGATGTATGGTATTTTTGCCTTATCAAGTATACGCATAACATTGGTCTTCTTTTCTTTACTCATAAAACCTCCTGCTTAGAACATACGCGCGTGCAAAAGCATTGTCAATCAATTATTGCTGATTTTATGCAATTATTATGCAATGTTGATATAAAATTTTAATGGGGATTTTTATACAATTACTCTTCTTTGTGGAATCATTTGGGCGATGGATTTGATTGTCAGAATTGAGAGAGATTTTATGGAAGCGCGCTTACCCACAACAACTTGACACCGTCCCATGCAAAGGCAGGCGTAACGGTGAATTAGGAAAATGGTATAATAAAAAAAGAATTTAAGGCAGGTGAGGATATGTATATTTCTGATGTGAGGATTGAGAATTATCGTACATTCCAAGATGTGACATTTCATTTTGACAGTCGTGCCAATTATATCGTTGGAGATAACAATATCGGGAAGTCTAATTTTCTAAGTTTTTTAAAAACAGTTACTCATGGATATGGATTCCGGGAGGCGGATTTTCTTGATGAGAATAATCCGATACGTGTCTTTTTTACTCTTTCCTCTGCAGATATGGGAACAGGGGAATTTGCACATATCGAACTTCGCCAGTTAGTGAGTGAAGTGGTACCGACTCTGATCAATTCTGATACGGGCGAACGATTACCGCTCGAATATATGCGCTGTCTGTTTTATATTGATTATGCCTTAGATGATGTGCCGCGCAACATGGTTACGGATGAAGAGCTTCTACAGATATCTTCCTTATATAAGGATTATCTTTCTGCAGGAGAAGAGACGATTCGAGAGGCGGAAGAACTTTTGGCAAAAAAAGGGCTTCCGGTCAGCTTACCGTCCGATCCTAACTTGGCAGTGGTTAAAATATTGAAAGTTATTTTCACATCGGATAAAGATGCGGCACCGTCCGGTTTTACAATTCGTTTAATGTTTGCGATTGCCTCACATCTGTTGGTTCAGCTTGTGGAAAAAAGAAACAGTAAAGCAATTCCTTTTGAAAATATCATTGTATACAATAAATGGGGAAAACGATTTTTTCCCTTGGTGCTAAGCATCGATGAACCCGAATTGCATCTTCATCCATATCTGCAGAGAGCGGTATTGGCCTTTTTGCAGTCCATTTTAAATAATGAAGAACCTTTTTTTAAAAAACTGATACAAAGAACATTAGGAGTTGACGGACTTGACGGGCAGCTTTTTGTAGTAACTCATTCCACAGATTCTCTGGTAAATGACTATCGGCAAATCATCCGTTTATATTGGAATGAAGAAAAGAAAGTACAGGTGTCTTGCGGAACTACTTTCCATTTCAACCGTGAAATAGAGAAGCATTTGATAATGCATTTTCCCGAGGTCAAAGAGGCACTGTACTCGCGGTGTACTATTTTAGTAGAAGGTGAAACAGAGTATGGTTCGTTTCCTTATTTTGCGAAGACTTTAGGCATTAATTTTGATTATTATGGAATCTGCCTGATCAATGCCCGTGGTGAAAGCTCTATTACAAAAATTTCCCAGTTGATCCGACGTTTTCATATTCCTACAGTTTGTCTTTATGATAAGGATGTAATGGTTGAAAATCCAAAACCTTATGTTTTTTATACTGACTATATTTGTTATGAAATGGATGTGGTACAGGCTTGTATATCCAGTGGGAGTATTGGTGTTTTGAATCGGGTGATACATTCTGTGGAAGACAGTTCCGATGTGGTAAATTCTTCTCTTGTGAAAAAAGCGGGACAAAAACTTGGCATGGCTCGAGGTTCTTATCCGCCGAGAAAGCTGTCTAATATTTCGAAACGGGATAATCGTTCACTGCAGTTCTACTACTTTGCCTGGCTTTATGGAAATAAAGGGGTCATTGTTGGAAGAGCTATTGGTGAATTTTTAACAGGGAAGGAAATCCCGCCTGCATTTAAGACTGTGATTGAAGCAGCAGTTTCTTATTCAAAGGGAGAAATACTTTAAGGGAAACGGATTCACCAAAATTTAATCGAGTTTATGTTGAAAAAAAGAGTTTGATATTTTAGAATCATAAAGATAACTATTTAGCTGTTTTAATTTAAGGAGGCCGGAATGGGTACAGTTTCGCTACAAGGCCGATCAATTTTAGGGCTGGAAGATTTTAAAGCTGAAGAGATTGAACGGGTGCTTGATGTGGCGGCACAAATGAAAAGAATTGTGTTGTCCGGGAATAAGAAAAAGGATTATCTTAAAGGGAAATCTATTGTTACCGTATTTTCCGAGGCTTCCACCAGGACGCGCAGTTCTTTTGAACTTGCCGGCAAGTATTTGGGGGCGGATGTTGTTAATATTACAAAGAGCGGCAGCTCAATGACGAAAGGTGAAAGCCTGCGTGATACATTGCTTACTGTTTCGGCAATGGGAACAGATGCGGTGATTATTCGTAATTCGTCAGAGGGGGCCGCTCTTTTTGCATCCAAAGTAAAAAGCCCGAAGGTAAAGACACCTTTGATTTTTAATGCAGGTGATGGGGCGCATGAGCATCCCAGTCAGACGTTACTTGAACTTTTTACACTTCGTGAAGCGGGAAAGAAGATCAAGGAAATGAAGTATGCAATTATTGGAGATATTCTTCACTCCCGCGTGGCGAGGAGCGATATTTACGGATTTACGAAATTAGGTGCGGAAGTTCATTTAACAGGACCGCGTACATTGGTGCCTAAAAAGTTAGAGGCCATGGGAGCGATTGTGGATGATAAATTGGAAGATGCTTTAAAAGACGCTGATGCTATTAATATCCTGCGCATTCAGCTTGAAAGAGCAGCAGGCGGTTTTTTCCCGACGACCCGTGAATATGCCCGTTTGTGGGGAATTAATCGGGAACGCTTAGCACTTTGCAAACCTGATGTGGCAATCATTCATCCGGGGCCGATGAACCGGGGAATAGAAATTTCTCATGATGTAGCTTATGATGAGCAGTCTTGGATTCAGGAAGAAGTGCGGAATGGCGTTGCAGTACGTATGGCATTGTTATATTTAACGCTGACGGAGGGAAAAGACATTGAAACTGATTATTAAAAATGGGACCATTATAAATCCTGTCCATCATCAACATGAGAAGGGTGATGTGGTGATTGAAGATGGAAAAATCGTGTCTTTGGGAGGCATAGCTGATGTGCCCGGCGCAGAAGTATATGATGCGGAAGGTTTTTTTGTAACGCCCGGCCTGATTGATATGCATGTCCATCTTCGTGAGCCTGGGCAGGAAGCAAAAGAAGATATCCATACAGGAACACAAGCAGCCGCCGCAGGTGGGATTACTCATGTGGTGACAATGGCAAATACAAAACCGGTTATTGATAATATGGCTGTCCTTCGGGCAGTACAGAAGCGGGTTGAAGAGGATGGTGTAGTAAAAGTCAGCATTATCGGTTCCGTATCGAAGGGACTGGAAGGGGAGCAGTTGTCTGAAATGGGGGATTTATCTGCTGCTGGCGCGGTGGCGTTCTCTGATGATGGACATTATGTGGAAAATGCCAATTTCATGCGGCGTGCGATGGAATATGCAGGGCAGCTTGGAAAAATGATTATCGACCATGCAGAAGATATGACGATGTGCAGTGATGGATTTATGAATGAGGGGATCATTTCTTATCAGATGGGAGTGGCTGGGAGGCCGGCTGTAGGGGAGGATATCGCGGTGTCGCGGGATTTGCTCCTTTCACAGTTAACGGGATGCCATATCCATATTGCTCACGTAAGTTCCGCAAAAGCGGTGGAATTGATTCGAGATGCAAAGAAGAAAGGGATTGATTGTTCTACAGAAGTGACAGCGCAGCATTTATATTTCACTGACGATTATTTGAAAAATTATGAATCCGCTTTTAAGATGGCGCCTCCTATACGGACGGAAAAGGATCGGCAGGCATTGATTAACGGACTGCTTGATGGAACGATTGACGCTATTATGACGGATCATGCGCCTCATGCTGACGAGGAAAAGGATGTGCCTTTTAACTGCGCGCCGAATGGAATTGCAGGGCTGGAAACATCTTTGGCATCAACATTGACCGTCCTTTATCATACCGGTAAGATGTCTATCGATCGCATTGTCGAACTGATGGCGGTTAATCCTGCGAAACTTCTCCATATTTCCGGTGGTGTGCTGGAAGAAGAAGGAACAGCGGATATAACTGTTATTGATCCTGACAAAGAGTGGGTAGTCCGTGGAAATGAGTTATATACAAAGTCTCTCTTTACGCCATATGAAGGGATCAGCCTGAAGGGAAAGGCTGTTCTTACGATAGTGGATGGGGAGATTGTTATGAAAGGAGGAAAGGTGGTTAAATGAGGGGCCTGCTGGTTTTAGAGAATGGCGTTCGATTTAAAGGGGATTTGTTGGGGTCAGCAGAGGGAATTGGCGAACTTGTTTTTAATACGGGAATGACAGGATATCAGGAATGTTTTACCGATCCTTCTTACGAAGGGCAGATTCTTGCGTTGACGTATCCCTTGATTGGCAATTACGGCGCTAATAATGAATTTATGCAGAACAGCAAACCTGCAGCTACTGGGTATGTCTTGGATCAAATTACGATTCATCCGAGCAATTGGGAATGTAAAGAAACGATTGCTGATTTTATTGAAAGATATAATGTGCCGTGTCTCTACAATGTGGATACTCGTGCAGTTACCCGTGCCGTACGAAAATACGGTGTCATGAAAGCGATTATTGTCAGAGACGATACTGATGAAAAAATAATTCAGGAGAAATTGGCGAAAGAGCTTCATCGGGATCAGGTTGAAAGAGTAACGGCTGATAAGCCTTATATCTATGGTCATGGGACACATAAGGTATCTTTGCTTGATTGCGGTCTTAAGAAAAACATCTTAGTCAGCCTTGCTAAAAACGACTGTACTGTAACCGTATATCCCTGCCATACCACTGCAGCAGAAATGCTTGCGGATAACCCTGATGGTATATTTCTGAGTCCCGGTCCGGGGGATCCTCTCGATGCACCTTATGTCATCAGTACGGTTAAGGAATTGATCGGGGAAAAACCGATTTTCGGCATCTGCCTTGGTATACAGATGCTTTCTCTGGCATTGGGAGCGCATACTTTTAAGCTGCCTTTCGGGCACCGCGGATCAAATCATCCGGTGAAAGATCTGCGTACAGGGCATGTCTATATTACCAGTCAAAACCATGGGTATGCTGTTTCTGATGAGGGCCTGCCGGAATGTATAGAAGTGACTCACAGAAGTGTTAATGATGGAACGATTGAAGGGTTCTGCCATAAAACTCTGCCGATTCAGGCAGTACAGTACCATCCGGAAGCATCACCGGGACCGACGGATAATTTTTACCTGTTTAAAGAATTTGTAAAGGCAATGGAGGATGCAAAAAGATGACAAAAAAGAATGTAAAGAAAGTCTTAGTCATTGGTTCCGGTCCTATTGTCATCGGTCAGGCGGCTGAATTTGACTATGCGGGGACACAGGCCTGCCGTTCTTTAAAAGAAGAAGGGATGGAAGTTATTCTTGTCAATAGCAACCCGTCAACCATTATGACAGATGTGGATATTGCGGATCGTGTCTATATTGAACCAATTACATTGCCTTTTGTGACGGAAGTTATAAAGAAGGAACGTCCTGATGCTTTACTTGCCACCTTGGGCGGGCAGGTCGGCTTAAATATGGCGGTGGATCTTTCAGAGGCAGGCGTCTTAGAAAAATATGGTGTGGAATTGCTTGGCTCTTCGCTCCATGCTATCAAGCATGCGGAAGATCGTGAGCTGTTCAAGCGCGCGATGAATGAAATCCATCAGCCTGTTCCTGAAAGCGGTATTTTTGATGAACTGGAACCGGCAGTAACTTTTGCTGATAAAATCGGCTATCCTGTTATTATTCGTCCTGCATATACGCTCGGGGGCACAGGCGGCGGTATCGCCCATGACCGCTATGAAATGGAGGAGATTTCCAATCGTGGTATTAAATTATCCCCTATTAATCAGATTCTGGTAGAACGCAGTGTGGCTGGTTGGAAAGAAGTGGAGTTCGAAGTGATGCGTGACAGTGCAGATAATTGCATTATTGTCTGTGCTATGGAAAATATCGATCCTGTCGGCGTCCATACAGGAGACTCCATCGTTGTGGCGCCGACACAGACACTAACAGATGGTCAGTACCAAATGTTGCGTACCGCTTCTTTAGATATTATTCGTTATCTCCAAATTGAAGGCGGCTGTAATGTGCAGTATGCGCTGGATACGAAAACAAATAATTACTATGTAATCGAAGTGAATCCCCGTGTCAGCCGTTCTTCCGCGCTGGCATCCAAGGCGACGGGCTATCCGATTGCGAAAGTGGCGGCGAAGATTGCTTTGGGGATGCATCTTGATGAAATCACGAACAGTATTACAAAGAGTACGAAAGCATGTTTTGAGCCGTCTATTGATTACATAGTCGTTAAATTCCCCCGATGGCCTTTTGAAAAGTTTACCCTGGCGGATCGTTCAATTGGGACGCAGATGAAAGCCACTGGGGAAGTCATGGCACTTGACCGTACTTTGGAAGGGGCTCTGTTGAAGGCACTCCGGTCATTGGAGGTAGGAGAAGGCTACCTTCACTTGAAAAAATTAGATGGGCAATCCTTATATGACATCCGTTGTCTTTTGAGTCGAATTGATAATGAACGTCTCTTCGTCCTGGCAGAAGCACTTCGTCGTGGTATTGAACCGGAAGAGATCAATAGGATCACCAAGATCGATTTGTTCTTTATTTACAAAATCCAAAATATTATCAGGATGGAACGCCGACTGCTTAAAGAAGGGCTGACGGAAGAAACATTAAAAGCGGCGAAACGCATACAGATGCCTGATTCGGCTATTGCCCACTTTGCAGAAATCTCTATAAAAGATGTAGAAAACTTCCGGAAGAAATTTAATTTGCATCCCGACTATAAAATGGTAGATACTTGTGCCGCTGAGTTTGAATCTTACACTCCTTATTATTATTCTACTTATAGCAGTGAAGATGAGGTGAAACCGCAGGGAGAAAATGCGGTCATTGTTTTTGGATCCGGACCAATCCGTATCGGACAGGGAATCGAATTTGACTATTGCTCTGTTCATGCTTCCTGGGCATTGCGAGGAGCGGGGAAGAAATCTATTGTTATCAATAATAATCCGGAAACTGTATCTACGGATTTTGATACATCAGACTCTCTGTATTTTGAACCGCTCTCGGAAGAAGATGTACTGGAAATTATTGAAAAAGAAAAGCCGGAAGGCGTTATTTGCCAGTTTGGGGGACAGACAGCAATTAATTTAGCAACGCCTATGGCAAAAAGGGGAATCCGTATTATCGGCTCCTCTAATGAAAGTATAGATATGGCGGAAGACCGTGAACGCTTTGATACACTTATGGGACAGCTCGGTATAGCAAGACCGAAAGGCTGTCTTGTAGAAAGTGTGGAAGAAGCTATGGAAAAAACACAGGATTTGGATTATCCGCTTATTGTACGGCCCAGTTATGTGCTTGGCGGCCGTGCGATGCAGATCGTTTATGATCAGGCTGAATTGCGCCAGTATCTGAAAGAAGCCGTTGTAGCTTCTCATGAACATCCGGTTCTTATTGACCAGTACATGGTTGGCCGAGAAGTAGAAGTGGATGCGATTTCTGATGGTATCGATGTATGCATCCCCGGGATTATGGAGCAAATTGAACGCTCCGGTGTTCACTCCGGCGATTCTATTGCTGTTTATCCGCCTCAGCATCTAACACAGGAAACGATAGAGACTTTGACCGATTACACACGGGAAATTGCACGAGCGATGAATGTTAAGGGCCTTATCAACATTCAGTTCATCGTTGTCGGTGACAAAGTCTATGTTATTGAGGTGAATCCGCGTGCCAGCCGGACGGTTCCCTTCATGAGTAAGATTACAGGAATCAATATGGTGGAGCATGCAACGCGAATTGCGCTTGGCGAATCTTTGGAATTGCAGGGGCTACCGCTGGGTCTCGTTCCTGATAAAAATTATGTAGCCATTAAAGCACCGGTATTTTCATTCTCCAAATTGGGACTTGTGGAAATCAAGCTGGGACCGGAAATGAAATCAACCGGTGAGGTTATGGGAATCGGGCATACATACCAGGAGGCACTCTATAAAGCCGTTGTTGCTGCAAACCTTATGATTCCTGCCAAAGGAAATATTCTTATTACCGTCAGTGACAGGGATAAACCAGAAACGGCGGAACTGGCAAAGCGATTTGTAGAACTTGGTTATCACCTAATCAGCACGTCCGGTACAGGCGAGTATTTCAAGAATCGCGGTATTCCGGTAGAAATAATCAGGAAGATTCATGAGAAGGGAGAAAACTGTGAGAAGTATTTGAAGTCAGGAAAGGTAGACATGGTACTGAACACTATTTCTTACGGAAGTCAGATTGAACAGGAAGGCTACGACCTGCGGCGCATTGCGGTCGAATTGGCGATTCCCTGTCTTACCTCTTTGGATACGGCAAGAGAAGTACTCCGTGTTATGGCAGAGGCGGCCGGTGAAAACCGGAATGTAGAAGCCATCCAGGATTATATCGGGGAGAATTAATTATGGCCGGTTATGTAGAAAAGGGTGTTATTCGCCTTCATGAAAAAGTGGGGCATGATATCTGGAGAATGCAGATTGAACTTCCACAGACTGCTAAATCGGCACTGCCAGGACAATTTATTCATATAAAAATTAACGATCCCAGCAAATTGTTGCGGCGGCCTATTTCTATCGCAGGCATTGAACCGGGAAAAGGCCTTGTGGAAATTATTTATCGAATTGTTGGTAACGGGACGGAAGCCATGGCTCATATGAAAATAGGGGATGTTGTTGACAGCCTTGGGCCATTGGGAACCTCTTTTTCCATGGATAAAGGACATATTGTAGGGGTTGGCGGTGGTGTAGGAATCGCACCGATCCTTTTCATGGCACGTTGTGCAAAACGGGGACAAATGACAGTTGTCATCGGTGGAAGAAATAAAGAAGAAGTATTCTGGAAAGACCTTTTCCCTAAAACTTTGAAACAATTAATTGTAACAACAGATGATGGTTCTTATGGGATTAAAGGATTCTCCGTATCTGTTCTGCCTGAACTTTTTGCAGAAGAACAGGTAGATGAGGCCTGTATCTGCGGTCCCGGTATCATGATGAAAACAGCGGCGCAAATGGCAGCGGATGCAGGAATATACTGCGAGGTTTCCCTGGAACGCCGGATGGGCTGTGGCACGGGAACATGCTTGGCGTGTGTTTGCGATAAAGCTGACGGCGGGCATTACAAAGTCTGTCTTGACGGACCGGTATTCAATGCACAGGAGGTTTGCTTATGAGTACTGATCTGAATGTGAATTTCCTTGGTATAAGGATGAAAACACCTATTATTGCGGCGTCAGGGACTTTTGGATTTGGCGTGGAATATAAGGATTACATGGACTTATCGCAAATTGGAGCAATTTCCTGTAAAGGGATTGCTATTACGCCTTGGGACGGTAATGAAGGCGTTCGTATCGCAGAAACGTCATCAGGAATACTGAACTGCATTGGCCTCGAAAATCCCGGTACTAATGTTTTTAAGAAAAGGTATCTGCCTGAGTTAAAAAAGTACGACGTACCGGTAATTTGTAATATTGTGGGAAGGAACATAGAAGAGTATGGCATGGCTGCAAAAGCATTGTCTGTGGAAGGCGTAGATGCTTTTGAAGTCAATATTTCCTGTCCGAATGTAAAGTGTGGAGGAATTGCTTTTGGTTCTGATCCCCATATGGCGGCAGAAGTGACGAAAGCCGTAAAAAGAAATACTGATTTGCCTGTCATCATGAAACTGTCTCCCAATGTGACGGATATAGTTTCTATAGCCAGGGCTGTGGAAGATGCTGGAGCGGATGCAGTGTCGCTCATAAACACACTTCTTGGACTTGCAATTGATGTCAAAACGCGGAGGCCGGTGCTTGGTAATGTGACCGGCGGATTATCAGGCCCCGCAATAAAACCTGTGGCGCTTCGTATGGTATGGCAGGTGGCACATGCTGTTCACATCCCCGTTTGTGGAATGGGGGGGATCATGACTGGTACTGACGCAGTGGAGTTTATGATGGCCGGTGCGGATACTGTGCAGGTGGGAACAGCATCATTGGCAAGTCCCTATGCAATTCCAAAGATCACTGATGAATTACGTATGTGGTGTGAAAAAAATAATATTTCTGATGTAAATAGCATAGTAGACACGTTACAAGTCTAAAAGAGGTGACAGAGGGATATCTTTGCCACCTCTTTTGATAGGCTAAAATATAAATTTATTTTGATGATATATTACACATGGACATCATATGTAGAGGAAATTATGGAAAAGTCATATTTGGTGTAGATGAAGTTTTCTTCCGCGATGAACAGATGTTTTAATGTACCTATGAAAACGGTCCTTCGTCAAAACTTACGTGGAATTTCCATAAGAGAGAAGATCGTGATGTTACCCACATCACTGAAGGACAAATTACTTCCGACAGGAATACTGTATAGAATAGAGGAAATTAAAATTTTATACTGAGAAAAACGCTATACTAATTATTCAACACTATTCTTGTTGATACATGATATATAAGGGAGATTAATTTTATAAAATATCAGGAGAATAAAGTATATGTTTCATATGCGGAGAACATATAAGTTCCTGTACTTTTGCTATGTTCGGGTTTAGATGATAAAATAATAAAATAAGTTTTTATAGGTGTGGGATATCAGAATGAGCCAATTTCTTACTCACGTATATGGACAGGAAAAATTAAAAAGGGAGCTGAAGCTTTTGATGGAAAATCATAGGTTACCGCATACTATGATTTTTTACGGTGATGATGGGCTGGGAAAAACAACAGCTGCTTTTGATTTTTCAGATTTTCTCACGGGGGCATCTGAAAAAATATGGGTGGAAATTAAAAAGATAAAAAGCAGTAAAAATGAAAAGCTTCTGGAAAATCTGAAAGGAGACCGTGTTTGGTATATCCGGCCGATGGGAATGGAACTTAAAATTGACCAGTTCCGCGCCTTTATGGAGGAAATGGCTTCCTTTGATGAAAAATTGCGTGTATGTATTATTGATGATGCGCAGAAAATGAACCAATACGCGGCGAATTCTTTCCTAAAAACCTTGGAAGAACCGGTAGAAAATCTATATTTTATTCTTGTTACTTCTGATATAAATGCACTTTTACCGACGATTGTTTCACGAGGGGAAAGATTTCCTTTCTTTCCGTTAATGGAAAATGAGTTTTATTACTTAGTGGAGACAGTGGCCGAAGAATTTAATTTTGACGGGACAGTAGGGAAGGAAACAGCGTTCAAGGTTTCTGAAGGTAATCCTGGCGTTGCTAAAGATCTTTGTGGTGAAAAAGGGATGATGCAGTTGGACGTGGCCATGAGGTTTTGGGAAACGGTCACAACATCTTCAACAGCATTTTCTTCTTTATCTGCATGGACATTTAAGGAACGGGAGGATTTTTTGGTTTTGCTTCGATGGGTTATTATCATCGGACGGGATCTCATGATTGGCGCTGAAACTACCGATGATCAGCTGGAGAAATGTATGCAATGGTCTGATCGGGAGAAGCGGCTGTTGAAATATTGGACTGACGGCCGTGCGATAGAGGCATTAGCTGTCTTGCAAAAAGCAGAATCGGCGTGTCGGCGTTATATCTCTACTAAAAATATATGGGATATGATTTTAATTCAATTACAGCACATACAGAAAGGCGATTATATATTATGGAACAGGTAGTGGGGGTTCGTTTTAAAAAAGCTGGTAAAATTTATTATTTTGCGCCTAATGAATTACATTTACAAATTAATGACGGGGTTATCGTAGAAACATCCCGTGGTATGGAATATGGGTACATCGTAACGATACCGGCGGGAGAAAGAGTATACGAGGATAATGGACCGCTAAAACCGGTTGTTCGTAAAGCAACTGTAAAAGATATGGTACAACTGGAGCGAAATCGAGAAAGAGAGAATTCGGCTTTTGCTGTTTGCATTGAGAAAATTGAAAAGTTCAAGGTACCGATGAAACTCTTACGTACAGAATATACTTTTGACAGAAGCAAGATTGTATTCTTTTTCACAGCAGAAGGCCGCGTTGATTTTCGTGAATTGGTAAAAGAGTTAGCTTCTGTTTTTCATACGCGCATTGAATTAAGGCAGGTGGGGGTCAGGGATGAGGCGAAACAGGTCAGCGGTATTGGTTCCTGCGGAAGACCGCTTTGTTGTGCGACTTATTTGGGGGAATTTGCCCCGGTTTCTATTAAAATGGCAAAAAACCAGGGATTATCTTTGAATCCTGCTAAAATATCCGGCGTTTGCGGGCGTCTTATGTGCTGCCTTCGATATGAAAATGACCAGTATACAGGAGATCATTCACGAAAGAAATGCTGCTGCGGCGAGCAGGAGTCCTATAAAATGTTTCGTGTCGGGATGAAAGTTATCACTGACGAAGGTGAAGGACAGGTTGTCTATGTAAATCTGCAAAAACACAGTGTGAAAGTACAGTTGGAAGGCGGACGGACGAAAACGATGCAATGGGATGTGGTGGAACCGGTGGAAAATGAATAATTGGGTTTTAAATGAGGGAGAACGGCTGGACGATTTGGTTAGGGGCGATATGAAAATTATCCAGCGGCCGGATCAATTTTGCTTCTCTTTGGATTCCATATTGGCAGCTCACTATGTTTCAATTCGCAAAAAGGACAGGATTGCCGATTTGGGAACCGGTACGGGAGTTATTGCGCTCTTGCTTTCTACACTTGGCGGTGAAGATATTACTGCGTTTGAAATTAATCCGGTAATGGCGGATTTAGCTCGTAGAAATGTGAATGGGAATAACAAATCAGATTGTATAAAAGTCGTGGAATGTGACTACAGGAATGTAAAGGAGCTTTATCCGACGGGAAGTTTTGACTCTGTCGTGGTAAATCCGCCCTATCGGGAAATAGGAACCGGTCGAATGAACCATTGCGAAGGTGTAGCCAGCGCCAGTTATGAATTAAATGTAACCTTGGAAGATATTTTTCATACAGCACAGTATCTTTTGAAATATGGCGGCCGTCTGACTATGATCCACCGTGCGGATCGTTTAGTCGATTTGATTACGCTTGGCCGCAGGTACAAAATGGAAGCCAAACGGATACGCCCCGTATATGCCCGAATAGGCGCTTCGGCAGTTCGTGTCTTACTGGAGTT